>Ga0194129_10006235_pt1 | contig 14729 bp, 23 predicted proteins | sample TA2KigCa35mmetaG_FD_150862 | JGI IMG/M metagenome (GOLD analysis project Ga0194129, IMG submission 150862) | Freshwater microbial communities from Lake Tanganyika, Tanzania - TA2015038 Kigoma Deep Cast 35m | ecosystem: Environmental > Aquatic > Freshwater > Lake | place: Tanzania: Lake... | reverse complement strand
CAATCTGATTGCCTTGGACACGAATTGCATTATTAAAAAATATCCCATGCTTTGCAGATGTAAGTGTTGTGTATAGCAAACCTTCTGTGAACTTGCCATCAGTCATGCCATTGTCACACCAGCCAACAGATAAAGTTTCCTTACTACTATGCGGCATCTACTTGCCACTCCTTCCAATGTGGAATCTTTGCAGTATCAGATTGATTAGCCTTCCACGCTTTCCAAGCTTCTCTCTTCTTGTAATCTTTAAGAGACCTTCCATTAACATGAGGCTTCTTGGCTTTGGGTTGCTTTGGGTTTTTCTTGGAAGCTTTACCGTTTCGCCGGTTCGTATTTCTAACACCACTACCCCTGCCTCTCTTGGGTTTGCCCATCCTGCGACCTTTCTTTCTGTAGAACTATTATTGCGTATTCAAGTCCATCAACTAAACCTTGTTTGTATTCAGTATCAGGTAGTGGTTCTGCTTCTAAAAGCTTCTTGCAAAACTTATCAATGTAAAAATCTTTAAGTAACATTTTGATATCCCCTAATGTAATCCTCTACCAACTTAGAGATCTTCGCCTCTCCATCGACTGGTCGCCATACGATCATTATTCCCGGAAGAATTAGATTCTTTTCTTCTGGTAATGGAACAAGTTGAACCATGCGATCAGCAATAAAGAACCCTTCGTGGAACCAATCAACAAGATCTAGCTTGCCCAATAGGTACTGGCTGGATTCATATGCATGATCCCACCAGATAGATATACCACCATCTCTGCCATAAGAAAACCCCATTACCCATGGATGAGGGCGTAGTGAGGAATCAGATAACTCAGCCATCTGTGCATAGATGTTGTTTACCTCAATCAGCTTTTCTGTCATGGAATAAGTGTGACACAGGGGTATGACAAATTGTGGGATTTCGGCGTGTCGTGCTATTGTTGGCCTACCTCGAAAGAGGTGGGGCAGAAACTTCAAGGCGACACTATACGGTGTAGCACCTAACCTCCATAAGTTTTTTATGGGGGAGGGGGGCATTTCTTAAAGCTCTTCTACCGGTGTAGTTTTTAGGCATAAAAAAAGAGGGCCACCCGAAGGTGGCCCCATTTCTTGTAAGAGTTATTACTCTTCGTCAATATCCTCTGGATCTGTCCAGAGAGCTGCATCCGTCTTTTCGTTCTCTATACGCTGTGCATACTCACCTAGACCCAATGCAGACAAGACAAAGATAACTGCTTGCTCTACTGGAATATCTGGTGATATTAAAGTAACGATTAAGGCAACTGCTGAAGATACAAACGCTGCAACTCTAGCAGGATGACGATGAATTAATGATTTGATTTTTTCCATTTAGTCCTCCTTTGGACTTGGTACTTCACATTTCTGTGGGTTCCGATTCTTCAGACTTTGAATGACAGCATCTGGAGAAGAGAACACTTTCTTTTTTGTCCAAGGGAACCAAGAGCTTTTATCGTTCTCATGCTTTGGATCGATGGAGATATGCATATGTTTGGAGTGTGGGTTTGATCCGGTATACCGGCGGTCGCCCTCACTTGCTCTGGCACGAGACCAGATCTTGCTATCGAAGATTAAGTAGACAACTCTCTTGTCATCCTTAAACTTCTGAAACAGTTCATGGCAGTCTATTCCAGACTTTGGATCATGGGTTAGATCGACTGCATGTCCTGTGTTGTGATCAGAATTAGGACTGGCTTTTAGGTGGGCAGCAGAAGGCAGGAGCCCATCGCTGGCCTTGTTGCGTTTCGGAAAAAGTTTGGTTGCTTGTCGCAGAACAGCAAGGGCAGCAGGTGTGGCTCTCTTGGCAACAGGTTTCATTTATAGCTTCCTTATCCACACTTGAGATCCTGTATCTATTAGTTCAATCTGATCCTTGAGTAGGGTCAGAAATAGGTCTATAGCTGGCTGTGGTCGCTTTTCAAGGGGTAATTCAGCCCCCCATAGGTAGTCATCAAAGGCCATGATTCCGCCCCTCTTAAGGGCCTTCCAGCCAAGGCTGGCATCCTGCCAGACCCCTTGGGCTGTGTGATCCCCATCGATATAGATAAAGTCATAGATCTCTTCTTTGGGCAGTCGAGTATAGAACTCTAGGCTAGTTGATTTAACCTTTGTTACTCGTGGGTAATCTTTGAGCTTCCAGTCGTAGGTCTTTTCTACATCGGTAAAGTCCATCTGGTGGTGAGCTTCTTCATCTGATCCTTGCCAAGTATCCACATCAACAAGGACTGAACTCTTCTGAGTCAGGATGTTTTGCATTAGCCATAGACTGGCATCACCTGTAAAGGCACCGACTTGTAAGAATCTTAAATCTTCTTTGTCTTTGAATCTTGCTAGATGTTTATCGAAATACGCAATGGCGTAAGAAGCAAACCAGTTTGGATAGCTCACTTCTGTATCAATATCTCATACAATCTGTCTAGTTTTGCAGACAGTTTATCGACCTCATCACGCAAACTTGTTCCACCATTAGGTTTAAGTTCTGCTAAATAATGTTTAACTAACCATCTAACGCCACCTGCTAATGCGGTGACGATTGTTATTACGGCGACCGCAAGGCCAACCCAGTCAAGGTAGTTCATTAGACAACCGTTCTCATTGTGATAGTGATGATCCCTCCGAAGTTATCGCTATTGCTACTTGGTGGTGTCATGCGAGTGAATGAAACTTCTTCGATTACGGTATCGAAGTTTTCACCAGAGGTGAAATCCTGTACGAGAACAGTAGAACCACTAGATTCTAAGGACTCTAACGCTGCTATTCGGAACTTAGCTCCATCTTGTGTACCGAAACGAACGCCTCTTCTATCTGTTTCAAAGTCATAGCACATCAAAGGCATTTGAATAAGCCTAGATCTGGTAGGTGATGGGATAGCCTTGATGGCATAGCCACGAAGTACTGCACCCTTAGTAGTATCTGATGCACCACGATAAAGAGTAAATGTTAATTGACCATTAACTTGTGGTGATAGATATGCAGAAGATAAATCAAAGTCGGTATTATATTCATTACCTTCAGTCAAGGTAACGATCTGTGATCTACCTTCGTTGGAATTAGCATAGACTTCAATCTTTCCAAGAAGAGTATCAGTCTCAACACGAACTCTTTTCCATGCTTTCTTTTCTAATGTACCCCAATTGACAGTACCTGTGTCTAAAGTTCCTTCAGCAACTAATTGAGTTGCATGTTCTAAATGAATACCACTTGCTGTAATTGAAAAGAATAGCTGACCACTTGTTGGGAAAAAGCCTATAGAGTCTACTATTCCTGTAGTTCCAGAAGCAGATATATCTGTAGCAAAAGGATAAGCACCATCGTCAAGTAGAGTTCCAAGATAGATTCGATAGGCACCAGATGCACCACCAATACCTGCTTTAACACCTGCCCATATGTATGAATCACGAGCTGCAAAGCAAAGCACAGGACTAGCAGTCTCAAAAATTATGGGGCCATAAACAATGGTTGCATCATCTGCAATAGCAGCAATACGAACACCACGAGATGTTCCAATGGCAAGAAAAGTTCCAAGATATCCAAACAATGAACGAACAGTTTCGCCACGAGGTATATCTGCTACAGAGATAGCAGCCCCTAAAGCACCGGTAGCAGCATCAGGCTGCACCTTAAAGATTGCAGACTTATCACCGGCATAACCAGAGAGGTAGATAGCTCCACGACCCTCTGCAATATCTGACCAGATCCATCCAATAGGTACTGTGGTTGTATTTGCTATGGGTGTGATACCAGAAATATTATGTGTACTTGCATGGCTTTCGCTAAATGGTAATGAATATACAGCAGCAGTAGGTGTAGTTCCTGCAACATAACTAATGCCAGCCACAATACGATTCTTTACAAACTTAAGAACTACATTGGTAGCGTTTGCTGTATTAATATGGTAATGCTGGTGAAGGCTAAGTGATCCACCAGTAAAGTCTCCATGGTAGATATAATCTTCAGTAGCTAAATAAAGCTCTGTTCCATCTGTTTCAGCAGCAAGAATCTTTTTAGAAATCGTTGCACCAGTAACAAGAGTACTTGCGGTACCGGCTGAGGTAACAAGGGATACTCGAATCTGAGCTGTGGTAGCAGCAGTTGCCTCTGTGTTAATAGCAAGGATATAATCTGTGCCACCATAACTTGCTGATAAGGCTATGGTCTTTGCAGTAGCAGATGTGCTTGTAACATTGTAGATCTTAGAGGTGTCTTTAAGGAGAGAAAGTTCACCGGGAGTCCAAGGATCAATACCTGTGGATGTAAAGTAACGGAAACGAAGAAGATCAGCATTACCCTCAAGAGCTTCTTGGAACTGGATACCTGCACCAAGATGCCATGATGTTTGAGATCTAACCCAAAGACCTGAGTCAAGGGTCTGCTCACCCGGTTCACGAGCTTGGTCAACACGCTCATACTTCCATCGAGCTGTCGATCTACGATAAGGAATGACATCGGTAATGTTGTAGAGGAATGGCAGACCACCTACAGCAACATCAAAGGCATAGGTGTCTGGATCGTAGTACTGAGATGTACGACCGGTGAGATCATAGATAACTGTCTCTGTAACATCCGGTGATTTCGAGGTCTTTAATACCACGCAGACTCCTTATGTTGAAAGTTGATGGAAGTTCTTACTTATGACATTAGGCGAGGACACTTCCTAAACTGCCTCTGTTTCAAACTTAAGCCTGTGGGCCTGTGATTTCAATCCACTCTTGATTTGGTTCAAACCATGCATACATCTTGCCATCAGTTGGATAAGCAACAGGACACTCCCATTGGCAGGTTGTTTCATTAAGAGTCCAAGATGCCCAAGGTTGTGGTGGAATAAACGCATTACGCCCTGCATCATAGGTGTATCCAATACCTGCATAGTTCTTACGGATGTTGCCGTTATAGGAAGTTTGCTTCCATAATGTGTGTCCGTGTAGTGATGTTAGAAAGTCAATACCTGCTTGCTCTGACTCATTACCATCTACGGTAATAACATCATTGTTTACAACATGTACTGCAAGTACATTGTTGTTTTCATCTAGTTTTGCAAAGTGTGCCATGTTTCTCCTTAGTAAGTAATTGACCCGTCACCAGTAAACTTGTAAATGTGGTAACTTCCTGATGTAGTATAAGTAGGTGAACCTGTTGTTGCAGATGCTGCTTGGGTTGCACGGACTATTACTACGCCACTACCACCTGCTGCACCACTAACACTACCACCGCCAGCAGAGCCACCTGCACCGCCACCAGTATTAGCGGTTCCAGCATCTCCAGCAGCACCGCTAACATACTTTCCTGTTCCACCGCCACCTTGACCACCAGCAGCATTAGATGTTCCAGTATTACTAGCAGCACCGCCACCACCACCACCAGCATAATAAGTAGATGTTCCAGTTATTGATGATGAAGTACCATCTCCGCCAAGACCACCTCTAGTTGTAGTAGCGTTACCACCAACTGCACCAGCACCGCCGCCGCCGCCTGAGTGTGTGTAAACAACATTATCGCTTTTACCACTACCACCGTTATTACCTTGGGATGGAGATGTTGATGGAGTATTACCAGCACCACCACTATAAGTTCCATCAGGATAACCATAGGCACCGCCACCTGAACCACCTGAACCACCACCTGTGGTTTTTCCAGCACCACCGCCAGTAGCAGTATGTGAATTAAATGTAGAGTCAACACCATTACTACCGTTAGTACCACCACCAACGGGGGCAGAACCACCAGCACCGCCACCGCCAACAGTTACTGTGTAAGTGGTTCCTATTGTTAATGATTGAGAAGTAAACTCACGGTAACCACCAGCACCGCCACCCGAAGTTCCACCAAAAGAATTACCACCACCTGAACCGCCACCACCTGCAACTACTAGGTAGTCAACAGTAAATGGAATAGTTGTAGTTTGATCCCAAAACTTAGATGATTTAGTTCCACTCTTAATGGAAGCTGTTGAAAATTTACGAATAGACATTAGTAAGTAATACTCCCATCACCGTTAAATTGATAAATGTGGTATGAACCTGATGTTGTGTATGTGGGAGAACCAGTTGTAGATGCTGCTGCTTGGGTTGCACGAAGGATAACTACTCCACTACCACCATTTGCACCGTTTCCAGTTGGATAATTATTATCGTTGTAACCGCCGCCACCACCACCACCTGTGTTAGAGGTTCCAGCAGTTCCTTGATTGTTTCCGCTAGTAGCACCAGCATCTCCGCCACCGCCTTTATAAGCAGTTGTAGATGTTCCGCCACCAATACCTCTAGTTCCTCCATGATTTGGAAATCGGTACCCACCACCGCCACCGCCACCTGCATAGTAAACAGATGAACCAGTAATTGCTACGGCTAATGCAACACCACCATTTGCTTGATTACTAGCAGCATCTCTACCAATACCAGCACCGCCAGCACCGCCTCCACCTCCACCGCCATAAGGAGTTGAACTTGTATCATTTCCACCATCATGACCTTGAACAGGAGATGCGGTACGAGTACCACCTGCACCAGTACCAGGGCCATCAATAGTTGAACCACCACCAGAGCCACCTGAACCACCAGTATTGTCTGAACCCGAAGTAGACCAACTACCACCTGCCCCGCCACCAGTAGATGTAACGGTTGTAATACCAGTTCCTGAGATGGATGAGTTACCACCATTATTACCTCTAGTAAAACCGCTAGTTCCAGTTCCACCACCACCTACGGTAACTGTGTATGCAGTTCCAGGCGTTAGTTGTAAAGCAGTTTCTAAAGAGCCATTACCACCAGTTGCGGTTACAGTTGAACGCAAGCCACCTGCTCCACCACCACCGCCAATGTTTCCTGAACCAGCACCACCACCTGCAACTACAAGGTAGTCAACAGTTACACTAAGTGTTGTTGTTTGATCCCAGAAGTTTTGATATTTAGGAAACCCTGCACCTATGCGTGAGTTACTAAAGCGTGATACAGCCATGGTGGTTAAAGCCTTTCGTTGGATTAAGCAGCTAGTTCAGAACCAAATGCTTGGAAAGTTAATGAAGATGCTGCTGATGCATACACATGGATTGCATTTGTAGCAGCAAGAGTAACGCCGAGGGTTAATGCAGTTGAATCATTAGCAGCAATTGCAACATCGTATGCAATATAATGTTCATCTGCAATAGATGTACCAGTTGTTGGTTTTATCGCAATGCGGTATGTACGAGCAGAAGCTGATCGATTAGCAATAATAATCGTTGAGACTACTGCTGCGGAAGATGCTGGAACTACATACAGTTCCTCTAAAGTCGTAGCAGCAGATGCTTTACGACCAAGTATTTTATATGCCATTTGTTATGCTCCCATCAGAAGGAATGGATCAAGTCCACTTGTCTCTGTTGATTTAGCTAAAGGATATCCTCCAGCAGTAACACCATCGTGAACCACGAGAGTGTCTTTATCGGTGTCAACAGTTACTTCACCGACTAAACCTGTGAATGATGCGTGTTGGGCTGTTGTTCCCCTACGCAGTTGAATTGCGAATGCTGGCATTCTTATGCTCCCATCATCATAAAGATATCAGTCAATGGATCAGTAACAATAGTTGCCCATGATGCTGTTGATCCATTGGTTGTTAAAAATTTACCACTATTGCCAGTTTGGCTTGGAAGGCTTATTGGAGCTTCTGCCCAAGCGATTCCATTGGCAGCGGTAGAAGAAGCAGTCAAGAGATAGCCATCTGAACCTACGGAAAGAACAGCAGCAACATCGTTTGCACTCGCCACAAATATGTCACCCTTAGCATTAAAGGATGTAGCTAGTAAAGCTGATCCTAAAGCTGCTGCTGAGTTAGCAGCAGAGGTAGCAGATGTTGCTGCACTCGATGCTGAAGTGGCAGCAGATGAAGCAGAGGTAGATGCACTAGAAGCAGATGTAGCAGCCGATGTGGCACTTGTTGCAGCAGAGCTTGCCGATGTCGCTGCATTAGCTTCGGATGTAGCAGCATTGGCTGCAATCGTTGCAATGTTGATATAGGTAGTTGTGGTCGTATCAGACTCAGTAATAGATCCCATATCTCGAACAATGCCGGCACCAGTTAGACCTGTAATTGAGGTTAAACTATTGGCTGCTGAAGTAGCTGAGGTAGCCGCAGATGAAGCCGATGTAGCGGCTGAAGATGCTGAAGTCGAGGCAGAGGATGCACTCGTGGCTGCTGCTGTGGCAGATGATGCTGCCGCAGTTGCTGAGTTAGCGGCTGATGTAGCCGAGGTAGCAGCAGAAGCAGTTGATCCAAACAGGGTATCAATGTAAGACTTATTAGCAGCATCGGTAGATGCTGATGGGGTTCCAAGATCGGTGATCTTGTTGTTACCCATTGACAAGGCACCAGTCATTGAATCGCCGGCTTTAGAAACCTTGGTAGCAATATTATTAGTTACTGTGGTTGAGAAGCTTGCATCATCATTGATTGCAGCAGCAAGTTCATTAAGGGTATCTAAAGCACCCGGAGCTGCATCAACAAGGTTAGATACTTGAGTATCTACATAAACCTTAGTTGCTGCATCTGTGTTAGATGATGGAGTACCAAGACCAGTCACCTTAAATCCACCGGCAGCAAGATCTGTAGCAAGGGTTGCACTAGATAGAGTCTTAGATATCAAGGTAGATGCAACACCATCAAGGGTTACAGTACCTGTGGCATTAGGAAGAGTAATTATTCGATCTGCCGTTGGATCGGCAACCGTGAGGGTTGTCTCAAATGCATCGTTAGTTGTACCCTCAAAATCAATTCCGCCAGATGCAATAACTGCACCAGATAGAATTTTTGCTGAAAGCGTCTGTGAATCTGTAGTGCCTACAACATTGCCTGTGATGCCATGGATGCCAGCAGTTGTTGGAGTTCCGGAAGAACCAATGTGAGCAGAGAACTCATTAAAGTCACGACCTGAGATGATGTGACGAACTGTTGCACCAGCAGAGTGGGCAACAGCAGAGGTACCATCTTCTCCACGAGTAACATTGAGAGTCGTTCCACCACCAGAGGAACCAACGGTGATGATCTCTTCCTTGTTAGTATCTGGATCAATAACTAATGAGTAAGGATAGTTAGCTGGAAAACCAGTCGTCAGATCCAAAGTAATCGATGCAACAACACCATCGATTGAAGATGATAGAGAGGCTTGCTTTGCCGTAGAGGCGTAGTATCGTGTTTGTGCCATTCGTTACCTCTTATAGTGGAGTCGGGGAGGGTATAGATCTCGGAGTGATGCAGCTTCTTGTTGAAGTCGCTGCGTATACAGACCAAGATAGAAACGAGCTGTAGAGGCACCTGAGCCGACCGGCTTCGATTGGTCGAGCATATCCGCTTCTACGCTTTGGAATGGAATCTTTGCTGCATCGCTATTCATAAGTAAGCGAGCTATAGTTCCATACATAATTGCATCAACAGAACTTGATGGAAAACCAGTAACTGTTTCATATACATCACTATCTGATGTTAATGTTGAAGGTGCTTTAGCAAAAACAACTTGAACAGTTCTACCCGGATCGATAGAATCAAATATGTTAATAGTTTTACCATTAGGAAATAATGTTGTGTTGGCTACTTTATCTGTGTTGTATCTTCTTACATTAAGCCATTCTTTAGTTGATCCAATGGTCTGCCACTTTACATCAAGAACATATTCCGTAGCAGCAGGAAGAGAATAGGTAATCACAGCAGAGTTAAAGGAGAAAGTGTGTGTTCCTACCGCAAATAGTTCTGGATAAGAAGCTTGGATTGTGTCATTAATTGTTTGCTTAACAAGACTTCTAGGATAAATAGGTGCAACAATTACTTTGGCATTATTGGCAGCACTTGCTGCTGTTGTGCCACGAAATCCTCTACCCCATGGAGTGACTGTTACTGCCTTAGTAAGGTTATCAACCTTATCAAGATAGATAAGTTCATCACCAATCTCAATAAGACCACGACCCATTTGATTAGTTTCATTAACTATAAATGATGTATCGTTGGCAGTAATTCCGGCTGCTTGATTAATCCAAGTAGCAGTCTCTAGTTGAGCAGAACCACTTTGAATATTAGACATTACTTTGTCTACAAGTTGACCAAGGGTAGTTGACATTAGGTAGACCTTGCTCTTAGGGCAGCAGCAGGAGCCTTATCGGTTGTGCCACCTAGTTGATTACATACACCACGAAGATCTTTATAGTTAGGTCTTGTGTTACCAGCTTTGACATTCAAGGCACCAACAACATCAAGGCCGGTTGTGCCAGCAAAAGTGTTTGCTGCTTTTGCATCATCAACATAATCCTGTATAGCAGGATAAGTACCACCATTAGCAAGACGATTAAGTTCTGCTGTAAAGGTACTGCCATTAGTGCCTAGTGCCATTACTTGCCCTTCTTCCTTAATACTGCTGCATTATCCACAAGATTTGGATACTTGCGACCAGCAGCTTTTGCTCTAGCTTTTGCTTGAGCTTTCTGTGCAGGTGTTAACTTTGTAGATTTCTTCTTTGGATTTTTTGTATCCCAAAATGCTTTTTTCTTTTTCACCATTTCACCTTATCTGCCCAATATGCGGCTGACATCTTTCCTTTAGAAATATTCTTTGCATGACGAGCCTTAAATGACTTCTGTCGTTTAGTTGGTTGACGATCGCCTGTAACACCCTGTTGACCAAACCTAATTGTCTTAACCCGTGATCCTTCTTTGGCTACTACAACATGAGACTTGGTAGGGTGAGAAGGGGTTCTCTTGGGTTTATTAAACCCAGATACCCCTGCTCTTTTAAGTCGTGGATCTGCCTTACTTCTTTTTTCCGCCACGCTTCTTTGCTTTCTTCATTACAATTTTCTTGCCAGATTTTTTAGCATCTGCCTTAGCCATTGCCATACCTTTAGCGGTATATGCGTATTCTTTCTTTCCTACCTTTGGCATATCTTTACCCCTTTGTGTGATTATTTTGGTTTTCCCACCTGTGTTTATATCAAACGAGGCAGAAATCTCTATTGCTTTCCTTGCTTCATTTACTGCAACTTTAGTGCTTGTTGGAAAAATGTTAGCTCTTGACAAAGAGCCAAGTGCATAGGATCCACCGGATCCAACTGCATATATTCCACGATCATCTCTGCACCAAGAGAAATCATTATCTATCTGATAAATCTTTCCACGGACACATATTAAGGCATCAAACCCTGCATCCTCGTTAGGCATACCATCTTCCTTCTTTGGAGAAGGATCGTATCCATAGTCGGTAAAAGCTTGTCTAAGTGATGGCATTAGATCCGTCATCATAAACTTATCTAAATTAACTACCTTTGGTAGTTTCGGTGGGATCCAACAGAAGTTGGCAATATCCCCGGCGATAGCATCGCCAGCAAAGGCAAAGACATACTCGCCTTTTTCAATGACTTTATCCATGCCATTGGCTATAAACTTTTGACTACCTGAAACCATCAAGGAATCTGCTGCTATAAGGCCCCAGCCCTTACCTTGGATTCCAACAATGGTGGTCATTATCAGTCCTTAAAACTATTAGTGTTAGCATCGAAGGCTTTACCAGCCATATTCGATAGCTCAACAGCCCCTCGGATATCTTTCATATTAGTTGTTGCTGGTTCAATGCCTTGGTCTATCGCTGACTTGTAAGCATTAAGTTCGTTATCCCAAGCCTTCTGAGACATTACTCTTCCGCTATTAGCATCTCCTGTATTAAATTGTAATCCTGAAGCCCTTAGACATTCTCCCCAGTTCTCGTGATCTTGCGTGGGGCAACCTGTTCTACACGGCATTATGACCTCAATACTAGAAATCCATTATGTGCTTCATCCGATGCGGCATCGGCTTCTGCTTGGGTCTTTATTGTATAACCAAGACCTGTCAAAACATCCTTGACCGCTTCGGTGACAATATGACTTCTTCCGCCAAGGAAAACATAGTCGTACTCGTCTAGTTCATCCTCGGTTACTGCTCGAGATGTGGTTACAGTAGCCCCATCTATCAGGACTGCCACACCCCTTGGGGATACAACCCTTCTCCACCACTTGTCTCGTAGTGGGAAACCTTCCATCACTTGTGGTGGGTAAAAGGTATAAGTAGCCATATCTCTCCTTTGTAGAGAGGGGGTGAGTTGCCCCACCCCCTCAACTAATTAGCTCAGATTAAAGAGCTGATGCACCGGTTTCCAAACGAACAACTGCTGCATCACGGAAGATGCCCCAGCCGCCGAAGTACTTCCAGCCGAGTGCTGACTTACGGCGAAGGATGTCGATCTGAGGTGCAATGACGGTTTGTACATCATAGACATTAGCCTCAAGAAGAGCTTCCTTACCAACTGCAACAGCCTTGTAGACAGTTGCAGATGATGCACCCTCTGCACCTGAAGGAACACGAGTTGTCTGAACAACTTGGAATCCTTCAAGAACACCGATGGTGCCAGTCAAAAGGTTGCCAACATTCTCAGTTGTGTACTTGTGAATGTCAACGAATCCACCTGATCCAGTTTCGGCACGAAGGTCGAAAGCTTGGCGTGGGTGAATGAACAGAGTATAGAGATCTCCAACACGAGGTTGTGCTGAAGCCTCTAGAAGCGTGGTCTGAGCCTTACGAAGCATTGTTGTCGAAAGGACATCAGTTGCTGTAAGGGTTGCTGTTGAGGTACGGGTTCCACCGTACTTAACAACAGATCCAGCAGTTAGTGCAGTAGCAACAAGCTGATCCAAAGTATCGGCAGCGTTGTATGCAATAGCATCACCAATCATTGTATCAATGTCGGAAAATGCAGCGAAGTTTACCTTCTCAGTTTGCTCAACTGCATTACCGTATTCGGTAACAGTTACAGTTACTTGAGATGGGTTTGCCAATGCAACTGGAGTTATATCAGATGCCTCGGTTAGAGCTGTGGTAGCAGCAGTCAAGTTAGCATAAAGTGAAAACTTGAGAGTGGTACCCGGGTTGGTCATTGAAACTGGTCGTAGATCTGCAACAGAACGCATAACAGGAAGTGAGCGGAGTGCAGCACGAACATATGTGTCATATGCTGTTACTACGAGGTTGCCAAGACCAGAGATTTGTGTAGTTGCCATTAGGCACTACCTCCTATTTTCTTGGTTAATAGCCCTGCTTACCAAGATCTGCAAAGAGCTGCTTTAAGGCTTCTGGGCCTTTGGCAGCAGCTTCATCCATTTGAGATTGAATCAACTTTTCTCTGTCGGCTGTCATGCCGGCATCCATGGTTGATTGAGCCTTCATGTAATTTTCTTTGAAACCTTCTGGCAAGTTAGAGCTTGCTTGGTTGGTTGATTGACTTTCGATTCCGAAAACATCTCCGTATTCAGAAAGCCAAGTCGACAACGATTCCTCCGTGAGGTCGATGTCCGGTGGAATGAATGCCGCTATTTTCGGATTCACACCACGAGAGGTGAGGGTTTCTTTGATGGTTCTATCTCGTTTTTCTTTACGCAGTTCGGAAAGCTCTGCCTGAATTTCTTTCAGTTGCTTTTCTTTTTGCTTATTAGCTTTGCGTAGTTGAGAAAATGCATCATTCGAATCTAATTCGAAATCTTCCTCATCATCTTCATAATTGGACATTTGTCCTACTCCCTTTTTCTATGTTTGTCGCTGGCCTCAAATAGATCGGGGAATCTACTTGGCTCCAACTGCCGGGTTAATACTCATCTCAAGCTCCGGTATATCTAGAGATGGAGTGGGTGTTCAGGTCTTGAACCTGAATGACTGCCAGTCACCCGACCGATTAAACGGTTCTTGTTTTTAATGCTCTCTGACCAACACCTGTTGTTCCAGAGAACTGTGCAAGGTTTGTAGCTCTTAGTCTGCTCATGGTTTCTGTGGCTCCGACATCTCCACCGAACTCGGCAGCGATAGCTTCTTTGGCTCCAAAATTTTCACCATAGATTGAAGCAAGATCTCCATACTGCTGAATATTTTTAGCAACCTGTGAGAACTTCTGTCTTTGAGTTCCATAGGCAAGTGATCCTGCACCATACTGCTGTGCAATATCTGCTTGCTCTTTGGTTAAGCCTTCAAGCAGGGCTGCTGCTGTATTGAGGTTCTTACCTGCAATACCTTCAAGAATTGATTGACCTCTTGCTGGATCAATCATATAGGCAGTAATCATGTCATCACTAATACCATAGAGACTCTTAAGTTGACCACGGATTCCCGGATTAGTTGTTTGCACGAAATCTCTATATGCTTGGAATACATTTGCTACATCAATATTTGTATAGTTGTTTTGTAGGAATGTCTGGAAATCACTTGTTTGATCGTAGAAACCTTTTGGTGCATTATAGGAAGTAAGAACCTTTTGGTATTCATCTTCCATGCCAACAATAGTTTTTTCATCTAATGAACGATATCCAGCCTTAATACGAGCTTCATTAACCTTACCGAATCTTTCATAGTAAGGTGCTGTTTGGATCAGTTGTAGATAGAAACCTTCTGTGGTTGTAGGTATCTCATCAAACTTCTTACCACTTCGGTCTACGCCTTCTCCTTTGAAAATATCAGAGATTACTTTACCGAACTCTGGAACACCCATTTGGGTGAATCGTTCTGTAATAATGTCAAATGCAGACTTGCGTTCTTTGGCTAACTGCTCAAGCTTTGCTTGCTCGGCAGCTTTCTGTTGAGCAGTAAGTTGTGCCTGAAAACTAGCCATTGATTTTGCAAGGGCTGCATCAATAGCTTTCTGCACATCTTCTGCACTCATTCCTTGCGGTGTAGTATCTGGTGCTGGAGTATCT
>Ga0194129_10006227_pt1 | contig 14740 bp, 10 predicted proteins | sample TA2KigCa35mmetaG_FD_150862 | JGI IMG/M metagenome (GOLD analysis project Ga0194129, IMG submission 150862) | Freshwater microbial communities from Lake Tanganyika, Tanzania - TA2015038 Kigoma Deep Cast 35m | ecosystem: Environmental > Aquatic > Freshwater > Lake | place: Tanzania: Lake... | reverse complement strand
ACACGATCGCCTCGATGCCGGTGCTCGGGGGATCGATCGCCGCGCGCAGCGCCTTCGCTGCGTCCCGGAGCTCGTCGACAGTCGCCCCGTCGTGCCGCGCCTCGACCACCATCAAGGCGCGACCCGACGACCGCTCCGCGAGCGCCATCACCACGTCACGAACCGCGTCGCCAACGTCCGGGTTCGCGAGGTCGAGGCAGAAGAAGCACTCGCCATCCTCGAGGGTCACGGCCCGCGCCGAGACGTAAAGGAGGACCTCGTCGACGCCACCGCCGTAGGAGGCCAGCGCCAAATCCACCTGGGCGGCCATGTCACGAGCCGGATCCACCGTGTGGACCTTGAAGCCCATGTCGCCCATGGCGAGCCGCTCGCTGACGAGGAGCGCATCACGCTCACCGACCACCGGACCCGAGGTGCCGTCACCTGCCGCCGCTGCGATGATTCCGACCCGCATCGTGGCGGCGGAGTATGGCACGCCGGCTGCCGCTACTTGCAGACATTCGTGAACGTATCGACGCCCTCGGTGCACAGGTCCTGGTCGCCGAGATCGACCAGATCTTCGCACGACTTGCGCTGGTTCGGATCGATGCAGCGATCGCACCGACGCTGGAGGGCCTCGCACTCGTCGGTGCAACCCGTGGCCGCGACGACGAGCGACGCCAGCGCGATGAGGCGAGCCAGGGTGATGGACGAACGAGCCACGGGCGGACCCTATCAACGGCCCTTGGTTCTTGCAACGAGCTGCGCTAGCAGACCATCGGCCAAGTCCCCATTCCGCCGGCATGGTTCCGTCCGCGAGACCGTGCCCCGGAAAGCCCCACCGAGCCCCAGGAACACCATGAACGACGAGCGGCGCGCACCTCCGATCCGGGTCCGAGTGACTGGCCTCCAGGAGGCCCAGCTGCCGGAACTCGCGGCAATCGAGCGCCGCGTGGCAGAGGCCCAAGCGACCGCGGGCTCCGCGACGCCGCTCGACGAACGCGGAATCCTCGGGCTGCTGCGGCTTCACGACGTTCGGGTCCTGGAGGCCGACCATGACCCCGCGGGTTACCTCGCGTGGCGGGACGAAGCTCCAGGCATCGCCGTCCTCGAGCGGGTCACCATCGAGCCCACCTTGCGATGGTTCGGACTGGGGACTCGGCTGCTCCGTGAGGTCGGCGAGAAGGCGACGAGCCACGGGATTCCGCTCGCAGCTTGCGTCGTCCCGGAGCGCGACCAAGCCGCGGCCGCGTTCCTTGCCAAACGAGGCTTCGGCCGCGCGAGCGACGACCCGACCAAGCTACCGGAGGCCTTGGTGGCATGGCGCGCCGAACAGCCGGCGCTCGTGGGAGCCGAAGGCGTCGTCCTCTGGTGGGGGCGCACCGACGGGCTCGGCACGATCCCCGGGTTGCCGCCGCCCGTACCGGTCTGGTGATCGAGCCGCGCGCGGGGCGGCGCGCCCGTGACCGTGGGTTCGCGGGACCACGGATTCATGGACAATCCAAAAAGTTTACATAATCTATCTTATGCGCGATTTGAGAATGCGTTTGCGAGGCGAAATGCTGAAGATCCGCGAACGCGCCTTCGGGATGCGAATGCCTCGGCGCGCGCTGCCGCTGGATGCCGGTCGCGGTCGTCGCGCCCATTCGCCGGACCGGATCGACACGTTCGCCGGACTTCTTCAGGTCATTCTCCGGGCTGCTTGATCGGCTCTCCGGAGCTTTCCACGAATGCGGTCAGCGCCGCGGTGGCTCGAGGCTGAGCGCCGTCAGCACGCCGTCGTTGCTCATCGCGAACGCCCGGCGCCCATGGGTCGCAGGTGCAGCGGCGTACGAGCCGCCGGCGGCGATGCCGTCGAGGATGCTGCCGTCGAGCGGATGCACCAGGAACAACCCGTAGCGGCTGGTGCCGACCAGGAGCGCGCCGCTCCAGGGCGCGACCGGCGTGAGGCCGCCGGCGGGGAGCTCCTTGCGCCAGAGGACGTCGCCTTCGTCGGGCCCAAGGCCCCAGAGGCCGGTCAAGCCCGAGGACGCGACGAGAATGGTCCGCGTCGTCAGCGGCTCCCTGGTGGTGGCATCGCGGGGCTTTCGGGGCCCGGTCCACGCGACGAGCTCGGTGACGCCGGTGGCTTTCTCGTTGCGCCAGAGCTGGCCGCCGCTCTTCGGGTCGAGCGCGTACACGCCGCCTTCGTAGCTGGCCACGAACAGGCCGAGGTCTTGGCCGTTCTCCGTGGTGATCGGAGCGAGGACCGGCGTCGTGTCGATGTCGAGGTATCGGAGTTCGCCCTTGGCCGAGGCTTGCTCGGCGTCGGCGGTGAGGTCCACCGGGGCCGACCAAGCTTCGCTGCCGTCCTGGGCGCGGTACGCGAGGACGACGCCATCGGAAAACGCCGCGTACACGAGACCGTCGTGGCACGTCGGGCCGGCGTACCCTGCGATCTCCATGCCGAACGCCGAGGTGCGCTGGCGATACCAGCGGAGCTTGCCGGTGTCCTTGTGGACGGCGACGAGCGTGTCGTTCGCATTCAAGGCGTAGAGGGTCTTGCCGGCCAGGACTGGCTTGCGGAGGATTTCGCCGTTGGTCGCGAAGCGCCACAGCAGCTTGCCGTCGGCGGCGCGCAGCTTGTAGAGGGCGCCGTCGTTCGAGCCGAAATACACGGCGTCCTCGCCCTGGTCGTAGAGTGGCTCGCCTTGCACGGCCCCGCCCGTCTCGAAGCGCCAGTGGCTCGCGAGCGTGACCGTCGAGAGCGCGTAGAGGCCGTGGTCGCTCGAGCCGACGAAGAGCCGGCGATGTGCGGGATCGAGCGTCGGGACGCCTCGCTCGTAGGGTTCACCGGCGTCGAGCTTCTTGACCGAGAGGTCCCGGCGGGCCTCGACGTTCAGCGCGCTCCCGGGATGATGCACCCACAGCGGCACCTCCGGCCGAGCGACGGAGCCGAGCTGGTCGCACGCGGCGACACCCCAGGCAAGCCCCAGCCCCGCGATGGCGCGCGTGAGGCGGCGAACCGAGCCTCGACCTCGGCGCAGAGACCCACCGCGGAGCGCTCGACCCATGACGGAGGTCGTCATTCCGGCCGACCAGGCATGCCTGGCTGGAGGCCCTTTTGTTCGAGAAGCTGACGAATCTGCTCGGGGGTGATCTGGGGCGCACCGCCTGGGCCGCCCGGGCCGCCGGCACCCGGAATGAACCGCGGCGCCACGGACGTGGGGGCGATGCGCTTCAGCGACTGTTCGACCCAATTTCGAACGCCGTTGTACGGGTTCATGCCGCCGCCCGACACACGCTTCACCTCGAGCTCGTTCGTCTCGATTTCCTTGCGCGCCTCTTCGAGGAGCTTCTTCGCGCCGTCCTTGTCGCCCTTCGAGACCAGGATCCGCGCGCGATGGTACTTCGCCAGAACCTTGAACATCGGGTCCGGCTGCTCGGCGAGCTTGTCGAGCGTCGCGAGCGCCTTGTCCAGGTCCTTCTTGCCCTCGTGCGCGAAGGCAATGCCCTCGATTGCGCGGCCTTTCACGTCGGCGTCCGCGTCCGCGAGCTTCGACCGAAGCACCTCCTCGTAGGCGATGATGGCTTCGTCCCACTCGCGTCGATCGAGCTTGGTGCCGGCGATCCCGAGCCTCGCGAGGATGGCGGCTCCGGAGCCCGGCTTGTCGCTGGCGGCCTTCTGATAGCGCTCGAGGGCGACCTTTGAGCGCTCGTCGTAGGAGGCGTAGACGACACGGTCCGACTTCTTCTTCTCCTCGTCGGTTCGCTTGTCGTTCTCGGGCGGGATCACCCTCGCCTGCTCGGCCGCGATCGCGTTCGCCAGGAGGTCGGAGCTCGCTGCCGTCGTCTGGTCGGTTCGGTAGACGTAAACCAGCGCTCCGATGCCGGCGACGATGCCGGCGACGATGCCCCACTGCAGCCAGCTCCAGTTGTTCTTCAGCCAATCTCCCGCGGCGGCGCCGGTCCTTGCAAGGGCGTCGTCAAGCGCGAGGGACACGTCCGAGGGCTCGTCGGAGGATGCCTCTTCGGGCATGCCGGCAGCGACGCGTCGACGCTTGTCGAGCAGTTCCTGGCGCTTGCGGGCGTTGCGGTCCTTCGGGGCTTCGGGATCCTCGGCGTCCGTCCCGGCGCGGTTCTTCCGGCGCTTGAGCGCCACCGCCCGGCGACGCTCGGCTCGATTGACGAGGGCCTTCTTTTCCTCCGACCCTTCCGCGGTCGGCGCGTCAGTCGCGGCGTCGTCCGCCGGCTCGTCGTCCTCGATCCCCATGCCGCGCGCCACCGAGCGCGCTCGCTCGCGACCAAAGCCTTCGTCTTCTTCCTCGTCGCGCTCCTGCGACGGGGCCGCCTTGGCCTTGTTGGAAACGACGGCCTTGTTGGAAACGACGGCCTTGTTGGAAACGACGGCCTTGTTGGAAACGACGGCCTTGTTGGAAACGACGGCCTTGTTGGAAACGACGGCCTTCGTGGTTGCGGACAAGGCGACCGCGGCGTCCGAGGGCTTCGCGTCCGTGCTCTGGACATCGTCGTCGTCCGAGTCGTCGTCGTCCGAGTCGTCGTCGTCCGAGTCGTCGTCGTCCGAGTCGTCGTCGTCCGAGTCCGCGGTCTTGGCGACTCGGGGGGCGGCGCTCGCCTCCGATTCGGCGGATTTCGCGGGCTGTGAAGTGACGCCGGCGTTCCCCGTCTCGGTGTTCGCTGCGCTCGTCGGCTGCTCTGCGGCCTCGTCGTGCGCGTCCGTCTTCGCCTTCTCGGCGCCCTCGTCTCGATCCTTCTCGTCGACCACGGGCGGACTCTGTGCGAGTGCCCCTCGAACGTCAAGTCTGCCGCTCCACGGCGGAAACTACGCTCAGCGGCCGCGCTTCGAGACGGGCACGTCGTCCGCCAGGGGCACGGCCGCCAGCGCGTCGACCTCGATGTTCTGCGTGGCGTAAACGACGAGGTCGAGGGCGTCCTTCGGTGCGGCCTTGACGGTCTCGGGGAGCGTCGCATGGACCTCGAGGAAGTCGTTGGACTCGATCCGGAGCGTGACCGCCCGCGACGGTTCCAGGCGGGGGGCGTTTCGTGGGACGTCGCGCGTCCGGTCTTCGATCGCGCGTGGACCCGACGGAGCGCCGACGCGGACCTCGCCGGGCAACCCATCGCGCGACCGGGCTCGGACGAGCACCCGAAGCCCCTGCCCGTTTCCTCCCTCCGGGATCGTCACCCCGATCGCCACGCCGCTCGTCGCGAATCGGACGAGTCGCCCGAGTTCCTTCGAGCTCGGTCCGCCAACCCACGCGAGGATCTCGGCGCGGCGGGCGAGGGTGAGGCCCTCGGGGAGCGGGTCAGGGACGCCGAGGAGGTGCGCGAGCGGACCCGCCAACTCGGCCCGCCCACCGAGGTCCACGATGGCCCGCGCGAGGGCGAGTCGTGCGTCGTGGTACGGCTCCACGGACAGCGCCTGGGCGAGTGCGGGGCGAGCCACGTCACCGCCGATTCGCGCGAGGGCCGGCGCCACGAACCGGCGGAGGCGCACGTCGGCGAGGCCGCGCGTCAGCGGCACGACCACGGCCTCGTCGCGCAGCTTGGCGAGCGCCGCGACGACTTGCTTCGCGCGCTCGAACGGGAGCGCGTCGGGGACCGGGCCGCCGCCAGGAAAGGCCGCCTCCCACCACGCGAGCAACACTTCCTTGCCACGTGCGTCGCCCGATTCGGCGAGCGCGAGGGCGGCCAAGCGACGCAGTTCCTGGTCCGGACCGCGCACCATATCGAAGACCAGCGGCGCGCCCTCTCCCAGCCTCGTCAGCGCGAGCGCAGCGAAGCCTCGGACCGCCTTGTCCTCGTCGCTCGCGACGGCTCGACGCAGCGGCTCGCTGACGTCCTCGCCGAGCCTGGGTGTCGCACGATCACCGGCGTCGTGCACCGGAGGCGCAGCCCGGGCCTCCGGCGCGGCCAGCTCGAATAGCGTCGCGGCGGCCTTCCGACGGATGCGGACGTCGGCGTCGGTGAGCAGGCTCGCCACGTCGATGGCGGCCTCGACGTCTCCCGCGATGCCCCGTCGCAGCGCGTATGGCCACGTCGCGTCGGCGTCCGCCTCGAAGCGACCGAGCGACGAAGTGAAGCGTCGCAGCTCCGAGCGCAGCGCGAGGGCCTCGGTCAGGTGTGCCCCCGAGGCGTCTTGGTGCTCGCCCGGATCGTCGTCGAGATCGTGGAGCCGGCAGGCTCCGATCTTACGAGCGCAGATCAACCGTAGCCTCTTTCGCGCGAGCAGGGTGTGCTCCTCGGTCTCGCTGAAGGCGAGCCCGTCGACGTCGCGACCGGCGATCTCGGGCCCGAGGTCGCGCCCTCGGAGGCGCGGCGACAGTGGAATTCCAGCCGCGCGAAGCACGGTGGGCATCACGTCGACGAGTCCGACCGGCGTCGTGATCCGGCGAGGTTCGATGAGTCCCGGCCCATGGACGACGAGGGGCACTCTCACCTGCTCCTCGTGGACGCTCGTACCGTGGTAGCGACCACCGTGTTCGCCGAACTCCTCGCCGTGGTCGGCCGACACCAGGACGAGGGCGTCCGGGCGAGCCGCTCGCATCACGTCGACGATCGCGCCGAGGCCCGCGTCTGCGGCGGCGACTTCGGAGTCGTAGCGATCGATCGCGCGCTCCCCGAAGTCGTGGTCGGGGTGCGCAACATAGGGTTCGTGCGGCTCGAACAGGTGGACCCAGACGAACTGGCGCGCGTCACGAGGCTGGGTGGCGAGGTACGTCCGCAGTTGCTCGGCGCGCTCGGGGGCTGCGGCAAATTGCTCCTTCCGGTACTCGAAGCCGAGGCCGCGGGTCTCGAACGCGGCGAAGCGCTCCCGGTCGACGAAGAATACGGCCGGCGGATAGAACGCCGCCGTTCGATAATCGTAGCGTCGCAGCGCCTCGGGGAGCGTCTCCGAGTCGCCGGCGAGCCCCTGCATCAAGAGCGGCCGCATGTACTTGCCGGTCATCAGCGACGTGACGGCGTACGAGGTGTGCGGCGTCGCGGTGTACGCCGCCTCGAACAACGCGCCGTCGCTCGCGAGCGCGTCGAGCCTCGGTGTCGTCCGGCGTGAATATCCGTAGGCCCCAACGTGGTCTGCGCGAAGCGCGTCGATGGTGACGAGGAGCACGTCGCGCGGACCGAGGTCGAGCAGCCGCTCGTCACTCCGCTGCGGGGCATCTTCGGCGTCGTCCTCGAGCGGAGGAGGAGGCGCAAGGTAGGCCGCCAACCGCACGGCGTGAGCGAGCATCGGCGCGCGCTCCAGGTAGATCAGCCGCAAGTTGTCGTGCAGCCTGAGGCGCCTCGGCGCGACCAGCGAACTCCCGAGCGTGAAGGCGAGCGCCACCCCGACGATGGCGCCAAAGGTGCGCGTCGGCGGCACCGGCGCGTCGGAGTCGGCCCTCAGCGCCAGGCCGCCGAGCGCGGCGAGGGTGAGCGCAAGGACGCCGAGCCCGAGGTGAAATCCTGGGTAGAGCCGCGGCAAGATCGTCCCGTTGACGACGTCGACGAAGGCGACCGCTCCGAGCACGCTCGCGCACACGGCGACCCGGCTTGCACGAGCGAGCCGGGTGAGCCCGGCCCCGAGTGGTCGCGCACCGAACCACCCGATGGCCGCGCCGGTCGCCAAGACGAGAAGGACAAACGCGGGCCGTCGGGAGCCGGCGAGGTGGCGCCCGGTCGAAACCGAGAACGCGACGGCGCCCGAGCCGCATGCGAGCAGCACGGCGAGCGCGCCCGCCCCTCGTCGGGTCGTCCCCTGCTCGACCGCCGCCGCGACCGCGGCACCGAACGCTACGACGGGCATGGCGAGCAGCATGCCGAGCGGCAGCAACGCCTTCATCGCGAGCGAGACGTCGTAGCCCGACGCGAACTGCGCGCGCGAGAGCACCGCGACCACGATGGCCTCGGCCGCGAGGACCAGCGACGCGAGGAGCCACGCTTCGGCCCAGCGCCGGAGCCATCCGGGCTTCATCGAGCGTTACCGGAACGAGATGCCCTGGATCTCGTAGGTGCGGTTGCCGGCGGGCAAGCGGATGGTGGCCTCGTCGCCGACCTGCTTGCCGATGAGCCCGCGAGCGAGCGGCGACGACACCGAAATGCGCCCCAGGTTCAGATCCGACTCCTCGGGTCCGACGATTTGGTAGACGACCTGCTCTTCGGTGTCGAGGTTCAGCACCGTGACGTGCGCCCCGAACTTGACCGTATTCCCGCCGAGCTTGGAGGGGTCGATGACCTCGGCACGCGAGAGCACGTCCTCGATGTAGAGCGTGCGGGCATGGATCATCCCCTGCCGCTCCTTGGCCGCGTGGTACTCGGCGTTCTCGCTCAGATCGCCGTGGTCGCGCGCCGTCGAGATGTCGCGCACGACCTGCGGCATCTCGACCTCCTTCAGGCGGTGGAGTTCATCGCGCAGCTTCTGCTGCCCCTCGGGGGTCATCGGTACACGTTCGGCCATGACGGGAATCCCAACATTGGAGCACGCCGCCCGACCGGTCAATTCCTTAGAGGAGCGCCCGGGTCACGGCTCGCGCCAGCGCTGGACCCGGCGTGGCGGTGGTTGCCCCCGGACGACCGCCGAGCGGACGGCCGCTCGAATCAGCGGAGCCGCGAGCTTCGCGAGCCCATCGTCCAGCGGCATTCCCAGGGTCGAGAGCTGAACGGCGACTTGATCGGCATCAATGCTCACGTCCGCGACGACCGGAATGTCACCCTCGGCTGCGCGCACCGCTCCGAGGTAGCGCAACGAGGCGCCGCTCGCGCCACGTTCGAGCTCGAGCGTCAGCCTCAGGCCGTGCGTCGGTGAGCGATCGGTGTCCATCAGCCTCCCGCGGGTGGCGCGCCGTCGATCGAGGCGAGGAAGCGCTTGGCGACCGGGACGAATGGGCCGGGGTACTCCGCCACGACGCGCTCGAACACCTCGCGCGCGGCCTTCTTCTCGTGCTTCTTGAGGAGCGTCTCCCCCTTCAAGACCAAGCTCTCGGCATCGAGCCCCGAGGCCGGATAGCGCTTCAGGGCGCGATCGATCCGAGCGATCGCGGCGTCGAAGTTGTCCTCGCCCAGGTAGTACCGCGCGACGAAGAGCTCATGCCGCACGAGCCGCTGCGTCACCACGGCGAGCATGTAGCCGGCGTCGGTGCCGTACCGGCTCGAAGGGTAACGCTCGCTGAATGCCCGCAGCTCGCGGAAGGCGTCCTCCGTGTTGCCCTGGTCACGCTCCTCGGCGGGTGGTAGCAGCGGGGTGTCGCCGACCTCGAGGTACGAGGCCTTGGCAATCCGGTAGCGGGCGTACTCGACGTTGTCATCGCTGCGGTGCGCGCGGGTGAAGGCGCGGTAGGCGCTGATCGCGTCGGGGTACTTGCCCTGCTCGAACTCGATGTCGGCGAGCCGAAGCTCGGCGAGCCTCGCGAAGTTGCTGAAGCCGAAGATGCGCTTCACCTCCTGCATGCGGGCGCGAGCGTCCTCCCAGTTCTGCGCCTTGAACGCCTCCATCGCCTCGAGGTAGGAGACGCGCGCGTCGGCGGTGTAGCTGAGGCTCGACGCGTCGGCGGCCGGCTTCTCCGTATCGCACGCGACAAGGCCCGCGACGGCGAGCAGGAGCGCGAGCGGACGGCTTCGTCGGGTCGGCATCGGGGCGCACGCTAGCACAAGCCGCCCATGGTACAACCCGGCCCATGTCGCAGCTGGGCCCCCCGGCGGATACGGCGCCTCCCTTCGTGATCCTCGTCGTCGACGACGAGCGCAACATCCGCCGGGCGATGCGGCTCATCCTCGAGGCACAGGGGCATGGCGTCCTCGAGGCCGCGAGTGCAGAGGAGGCCTGCCGCGTGCTCGCCGAGGCGCGCGCTCCGGTCGATCTCGTGCTGCTCGATCTCATGTTGCCAGGAAAATCCGGCCTCGATTGGCTCGCGGACCTGCGCCGTGACGAGCTCGCTCGGGAACTCCCGGTGATCGTGGTGAGCGGCCACGCTTCGAGCGAGGAGGCGGCTCAGGCGATGAAGCTCGGCGCCGTCGACTTCTTCGAGAAGCCCCTGAACCGCGAGCGCATCCTCGTCAGCGTCACGGCAGCGCTACGCGGGGCGACCCTCGCCCGTGAGGTCGTGCGGCTTCGGGCGGACAGCGGAGCGCGGAGCGAGTTGCTTGGGTCGAGCACGGCGATGCGCCGCGTGCACCACGAGATCGAGCGCGTCGCGCCGACGAAGGCGAGCGTCCTCATCACTGGGCCGAGCGGGACTGGCAAGGAGCTCGTAAGCCGCGCGATCCACGCCCTGTCCTCGCGCTGCGACAAGCTATTCATCAAGGTCAACTGTGCCGCGATCCCGCGCGAGCTCATCGAGAGCGAGCTGTTCGGTCACGAGCGTGGCGCCTTCACCGGCGCCGACGCGAAGAAGCGTGGCCTGTTCGAACTCGCGCACGGCTCGACCCTCTTCCTCGACGAGGTCGGTGACATGGACCACGCCGCCCAGGCGAAGGTGCTGCGTGTCCTGCAGTCGGGGGAGTTCTCGCGGGTCGGCTCCGAGCACACCATGCAGGTCGACGTGCGCTTGCTCGCCGCGACGAACAAGGATCTCGAACGCGAGGTGTCGGAGGGGCGCTTCCGCGAGGACCTGTTCTTCCGGCTCGCGGTGTTCCCGCTCCGCGTACCGACGCTCGAGGAGCGTCCGAACGACATCCCGCTGCTCGCGGAGACCTTCCTGCGCACGTTCGTCGCCGAGAACGGGCTCGGTCCAAAGCGCATGCGCGCGGAGGTCCTCGATGCCCTCGGTCGGCGCCGATGGCCAGGAAATGTTCGCGAGTTGAAGAACGTCGTCGAACGCGCCGCGATCCTTTCCGGGGAGGAGGTCACCATCGCCGACTTGCCCGAGGACCCGCACGTCGATCCCTTCCTCGAGGAGGCGCCCTCGGCGCCGCGAGGCACGGCGAGTGGGCGTCCGACGTTGCGCGAGGTGCGCGAGCGGGCGGAGCGCGACCACATCATCGCGGTCCTCGAGGAGCACGACTGGAACGTGTCGCGCGCGGCCGCTGACCTTGGGGTTGAGCGCACGAACCTCCACAAGAAAATCCGGGCATACGCCATCAAGCGGGAGCGTGGCGAGCCCGCCTGACTCGCGACGACGCTGAGAATTGCGAGAGCTAGCGCAGCTCGGCCACCTTCGCACCGAAGAGGCGCTCGAGGCTCGCGAGCATCGCATCGCTCGGCTCGACTCGGAGGCTCTTGCCAACGGCGAGGATCGCTTCGCCATCCTCGGTCTGAAGGACGAGCTGCACTGGGCAGCTACCGGGCGAGGCCTTCAAGATCTCCGCGAGCCGCTCGACGTGGCGCCGCTCGATGTCGCTCGCGCGCAGTCGGATCTGGACCCCCCGCGTCTCGGCTCGGATCGCGTCGGAGAGCGGGGTCGTCTCGTCGAGCAGGAGGGTCGGGATGCGCTCGACCTCTTCCGCCCTGTCCTCTTCGATCCTGGGGAACTGGAGCTTGCCGCTGACGAGGACGGGCTCGCCACGCGCGAGGAGTTCCCCGAATCGCTCGATCTGGTTTTCGCGGACCTTCACCTCGACGCCGCCGGTCAGATCCTCGAGGACGAAGAACGCGACCTTGCCTCCCCCGCCCTTGAAAATTCGCTCGCGGTAGTTCTCGACCGTCCCGGCGACGCGGACCTTCGCCCAGTCGTCGAGGCTCGGGAGGTCGCGCGTCGCGACGACCTCGAAGCGCTTGAGCTCGGTGCCGTACCGGTCGAGCGGATGACCTGACACGTAGAACCCGAGGGCTTCCTTCTCGCGGCGCAGCGTCTCGCGCAGATCCCACGACTCGGCCTCGAGGTAGTCGGCCCCGGTCGGCTTCTCGGAAGTCGTGGGCGCCGGCGCGCCGCCGAGCATCCCGAACAGGTTGGTCTGGCCGCACTCCCGGTCGCGAGCGACGGCACGTCCCCGTTCGAGGGCCCGCTCGACCGAGGCGGACGCCCGGGCTCGCGAGAGTCCTCGGGCCGCGAGGGACGCGTCGAGCGCACCGCCATAGATCAGCGCCTCGAGCACGCCGCGGTTGATGCGCTTGGCGTCAACGCGCTCGGCGAGATCGAACAGGTCCGCGAATGGCCCAGCCTTGCGCGCTTCGAGCAACGACTCGAGCGCGGTCTCGCCCACCCCGCGGACGGCCCCGAGACCGAAGCGAATCTTGGGCTCGAGCGGATCGCGAAGCCTCGACTTTCGCGCGCCCGTCGCGGCCTTCTTTTTCGCCTCCCCGGGGCTCGCGTACACGACCGTGAAGTCGATGTTCGACTCGTTGACCTCGGGGGGGAGGATCTCGACGCCCCAGGCTCGCCCCTCGGCGATGATGCGAACGACCTTCTCGGTCTTGTCGCGATCGGCCGTGAGGAGCGCGCAGAGGAACTCGACTGGGTAGTGCGCCTTCAGGTACGCCGTCTGGTAGGTGAGCAGCGCGTACGCCGCGGAGTGCGACTTGTTGAAGCCGTAGCCCGCAAAGTGCTCGAGCAAGCCAAAGATGGCCTCGGCCTGGTTCCGGTCGACGCCGTTCGCCACTGCTCCGTCGACGAAGGTGCTCTTCTGCTTCGCCATCTCTTCGGGCTTCTTCTTGCCCATCGCGCGTCGGAGGAGATCGGCTCCGCCGAGCGTGTAGCCGGCGAGCTTCTGCGCGATCTGCATGACCTGTTCCTGGTAGACGATGACGCCGTAGGTCGGCTCGATGATGTCGTCGACGAGGGGATGAAGCTTCGTGATCTCCTGCCGCCGGTGCTTGCACTCGACGTAGCTCTTCACCATGCCGGTGCCGAGCGGACCGGGGCGGTAGAGCGCCACGGCCGCGACGATGTCGTCGAACTTGTCGGGCTTCAGCCCCTTGAAGAGCTTCTGCATCCCGCTCGATTCGAGCTGGAACACGCCCGTCGTCTCCCCGGACTGGAGCAAGGCGAACGTCTTTGGATCATCGAGGGGTAGCGCGCCGACCGACAGCGGCTCGCCGCGTCGATCGGGCCGCGCGTTGACGAGCCGCTCGGCGATGTCGATCACCGTGAGGGTCTTCAAGCCGAGGAAATCGAACTTGACGAGCCCGGCCGCCTCGACCTCGTCCTTCGCGAACTGCGCGACGAGGATGTCGCCGTTCTTGAAGCAAGGGACGTGGTTCCAGAGCGGTCCCTCGCTGATGACGACGCCGGCCGCATGCATGCCGGCATGCCGCGTCAGCCCCTCGAGCTTTTGCGCCTGTGTGAGCAACTCGCGGAGCGTCGGATCGACCTCGCTCGCGGCCTTCAGCTTCGGCTCGATGCCGAGTGCTTCCGCGATCGTGTAGGTCTGACCAGGCCCCTTCTCCGGGACCAAGTTGGCGACCCGCTGGGCCTCCGGCGCCGGGAGCGCCATGGCGCGCGCGACGTCCTTGATCACGCTGCGGGCCTTGAGCTCGTGGAACGTCGCGATCTGTCCGACCGACGATTTCCCGTACTTTTCGGCGACGTAGGCGATCACTTGGTCGCGTCGGTCCATGCAGAAATCGACGTCGAAGTCCGGCATGCTCACGCGCTCGGGGTTCAGGAAGCGCTCGAACAGGAGCGCGTGCCCGATCGGATCGAGATCGGTGATGCGCATCGCGTACGCGACGAGCGAGCCTGCGCCGGAGCCACGGCCCGGTCCGACCGGGATGCCGTTCTCTTTCGCGAAGCGGATGAAGTCCCAGACGATCAGGAAATACCCTGGAAAATCCATCCCGACGATGACGTCGAGCTCCATCATGAGCCGCCGCCGGTACGCCTCGTGATCGATCGAAAGGCCCGACCTGGCTAGCTCGCCGAAGCGCTCCTCGAGGCCCCGCTCCGCGACATGACGGAAATACGCCGCCGCATCGAACCCATCGGGCACGGCGAAGGTGGGCAACATGGGCTTGTTGAGCCGGAGCTTCAGCGCTTGGCAGCGCTCCTCGATCGCGGTGGTGGCCTTGAGCGCGTCCGGGAGGTGACGGAAGACGGCGCCCATCTGCTCGGCCGTCTTCAGGTACATCTCGTGCCGACCGTGGTGGCCCTTGAGTGCGTTCGCGAACGTGCGGCCCGAGGCGATGCAGGACAGGTAGAGCTGCGCCTCGCCGTCGGTGCGCTCGAGGTAATGGCAGTCATTCGTCGCGACGAGCGGGACCTCGAGGTCGCGGGCGAGGTCGACCAGCATGCCGTTCAGCACCGGCTGCTCGACCAGCCCGTGGTCTTGCAGCTCGACGTGGAGCGCACCCGGCGCGAACAGGCTCCGCAGCTTGTCGAGGGCCGCGCGACCTGCGTCCTTGCCCTGCTCGAGGACCTGCTGCGCCAGTACGCCGCCCATGCAGCCGGTCAGCGCGATGAGCCCTTCGGTGCCCTTCTCGAGCTCCGCGAGGCGAACGCTCGGGGCGACAGCGCTCGCCGGCTCGAGGTGCCCCATCGAGACGATGCGGATGAGGTTCTGATAGCCCCGCTCGTTCTCGGCGATCAGCACGAGGTGGTCGAGCGGCTCGCTGCCCGTCGATGGGCGGCTCTCGCCCCGGAGCGCGCCGTCTCGCAGCACGTTGATTTCACAGCCCAAGATGGCCGTGATGCCGTGATCTTTGCACGCCTTGTAATGCGTGATCGCGCCAAACATGTTGCCGTGATCCGTGAGCGCGATGCCGCGCATGCCGTGCGCCTTCGCATTCTCGGCGAGTGACTTGCAGGGGATGGCGCCGTCGAGCAGCGAGTATTCGCTGTGGGCGTGAAGGTGCACGAAGTCGGTCATGGCCAGCGGTCGGAGATGGGTCGCGGGTCATGGCTACGAGGGC
>Ga0194129_10006226_pt1 | contig 14740 bp, 11 predicted proteins | sample TA2KigCa35mmetaG_FD_150862 | JGI IMG/M metagenome (GOLD analysis project Ga0194129, IMG submission 150862) | Freshwater microbial communities from Lake Tanganyika, Tanzania - TA2015038 Kigoma Deep Cast 35m | ecosystem: Environmental > Aquatic > Freshwater > Lake | place: Tanzania: Lake... | reverse complement strand
CGTCGTGGATCGTGTCGTTTTGGAAATGTCGCTTGATACCGGAAAGACCGAGTTGCTGATCGACGAACTCCAGTTCGGACCACTCGCGAAACCTGTCACTCAAAGGAGCATTCAGCTTGCTCAGAACGCTGAGGAAATTGCTCGCTGGCCAGTGTCGTTTCAGTTGGATCGTTTGTCGGTGGATGGGAAACCATTCTTCCTGCGCATGTTGCCGTATCACGGGGAGCGTGTGGAGGACTTGCGCGATGCGGGCTTCAACGTCGTCTGGATTCCAGAAGCAAGCGACCTGGAATTGCAGCGATCACTGAAGCAACATGGACTTTGGGGAATGGCCGCACCGCCGCAGTTGCAGGGGTCGACGGGTGGTTCACTCAATCACGAGTCCGCCGGACTGCTGCCGATTCCGCGAGTCTGGGACAATCTGCTGGCGTTCAACTTGGGAGTCGCTGTTTCGCCTGAGGCGCAGCGAAACGTGCTGCAATGGGTCTCTCAAGTGAAAAGCGCTGACCGCGAACGGCACCGCCCGATCATGATTGATGTCACAGGGGGCGAGCGAATTTACTCGCGAAATACAGAGATGCTCGGAACCAGCCGGCACATGTTCAACTCGGCGATGACTTTCAAGAACTACCGCGAGTCGTTGGACCAGCATCGCAAGCTGGCGCGCCCGGGAACGTTCCTCTTCACTTGGCTGCCGACCGAACCGTTGCCGGACATCGCACAACAGCGGCAAGCGGCGGGGCGGATTCCGATCATCATCGAGCCGGAGCAGATCTTCCTGGGAGCACACAGCGCGCTCGCCGCGGGATGTCGTGGACTCGGGTTTTCGTTGAACGAATCGCTCGACGCGAATGTTCCAGGAGCCTCCGAGCGACGGCTTGCGATCGGGTTGCTCAACGCCGAACTGGCATTGCTCGAGGACTTTCTTGCCGCTGGGACGTTGGTCGAGCAACGTCCATTTGCGATCTCGGCTCCGTCCGGTTCGAACCTCAGATCGCATGACGTGGCGTTTCGAAATTCCGCGATCTCACGAGCCGAAAAAGAGGCGAGGCTCGCGGCTTACAAGTCCGATGTGTTGCGCGAGCGCCGCATTCGTAGCGAGTTGGAGGCGGCGGTGTTCCGTACCGACAAAGCGACGCTCTTGCTGCCGATTTGGTACGAAGACGACGCCCAATTTGTGCCCGGGCAACTCGCCGCGCCGGGTGCGACAATCGACGTCGCTAGCGTCCCCGAAACGGCTTTCGCCTACGAAGTCACCACCACGCGAATTACCCCCTTGTCGAGCGAACCGATCCCCGGAGGACGCAAAGTTAAGCTGCCCGCATTCGACACGACTGCCGCGATTATCGTCACCTCTGATTCCAGTCTAATTGCCGATTTGAAACGGAAGATGGAAACCCTGCAGGCTCAAAGCGCCCGCAACTGGATCGAATTGGCGAAAGCGAAACTCAACCGCGTGCAGATCGCCGACGATGAGCTGACAAAACTCGGAGCCGGACAGCCGGATGCTCCGCAACTGCTGGCTCAAGCCCGCGCGAACATTCAAAAGGCCGAAGGGATTTTCCCAGGCGATGCGCTCGACCGGGCGATCGCGCTGGCACGTGAAGCTGGCCAGCGGAAGTCGCCGAATTCTGCGGATGTCGTGCAGCTTCGCAAGCGATTCGACGAAGCAGCGCGATACAGCCAAACGGCAATGCAGTGGCTGCGTATTTTGCAGAAGGCACATTGGGAGACAGCGACCCATCGCTTGAAGTCACCGGTCGGCAGTCCGCACACGCTCTGTTTTCAGACGCTGCCGGATCACTGGCGATTGATCGAGACGCTGGGCAAGTCGGCGACGCGAGCCTCGGAGAACTTGCTGACGAATGGGGACTTCGAGGTGCTCGACTTCCCAACATTGTTGCGGTTGGGGTGGCAATCCGCACCGACAACTTTGCCGACCGGAGTTCGTGCTGCGGTCCAGATTCTGAATGCAACAGGACGAGACGGCCGTTGCCTGCGACTCGTGGTGGCTCCCGACACCAACAACGATTCGCCCAGCATGCTCGATACGCCACTGATCACGTTGTCGGCTCCGCCAATCGCCGTGCAGGCCGGGCAAGTGTTGCACATCAGCGGGTGGGTACGTGTCGCTTCAGCGATCACCGGCAGCTTCGATGGGGTGACTCTGAGTGACAATTTCACCGGCCGATCCGGTGCATGGCACTGGCAAGAGAAGCGTGAATGGCAACGCTTTGAAATGCTCCGCGAAGCCTATCAGGATGGACTGTTTGCCCTGACGATCACGATGCACGGACTGGGCGACGTTCAGTTCGATCACTTGGAAGTGATCGCACATGATCCGCCGGGCGAGTCGCGGCTCGCGACGCACACGGAATCGGCGACAGAACCCGAATCAAGAGCCGGACGATTCGATCTCTGGAAACACTTGCCGAAGCTACCGCAACGTACCAAGTGAAATCTCTGGACGTCGAGGCGTGGTTGACCGGCTTGCGCGCAGGGGCGTACATTGCGGAAGAACTTTTGATTCCTGTTGTGCCGACTCGGCCTGCCGCGCAGCTCACCATGTCCAACTCTGCTTCGCCCCCTCCTGCTTCGCCCCCACCGTCTGGGTCAAAGTCCCCCGATTCCCCGAAGCGGCCCGAGAAATCGCCGTCGTCGGGAAACGTGTTTTGGTACTTGATGCTCGGCTTTGTCTTCGCCGCGCTGGCGTATTCGTGGTCGACGCGGCCGAAAACCCCCACGACGATTTCGTTTAGCGAGTTCCTGGAAGGGCTCAAAGGGGACGATCCCAAATACAGCAAGCTCAACGTTCATGAATTGGTGATCGATCGCGGCTACATCACGTTTCAGTCCGAAGCCAATGGCCCAGACGGCGAGCCTTCTAAGTCGGCCAAGCACTGGCAAGTGCCCATCGAGAAACTCTTCGAGGCGGATCAGGGTCGGTTGCTGAGTCTGCTGGAATCCAAAGACATCCGACACAGCTATTCGAAACCCATCTCGCCGTGGCCGGAGTTGATGGTCTACACCGCGTTCCTGGTGCTGTTTTTGGTGTTCTTCCTGTTCATGCTGCGACGCCTCGGCGGGCCGGGAGCCGCCATGTCATTCAGCCGTAGCCGTGGCAAACTGTTCGCGCAAGAGGATGTCAAAGTTACCTTCAGCGACGTGGCCGGGATTGACGAAGCGGTCGAAGAGCTGAAAGAAGTTGTCGAGTTCCTACGCACGCCGCAAAAGTATCAAGCTCTCGGCGGACGCATCCCGCGCGGAGTGTTGCTGGTCGGCCCACCGGGCACAGGCAAGACTCTCCTGGCGAAAGCCGTCGCGGGTGAGGCGGGCGTACCGTTCTTCAGCCTCAGTGGATCGGACTTTGTCGAGATGTTCGTTGGCGTCGGAGCGGCGCGTGTGCGCGACATGTTCCAACAGGCGGCGACACGCTCTCCGGCAATCATCTTCATCGACGAACTCGACGCCCTCGGCAAGGTGCGTGGCAGCGGCATGCCTGGCGGACATGACGAGCGCGATCAAACGCTTAACGCGCTGCTCGTCGAGATGGACGGCTTCAGTTCCGATCAAAGTGTGATCGTGATGGCCGCGACCAACCGGCCCGAAACGCTCGACCCCGCTCTGCTTCGTCCGGGACGCTTCGACCGGCATGTCCTGGTTGATCGCCCCGACATCCGCGGCCGCGAGGCGATCCTGAAGGTCCACGCCAAAAAGGTCAAATGCGACGACAGCGTCGATCTGCTGCGACTGGCCAAGTTGACTCCCGGCTTTGTCGGAGCGGACCTCGCCAATCTCGTCAACGAAGCCGCGCTGCTGGCCGCTCGCGCGGACAAGAAGTTCGTCACAATGCACGAGTTCGAAGAAGGCATTGACCGTGTCGTCGCCGGACTCGAAAAGCAAACGCGAATCATCCCGGAAGACGAAAAAATCCGCGTCGCGTATCACGAGTGCGGTCACGCACTGGTCGCGTGCAGCCTGCCGCACACCGACCCGGTGCACAAGATCTCGATCATCCCGCGCGGCCTCGGAGCACTCGGTTACACCATGCAGCGGCCGGAAGGGGACCGCTCGCTGGTCACACAATCTGAGTTGCACCATCGCATCTGCGTCCTGCTGGGTGGCATCGCCGCTGAACAGATCATCTTCAAAGAAACCTCAACCGGCGCGCAGAACGATTTGCAACGCGCGACCGACACCGCGCGCCGCATGGTCACTGAATTCGGCATGAGCCAAAAACTCGGCCGCGTCTACTACAGCGAAGCCCGCCGCTCGCCGTTCCTCGGCAGCGGGACAACTTCCGATGCCGTCCACAGCGAAGACACCGTCCGCGAGATCGACCTCGAAGTCCGCCGACTGATCGACGAGTCCGCTACGATTGCGCTGGACATCCTCAACGAACGTCGCGACGTGCTGGAACACATGACCAAAGAGTTGCTCGAAATCGAAGTCATGGACGCCGACCACCTCAAACGCATCCTCGACGAACACAAAACCGGACCACAACTCGTCCCGGGGACGTTCGCACAACCCGCCAGCGATGTGGCTAACGAAACACCACCCTCAATGTTACGAGACGCGGCGGAAGGTCACTGACCAAGTGCAGAACTAGTGGGAAACGGGAACAAAAAAGTAAGAAGGCGTCAGGAACCGTTTTTGCGGTCTGTGGCTTGTTTGGGTCGGTCGCTGGGGCGGGTGGTGACCTCTAATCCCAGGTGTTTGACGATTTGTCTGGTTCAGTTCGAGTCATCGAATGGTGCGTTCCGATTGACGCTGCGCCGCAAGTTGGCAACCTCGGATGCGGACTGCGACTGGCTGACCTGCTGCCGCCCTTGATGCGGGCAGGGAACCGGCCAGGCACTTAGCGCACGCTTTGAAAACTCGTCACGTTGTTGCTGATGCCAGAGGCGTCTCCATAGCCAGTCTTCCGCTCGCCTGACGAGATTGGTACGCACTGCGTTTCGTTCGACAGACCGGCAGACCGTCAGGAAGTGCTCGTCGTCTGGCAGGGGAAAGGATTTCAAGCGGCCTTGATACAGAGGCTCGGTGCCTGTGGTGCGAAAGTGAGCGCGGCACCGCTGCGAGTGGGTCAGCGTCAGCCAGCCTATGAACTTGGACAAATCTCCGTCCCGGCGTGGCCACGGCACGAGATGCCAATGACTGTGAATCAGACGGCACGAGAGGACTCGCATGTCGACGCGATCGAGCGTTTCGCGCATGCCAGGCAAAGCGTGTCTCTTCGTCGCTGCCGATCATTATGAGGCTGACGCAGGTTCTGGCGCGACGCAGGATTTCCAGTGCCTGATCCGGGGCTTGTACGATCGGCGTTCCCACATTCAGAAACGTGTTGACCGAAACCTCGGTTACCAAACCACTGCGCGACAAACGCTATTAGACATTGGAGTCATGCCGTCCAATTTTTTCTTGGTTGCTGCACTTGTCTTCACAAAACCGTAACTCATCCCGGCCCCGAATCAGGAACTTTAAAAGCTTTTTGAATCAGCAATTGAACTGTTTTAAGATGATCGCTGGTAGTTTTTTTCCACATCAGAGCGTCCTTTTTTCTGTCTCTTGACCTCAGCATCAGCCGAACTCCATACTTGGCCTGCCCAGCGAGATAACCTCTAGTACGCGGCGAAATTCAAAAATAGTGCGCTGTAGTTTCCGCTCGGACAATCATGTCTCAACCAGCTCACCCACCCGCTGGCGCGGCGTCTGCGATTCCTAACAGTCAATGGATTCTGAATCGACTTCCAGACCTGGTCCTGTTTGTTCTCACGCCGATCATCATCGTCCCGGCCATCTGGCTGCTGACTTCTAGCGGATTGGATTCTCTCTCCGTCGACGTGGTTTCAACGCTCGTGGCTGCATTTGGGGCCATGGGACATCATTTTCCAGGGATGATTCGCGCGTACTGTGACCGGGAGTTGTTTCAGCGGTTTCGCGGGAGGTTCATTTTCGCTCCCCTCGTTTTGTTGGTCTCCTGCATTTACTTTTCGCAACAACATCTGAATGCGATGGTTTTGGTGCTGGCCGTCTGGGGCTACTGGCACGGAATGATGCAAGTCTACGGATTTGCGAGAATCTACGATGCCAAGGCCGGTTCGACCGCTGCGATCACCGCCTATTGGGACTGGCTGTTGTGCCTGTTTGGCTTCGGCCTGGCGGTGCTGTATTCACACGGCCAATTAGCCAACGTTTTGAGTAGCTGGTACGCATCCGGCGGACCGCTGTTTGAGCCTGAGCAGATCGTACTTATTCGGAGAATCGGGGTTGTCGCGACGGTCGTCGTATTGGTTGGTTTCGGCAGCAACTACATCGTGCAAATGCGACGTGGTTACCGTCAGAGTCACGTCAAACTGCTGATTCTGGCGAGCGGTATCGGCTTCTGGTGGTATTGCATGGTGGGAATCGAGAATCTCGTTCTTGGCATCACCATGTTCGAGGTATTTCATGACGTGCAGTACCTAGCCATCGTCTGGCTTTTTAATCGCCGCAGGGTCGAAGGCAATTCGCGGGTCGGAAACGTATTGCGCTTCCTGTTCCGTGGCAGTGTCTGGATGATTCTCTTGTACCTAGGGCTGATTTTCGCGTATGGCACAATCAAGCTAGCGTCCGTCCTCGCCGATCATGAAACGATCAAAAGCACTTTGTTGGGGATCGTCTGGGCCTCCACGATCCTGCACTTTTACTTCGACGGCTTTATCTGGAAAGTTCGCGAGGCTTCTACCCGTGCGGGCCTGGGCCTTGTGGACGCTCAACGAGCAGCCGTCCAAGCTCACCCTTTGTGGAAAATGAATTCGTTCCACTTGTTGAAGTGGTTGCCGTTGGTGGGATTGGTCTGTTGGTTGACCATACAGGAGCTGTCTGGTTCGGTGCTGTCGTCTTCAGAAAAAGTGGAACGGGTTTGGCCGGATGAATTCTATCAAGCGATGCGTCTGAACCTGGCGGAAGCCGCCCCGGGAGATCTGCATTCACAGCGGCTGGCGGCGGTAACGCTGGCGAATCTGGGAAAACACTCGGAAGCAATTGCCAAGCTCGCTGAGATTCTGCGTCAGCATCCAGAAGACTCCCAGAGCCATCGCTTGCTGGGTGAACTCTATTTGCGGCTGGGTCGTTTCGATGAGTCACTGAAAAGCCTTCAGTCCGCCGCGTTCAGTGCCCGTTCAGATTCCGATCGCGCTAGCGCTCATTTTCGACTCGGACAGCTATACGCACTACGTAAGAATCCTGCAGCCGTTGAGCGCGAGTTTCGCGAACCGCTAACCATTCAACCGGGAAGGTGATAAGGGAACAGGTTTGAGTGGCACCGTCGCCTGTCGGGAGTTGGTTGCCCCAAGCAAATCATCACCAGCGACTGCGTCATCCGAACGGCCGTCAGCCAACCACAGGCGGATCGACCAGAACGCAAGCAGCACTGAGCTCGCGAGCCAGACGTAATAGCCGGGCAGAAGTGTCGAGCTGAGGTCGGGTGGTGGCGGTCGGAGTTGAACCTCCCAGCGCTGGATGACGGGCACGCTGAGCGCGAGCAACGTTGCGACGAGACCGCAGCTCGCCGCGATCCGCCAACGACCATGGTGGAAGAAATACAGTCCCAACCATAACGCCGGGTTAGCCAACCAGTACGGATACAGATCGAACAGGGCGAGCGCTGATCCCGCAAACGCTTGGATGCCCCAAAGCGTTCCAAAGTTGCCGCTGGTCTTGAGCGCGGGCAGCGAAAACGAAATCAGGTAGCAGAGAAGGATCACACGGAAGCGGCGCGAGTGACTCGTCGCCGCGCGATGCAAACTGTGCTCGTGGGACGAACACCGACTGGCATCGTTTGTCTGATCAACCTGTCGCCCGAGGTCCGCGTTCACGTCGTTGCTTCCCAAGCGACTTGTCCGACCGATGCTCAATCCTTCCGAACGGCATCCCCGGCGGCGAACTTTGCGGCGTCGGCGGCGATTTCGGCGATCTTGGCATCGGTCAATTCCTCCGCGCCAAAGCTCCGCATCGCTTGGATGTCTTTGCGGTCGAGGAAGAATACGAGCATCTGCACTTTGGCATCCACGCCTCGCTTCTCGAATTGGTCCTTTGCGTCGCTGCGTCCCTTGCCGACGATGACATGCTTGAGGTTGCTCCAGGTTTCGTTGTTGTTCTTGAGATCCGTAGAAGCGACGTCATAGGCGACAACGAAGGCGCGTAGTTTCTCACCATCGACCCCGATCGCATCCAATGCCACTGCGAGCCGTTTCATTGCTGCGGCATCCGTACGGGTCCAGACGATGATGCCTCGCGACTTCCCATTCGAAATGATCACGGATGGACAACCGTGCCTGTATTTGCCATTGACGAAGTCCACCACATGGACCGGCATCTTCTTGCCGACGGCCAGCCCGTATTCGTCGGCGGCTTTTTCGGTGGCAACTGGTGACGCGCCACGAGGCTCGTCGCTAATCGCGAACACATACTGCGGTTCGCCAATGAAGTAATGGTTGAACTTAATCGCGATGACATTGTCTTCGCTGACGGGCGAGTAGTCTCCCTGCGCAAACACTCGCGAGTCTGCAAACCAAAGTGTGTGAGACACGATCGCGACCACAAGCCCACGAGCAAACAATTCAACGCGTCGATTTATGAGAAATCCTTTCATTGGAAATTGGATGGCCAGTGAAAATGCTCGGAAGCGGGCTGGTGGCCGCTCCTTGCAAATTCGCAGACACACTTCCCAATAACCACCCCAACATACCACCGGCTGCTCCCGCTGCGGCAACTCCGATCGTCGAACCCCAACCGCAACCCACAGGAGTCCCTCAACAATCCAGCGCCACCAGATTCAGCCGACCACTGTCACCATTTTCAACCGTCGTCAACAAGCCTTTATTCCGATGAAAATCCAGGGCTTGCTTTCGATGCTCTTGGAATCGCAGTCGGAACATGAATCCAACGTGCCCCCTCAGTCCTGGGACTTTTGATTCGCAGAGTACAGCCTCACCAGGTCGGTCTTTCCTGTCGACTTGTAGTATTCAATGAGCGCGGCTCTGGATTTTTCGTGATCAGGTGCAACCTCGAGCGCGCCCCGCAACCACATTTCTCCTTGAGACGGATCGTCAAACTTGAGAAGTCGCCATCCAATTTCGTATCGAAGATCCGCAGAATTCGGGGTCTTGCTGACAGAGTCTTTGAGTTGATTAACCATCGCAAGTTGCTGCTTCGCTTCAGAGACAATCTGAAAATGCCGTTTGGCTTCGTCTTGTGCGCCTGCGCCGACAAGAGCGTTGGCGAACGCGTATCGAATTCCAGAATCAAACGGCCTGATTTCGACGGCGCGAGTCAAAGAGCGCACCGCCGATTCAAATTGTCGGGTTTCAATCAGCAATTGTCCGAGGGCCACCAGTGCATCTACATATTGAGGATTCGTTGACAGAACCTCCTCCAGAACCTGAATGGCGTCGGCGGATTTTCCGGAAACGTTCAAGCACTTTGCCCGAATGACTTTCGCAGCTTCGTTGGTCGGATCCGCTCGCAACACCGCATTTGCTTCCACCATGGATTGCTCCGCCTCTTGTGTATCGCACAGCTGTTTTGCAAGACGAACGCGGATTTCGGTCCGATGCGGCGCCAACTCCAAAGCACGCCTCAAGGCGGGTATCGATTTCGATGAGATTCCGATTTGCTCAAAGTAGACTCCCGCGAACAGGTACGGTTGGGGATCGCGCGGAAAATCCGCCTTCCAAGCCTCAATGATGCGAAATGCGAAATCGATCTTGTTGAGCAAGAAGTATCCATTGGCGTAGGCTTCGCAAATATCCGGTCCGTCGTCTCCCGGATCGACAAGTAGCTTCGACAGGTCCCGGACTACCTCATTCACATTGCCAACCTGCGCTTTTGCGAGTGTTGTTTCCAATTCGATGGCCTTGACCGGCGCCTTCTGCTTTGCGGCCTCACGCAATATTGCCGACATGCTTTCAAACTCACCGAGCCGGCGGTGGACTCGAGCCAGACGCAACAAGGTCACTGGATCCTGCGGATATGCCGTTCGCAATGACTGAAGGAGCTCCTTGGCTTCGACATTTCGACGATCTTGCAGCAACTTGGCTGATTGTTGGAGCTTCCAGGTTTTCGCAATTTGAGGACCGACCAGTAGTCCAATGACAGTCAGAATCAAAGCGCAACTGCAGAGCGCCATACGAAAGAGCCATCGTTGCGATCGATGGGGAATTGTTTGAAGCATGGGATTTCTCGGATCATTCTGATTGAGCCACTGATGATTCGAGTGACACCATGCCAGCCCATTCACGCGGAGGTTTGAATCGCAAAAGAGTTGCAACGTCGCTCATTGCAATGCCATTGAATCGTACGATCTTTCCTTTCAGAACGGATTACTCGATTCCACGTTCCGAGGCCATCGTCTCCACCATGCCCCGTAAGTGGAGCAGTGGTCCTTGATCCTGGGTCGGGTGGAACGATTTTCGGTCATTCAAAAACCGAAAAGACTACCGTAAATTCTTCAGGCGTCATTGGTTCGGTTGCAACTTTGGTGACCCCATCGCCGAAACTGCACGGTAACGCGGTCGAAATGCGAAACATGAGTTTGACGCAAAAAAAGCAGATTTTTTGTTTTTCGAGGTCAAACTCGCTGAATTAGATGTCCTGCGAGTCCAATGAGGTTTTGCCAATTTCCTGAACTTCAGCAACCTGAAGGCAACCTGAATTCTTTGTCGATTTGGAATCGCAATTTGCCGATTCAAATTCTAGCATCTCCGCGATCGGCGTTGAAACTTGCCCTGATTTTTTCGATGCATGCACCCGTTTCCTCCCTCTTAGTTTTCTTAGGAGAACTCACATGATGCTTCACCGTGCTCGACCGCGAAATCCCCGGGCTTTTACACTAATCGAGTTGCTGGTCGTGATCGCCATCATCGCAGTTCTAATCGCCCTTCTGCTACCAGCGGTGCAACAGGCCCGTGAAGCCGCCCGACGGTCAACGTGTAAGAACAACCTGAAGCAGTTGGGATTGGCTGTGGCTAACTACGAAGACTCGGCCAAACAGTATCCATGTACCATTTTCGAAGTTAATGGCCCGCAGACTTGGTGGGAGCACGAGAAAGGGACCTATTTGGTCCATCTGTTGCCGTACGTCGATCAAGGCCCTTTGTACAAGCAGATTGACTTTAAAAATCCGGCGAGTGATCCCGCAGGAAGACCGCGAATTGACGATCAACCGCGCAGTGGCAAAAAATTCCGAAATTACCTGATACCCGCTTACATTTGCCCAACCGATCCCAACCCCAACAACAGCGATGGTGGCGACCGGATGAAAACGAATTACGCGGGGAGCATGGGTAACCAGCGGATGGATAATTTATTCGGCGGGGTTTGCAACGATCTTGCTAATAGGGCGATTTACGGCCCCGCCGCTCCGAGTGCACCTGGGAATCTGTTTGGTGGTGGCGGCGCCGGACACGGAAACACTCAAAACCCAAGTGACACCTCTGGAGTGTTCTCGCGTATCAACTTCGGTGCAAAAATCTCTCAAATCTCAGACGGCGGTTCCCAAGTGATCATGATGGGCGAAATCGTCCCGAATTGTGGCGACCACAGTCGAAATGGTTGGTACCACTGGAATGCTCCGTGGATCGCTACGACCGCTCCGCTCAACTATCCCATCAAATGTGTCTATGAGTCCGGGTGGAGCGATGCAGTTGGCAGCGCAAATGGACCGGCAACCCATTGCAATCACTGGCAAAACTGGACCACTAGCCAAGGCTTCAAGTCGCGGCATAAGGGTGGAGCACATTTTGTATTTTGCGACGGTGCGGTTCGATTCCTTTCAGAGAACATCACATACCGAACGTATCAACAACTTGGCGATCGCCGGGATGGCACGGCGGTCTCCAATTTTTAGCCTCTAGTTCGGCACAACTGCTTGTGCGCTGGGGTCGAACAATTACCATGGACGGGCATTGGTCGCTGAGATACTCTGATCGCCCTCAACACCAATTGGTCATCACTGGCTGAGCAGTCGGGTGGTTGGTACCCCTTCTGCTTCGGGTTAAAGATCGATTGTTGTTTCGATTTTGTTCAAAAGCAGAGGAATTGAAATGCGGGCGATTCTTGGTTCAACGCTGGCGTTGTTTTTGGGATCCGTGTGTGTCGCTGGCTGCTCCGGAGGAGTTGATGATCGGCCGGCTGTCTATCCGGTAACAGGCACGGTCACTTTGAACGGTAAGCCCGTTGCCGGAGTGGCAGTGACTTTTTCATCAGAGAATGCTCCTCGATCGGCAAGTGGGAAGACCGATGACAACGGTAAGTACTGGCTGACCACATACAACTTCAAAGATGGCGCAGTGGCCGGAGAGCATCAGGTTGTGATCACCAAGTTTGCAACTCAGAACGCGACCAGTGACCCGGCAAAGGCAACTGGGCAGGACTTGTCGAAAGGGCCCATGGCCGGCTATCCAACCCCGGACAAGTCGGGAAATATGAAACTTCCTGAGGGTTCGGCAAACGAGTTTCCTGCAAAATTCGCTGACTCGAAAGCCTCAGGTTTGAAGGCGACAGTCAGTGCTTCTGGAAAGAACGAAATCAACTTCTCGTTGGACGAGTGATTTCAATTTTACCTGCGGCCGTCAAGTTGGATGCGCTGGGTGCCGCTGGTTCACGGTGTTCTCAAGCTGAAACTGCGCCGAATTGGGTTGGCAACGTTGCTGAACTTTTTCTATGAGCTGTCGTGGCTGACACGTCACTTATCCGCTCGAGTTTTCTACGGTTGCTTCAGAACCAATTCAGACAACAGGCCACGACAGGCCTTCTGAACCTGACTTGCCAGGTGCTGAAGCGCATCGGTCCAAATCTGAGATCGCTTGGCATTAATTGGCCGATTCAATGGCCCGGATGGCGAGGCGAAAAGAATTGTCCCTGCACTTCGCAAAGTGTCACTGTATCCGCCAGAGAGACTTCCCTGAAGCAGACAAGCAAACGAATTGCCTGGATGCACTTTGGAATGCTGCTTCGCGGCATACAGTTGGGCCCAATGATACGGTCTCGATCTGAAACCCAAGCCTGCGTTGATCCTTCGATGAATGTGCGTTAGATCGCATGCTGTTACTCTTGGGGGTGTCAGATGCGTCGCAAAATTCAGGTAGCTCTATCGCTTGCGACGTTGTTTGTTTTTTCTTGTTTCGGCTGGTACGGCTGGCGCGCAGCCACACAAGAGCCATTCTTGGTCGCTTGGCAATATTTGCAGCGTGGTTCTACGACCGAGGCAATCTCGCAATTGCGGATTCTACAGCGGCTACGGCCGGATTCCTCTGAAACGCGGTTGCTTCGAGCGGCCATCGACGTGCGGATGGGGATGCCAGAGTTGGCGTTAAGGCACTTGTCATATTTGCCCGGCGACCAGCACCGCGAGAAATCGTTGTTGGTGGCGGGGGAGTGCTATTATCGCCTGCACCGATACCTTGAGGCGGAAGTCGCGTTTCGACAATTAACCGCACTGAATCCCGAGTCGGACCTTGGTCTACGATGGCTGGTTGCCGTTTACTACGACCTCGGCGCATATGACCAGGCGACTGACATAGCAACTCGACTGATCTCTCTGAGGTCACAGGATTTTTCGCCACATCGTATGCTTGGGATGATGTCCAGGGATTTTGAGCGCAACAAACAGGCGATTTCACATTTTCGGCAGGCGTTGAAATTGAATCCTCCCAAAGATGTGCGGTTCGAAATTGTCGAAGAATTAGCTGCGGCGCTCGTTGACGAGCATGAGTATTCCGAGACGATCTCGCTCATCGAAGGTTCGCTCGTTCGGTCACCGATCATGAGTCACTCTCTCGCACAGGCATACTGGGCTCTCGGCGATCAAGAATTGGCTGTCAAACATCTCAATGACGCAGAGGAAGGCGGTACGAGGAATAACGCAGTCGCACTCACCCGATCCCGGTTCGCCCTGGAGTCCGGTGACTTAGAAAAGGCCGAACCAATCCTTCGAGAGATTGTGGCGTCAGACCCAGCCAACATTGATGCCTATTACATTTTCGGACAAGCCCTCGTCAAACTTGGCAAGCATGAAGAAGCAAGAGTTGCCAATGAGAAACGCAGCCAGCTATTGGCTCTCAAGGAGAGCCTCACGGAATTGAACATCAAGGCGATTCAGAATCCTCGCGATGCACAGATTCGCTATGAATTGGCGGACACCTGTGACAAGCTGGGCAAGCAAGACCTTGCACAAATGTGGCGCCGCGCCGCGAATGCCTGCTTGTCGAGTGAAGCAGTTCAAAACCATGTGTCACCTGGTCCCAATCACGATTGAGGGTCGCGTTGATGGAGGAATCTACTCTCTTCGCGATTCCTAATCCGCCAGGTGCATGCCATTCTCGCGCGCTAGCTTCCCGTATCGAGACTGAGCACGTGGCTTAAAACCGCCTATTGCGAGCATCCCTGTGGACAACATGGCGGCTGTTCGCCGAGCTGGGATGTTCGAACGGGAGATTGCCGAGTCATCCGCCAGGAGACATTGACATCAAACCGGGTAAGTCAACTTTCACCGGCGGTTCGACGATGGTGACAGCCATTCAATTCGAAGAGGTCACGGAGCAATCGGGCGTGACATTCACTTACTGTAGTGGGAGTGAGGCAGGAGAGGTTGCCATTTTGGAATCGCTGCGAGGCGGTATGGAGCTGTTTCGCTTCGATAACGCTGGCGACCTGGATTTGTACTTACCTGGTAACGGACGCTACGACGAAAAAC
>Ga0194129_10006220_pt1 | contig 14745 bp, 13 predicted proteins | sample TA2KigCa35mmetaG_FD_150862 | JGI IMG/M metagenome (GOLD analysis project Ga0194129, IMG submission 150862) | Freshwater microbial communities from Lake Tanganyika, Tanzania - TA2015038 Kigoma Deep Cast 35m | ecosystem: Environmental > Aquatic > Freshwater > Lake | place: Tanzania: Lake... | reverse complement strand
TAGACGAATTTAACATTATGGCGTGTCAAGTAGCCTATTCCGTCTTTAATGTTCCTACAAAAGTTGCGCATATTCGAAGCAACCATTACTTAGACCCTGCCTGGAGTCATATTTACAACCCAAACCATATTCCAGTTGATTTTATTATTTCGCCTGAGCGAGAGGTTGCTCAGAGCCTTTTGGATAACTTTCACGTGCCAGGAGCTATGTCTGTGATTCCGATTCATCATCCGTGTCTCAGCGTCATCAGCCTTTACTGTCACGAGGGATGTCCCCTTTTGAAACAACCATTTGCAGACTTAGGAAGACGCTTTCCTGATTTGCCCTTTCGAGTGGTATGTATTTTGAGAGAGGGAGAACCTATTATTCCAGGCCCTAACGACGTTTTATATGCCTATGATGAAATTTATGTGGTTCTGGAAAAAAATCTTTTGTCAAAATTCTTAAGTATTTTTGGCCGAGAAAATGACCCCTTGCAAAACGTTGTGATTATCGGGGCAGGACGCGTTGGGTGCGCGCTGACAGAGAAAATTGGGCAAGCCTATCCAACATTAAATGTTAAAGTGATCGAAAGAGACCAAAAACAAGCACTGTTTGCTGCAAAAAATCTTGAAAATGTTGTTGTTATTCAAGGGGATGCCTTAGATGCTCAATTTTTACGGGAGTCGAATGTTTCTTCCGCTGATCGTGTTATTTGTGTCACAAATAATGATGAAACAAATGTTCTTTCAGGGCTATTATCTAAAAATCTTAAAGCTAAGCACGTAACGGCCTTAGTCAACAAGGAAACCTACCCTAAATTCCTTCCTTCTCTGGGTATTGACAGTGTTATTAATCCTAGCACGATTACAATTTCTCATATTTTACAGCGGATTCATCAGGGGAACATTCAATCGCTTTTTGTTTTACAAGGAGGGTTTGGAAGTATTTTCGAACACACAATTACAGATAACTCTCCGCTTGTTGGGGAAAAATTTCGTCTTTTTAATGTGCCCCATCAGTGTATTTTAGGGGGAGTTATTCGAGGAAAACAGTTCCTGATCCCTAAATCTCAAGAATTTATTCAAATGGGAGACCATGTGATTCTTTTGGGGCTCCGTGATTCTGTTTCTATAATAGAATCTTTGCTGAAGGGAAGTTCTCTATGAGCCGGATTGCCTATGTTAACGGATCCTTTGTTCCCTATAATGAAGCTTATATTTCGATGAATGATCGAGGCTATCATTTTGCAGATGGGGTCTATGAAGTTTTTTCCTATAACTGGAAAGGTGTATTTGTTGATGCTATTCCCCATTTTGACAGGCTTAGACATTCGCTAGAAGCGCTGGACATTGCTTTTCCCCTATCGAATAAATCGCTGTTGATTGTTATGCATGAATTGATGCGACGCAATCGATGTCGTGAAGGATATTTATATCTTCAAATAACACGAGGGGTTGCCCCAAGAGATCATGTGGTCCTTGATCCCCTTCATCCTGTGTTAACGCTTTTTGTGCGCCCTCATGTATTTAAGGAAACCCCTCCTCTTTTAAAGGTTTTTACAACGCCTGATATTCGATGGAAAAGAAATGACATAAAGTCCATAAGCCTTTTGGGGGCTATTATGGGAAAATATCAATCGGCTCGCCAGGGGGGTGATGAAGCTTGGCTTTATAATGATCAAGGCTTTATCACAGAGGGATCAGCAACAAATGCTTGGATTGTTAATAATCAAGGCATTATACAGACCCACCCCGTAACGCCTGCTATTTTAAATGGGATTGTTCGTCAGCGTCTCTTAAAAATTGCCGAAACCCTTTCTCTTCCGGTTGAAGAAAAAGCGTTTACCATTGAAGAAGCTTTAAAAGCTCAAGAAGCTTTTCTGACAAGCTCTACCAAGGGGGTTCACCCTATTATTTCCATTGACGGTCATCCAGTAGCTAGTGGCATGATGGGACCTATAACAGATAAACTACAACGGGCGTATTGGCATTTTCAGCACACTTTGACAAAGGATTATGATGAATAATACCTACTATCCAAAGCCAGAGGCGATTATTTTTGATTGGGACGGTGTTTTAGTTGAAAGTCTTGATTTTATTAAACAAGCCTTTCAGTTTACTTTAGAAAAAATTCAGCCAATTCAAGAGATTGATGTTAACTCTATGCCCTCACTATCCTTAAGAAATTATTTTCCAAGCGTTTTTGGGGATAAGGCGAAAAAAGCAGAAGATGTTTTTTATGATTATATCGCCTCCCAGCATCTTAAGGTCCTTGCGCCGACATTAGGCGCTGGTGATCTTTTGAGGTCTCTTTATGACCTTCAGATCCCCTTGTGTATTATTAGCAACAAAAAGGGAGAGCTATTGAGAAAAGAGGTTGATTATTTATCTTGGACAGGATACTTTAGGGGCATTATTGGGGCGGGGGATTGTGTGAAAGATAAGCCATCCTCTGTGCCGGTTATGCATGTTTTAGGTCCTTTAGGTCTTGCGCCCAGTAAAAGCGTGTGGTTTATAGGGGATACATCGGTTGATATGGAATGTGCTTCCCAAAGTGGATGTTTTGGGGTACTAATGTGTGAAGAAAAAAAATACTTAAATAACAAGGGCATTGCATCAGATATGGTTGTATTTTCATGCAAAGACTTGAAAGGTAAACTAATTAATAATAAAATATAAGTAATAGATAAGTAAAGATAGCAGGATGGATGCCGTGAGTGTAGAAAAAGAAAAGAAAAATAATATTCAAGAAATCTTTTTAAATTTTGTAAGGAAAAATAAGACACCTCTTACAATGTTCCTTGTCAACGGGATTAAGCTTCAAGGGGTTGTGATTGGATTTGATAACTTTTGTGTAATGTTACGACGTGAAAATCATGTTCAGGTTGTCTACAAGCACGCTATTTCAACCATTATGCCAAATGAGCCTGTCAAACTTCACCCTGGGGATGAAGCTGAGGCCGAGGGCGATAAGGCATAATTTCTAGTATTATATAATCATTTGGGGCCTGAGTTTTGTTGAAACTCAGGCCTTTTAATTTTGGCATTTGGCATGTCCTACTACCGGAATCTTTATTTCATGATGTAATTTTTTTTGTTGGTTGAGGGGCAGAAGCTCAAGACAAAAGCGCGTTGGGTGTGTGGCCACAGCTCTTTCTGCTTCTTTAAGCGAAGGGAAGGTTTTGTCAAAAAGCAAAGCGTTTTGTTCCTCTGGACTATCAATGGTTTTAAGACGTTTAAAAATATCATCCCCTGTTAAAAGACGTGGATCAAGAATACCTTGTATAGGAGATTTGCTTTCAGGTTTTCCAAGTAACACACCAGAGGGCGTTTGTTTCCAAATCTCTTGGTAAGTGGCGGGTAAGCATGTCCTTCGTTCTGATGTTGCCAAAAGACGAATCCGGGCAGTCGATACCCCCTGTTTAAAAAGTATCTTATAGCCAGCAACTTTTCCACTAATCTTGCCGCCTGGAAGTCTTGGATCTTCTATTGTAATTGTTGTATCGCAGTCGATATCTTCGATAGAAAAGAAAGAGGTTTCAAAAGTGATCTCCATCACACGAGCTCCTGCTACAAGATAGGCCCATGCGCGTTCAACAGCATGAATGATTGATTCTTCCCCACGGGGACTTAGGAAATAACTGCTCGCCGCTTGGTTGGTAAGAGGGCTTTTATCAAAAAAAGTTCGACTCCAATAGGATTCATCCATATCAAAACGCCTTGATGCTGTATGATCATCGTGACATTCATAATGGCACCCATCCTTTTGAACGCAATCCATTGCGCGGTAATCTTCCCCTGCCCTCCACAGAGGCGTTTGTGTATCCTTGCGTACATTTTGAAGAGTCAGGCGAATTTTCTTTTCCAAAGAATTGCCTGGTGAAAGGTTAAAGGGCGAAGGCACAGTAACGGAAACACTTTCAGACCGCTTTTGTCGATAATTACATTGCACAACCAAATGGGGCAAAAACCAAAATCGTGGCACGTAAACTGGAAACCGATCATCAATATGAAAAGCAGAAGAAAGCGAAGAAAACCGCCCTTCGACCCCACCTACAGTTGGATCAAAGGGGATAAGGTCTGATTGAACAATCTTATAGGCGGTTTGGGCTAGAGAATGATCCACCTTCCACCAATGCTTTTGTAAGTAATGGGGTGTAAGTGTTGAAATCATCCGATCAGGAAGAGCATTCATTATAGAGGGTGAAAGATTTATAAGACCTGAAAACTCTTGAATCCATTGGGCTGTTATTTCGAAAGAAAGAGATCCTAAAGGCTTTTTTAGAAGCTTGGTTTTTAAAGATTTTTGGTCAAAATTCCCTCCAAGGTTGATCGTTTTTGATCCGCTAATGATATCTGAAAAACAAAAAGAACCAGTACGATCCCAGTGAGGAAGCCGTGTGTAGGCTTCTAAAATTTCGTCTAAATCGTTTGAATGAAGGGGATCTACAAATAAAGGATCAAAAAATGGGAGTGTTTTAAGGGCACGTTGGTCAATCTGAAGCAGAGGTTTTGTATCATCCGTTTCTGTTGTGAACTCTAAAATAAGACAGCGATCTTGCCTTTTAAGCGGTGCCATGACGAGGCTTCCTTTAAAAAGCAGGAAACGCTGATCCATTTTTTCATAATATAAAACGGCATGATGGGGGAGAGGCTCTGGCGTTTTGTCCGTACGGGCAATGACCACTCTTGCGGAGGGGAACCCCCCTTCCCTATGGTGAATTTTCACCCCCAATAGGTCTTCTTCTATCAAAGAGAGTGCTTCAAGGTTGAAAGGGGTTTCGGGGTCAATCCAGGCAAAGTAAATCATGCGTCTATCTCCTATGGTATTTATAACAAATGCCTCCTTTATAAAAAGGGGTTAAAAAGTTGAAAAATTAAAAAAAACTGTACAAACCGGCTAAAATAAATTACAACCCGTACATGTCTTTGAAAAATGTAAAAAATCCCTTGTGGATTCATCAGCGCGGGTACCTCCAGGGAGTTACTTGGGCAGTTTTGACCGCACTCGTTAGTGTTGGGAATGATATCATTACCAAGTTTATTGGAACCCGACTAGACGGGCTGGAGGTTTCGTTCTTCCGGTTCTTTTTTAGTATGCTGACGGTTCTTCCCTTTATGCTGCGTCAAGGTGCTGGAGCCTTTAAGACCGTTTCACCCCTGAACCATTGGTTACGGGCAATTTTCGGCGTTGGAGCGATTGCTCTTTATATTTATGCCATTATTACGCTGCCCCTTGCAAAAGTCATTGTTTTCTCATTTACCCAACCTATTTTCTTTATGCCTCTAGCCGTCCTGTTTCTAAAAGAAAAAGTGACGATGAATCGCTGGGTTGCAGCCATTGTTGGGTTTATTGGAATTCTTGTGATGATTAACCCGGGGAGCGATCCTTTTAATATTCTGGTCTTTATCCCCATGGGGGCCGCTTTCTTGTTTGCAAGTCTTGATTTGCTAGCAAAAAAGATGGTTTCAAAGGAATCGACTCTAACGCTTCTTTTTTACTTTGCCCTTGGAACAACCGTTGCGGGCGCGATTGCCCTTAGCATCTCTGTTGCTCATGGATCTGTTACCTGGCACACGCCAACACTAGAGGAATTTTTGTTGCTCTTTTGCCTGGGGGCTGGGGCCAACCTAATTCAAGTTTGCCTTTTCAAGGCGTTTTCTGCAACAGAGGCATCGTCTCTTGTTCCGTTCCGGTATACAGAGCTTGTTTTTGCGGTCCTTTTTGGATACTGGTTCTTCCAGGAACTCCCAACCATTCAAACATGGATGGGGGCTGCAATTATCATCGGAAGCACCCTCTATATGTCCTACACAGAAATCCGTAAACGCGCGTAGAAAGCCTTTATTTAACAGATACCACGGTTTTCTCTAAACGCAAGGGAAAAAGATTCAAGAACTGGACTTGTTGTACCGCCAACGAATCAAGAAAAAGAAAGGGGCGCTGCCCAAGAAAAGAAGGCTTCCATAGGTGAAGACTTCAAGCCCCGCACCAATGATAGTCCAGACAGTGTACCCAAGGGCCAAAAGGTAAAGAACAGACGTTTTTAACGAAAAAGGTACTTGCCTTTGTCGATCAATAAAAACCGTTGCAATAATTGAGAAAAAATACGTTGCAAGGGACGCAAGCGTTGCAAGGGTCACTAAAAAGGTAAACTGATGAACAAGGCTTTTATCGTAATTCATCCACAGCACACAGGACATAATGCAAGCTGTTGTTAAAAAGGCCCTGATGGGAACCCCCTCTTTTGTTGTTTTTGCAAAAAATGGGGGAAATATTTTGTCTTGCGATGCTGTTAAAGGGATATGGGATTGAATAAAAATATACCCATTCAAAGACCCAAGAGCAGCAATAATAGCACCAAGAGCAACCAGAATGGCGCCTCCTTTTCCAAATAAGATTTCAGCAGCAAAAGCAAAAGCTGTTGGGGTTTTTTGAAGAACCTCGTTTGGAATAAGGCCAAGAATCGTTGTATGAGCCGCCATATAAAGAACACCGACGCAAAGAGTGCCAAGTACCGTTGCAAGGGGAATAAACCGCTGAGGGTTTTTAATAAGGGCATTGGAAGGGATTGTTGCGCTTTCTAGACCTAAAAAAGTCCACATTGTCAGTGTTGCTGTTGCCATAAAAGCATAAGTGTTGGTATCTTGAGACACATTAAATGCCTGAAAGTTTTCAAAAGAAATTTGGGGAAGTCCCCAAAAGATAATCGCTAAAATAGGCGTTAATTTTAAAAGGGTTGTTATAATCTGAAAAACACCAGATCCTTTGAAACTCAGCATGTTAAGGCCCGTCAATCCCCAAATAATCGAAAGTCCACAAGCAAAGCTCAAAAGCGGTGTTTCACTTAAAGCCGGAATAAATAGCCCAAGGTGCCCAACAATAATCACAACCGTTGCAACGCTTCCCACCCACATGGAAATCCAATAAGTCCAGGCAACTTGAAATCCCATAAAATCACCCAATCCTTCTCGGCAATAGGCGTAGGGTCCTCCAGCTTGGGGGATTTTTTGGGAAAGGCTTGCAAAGATCAAGGCAAGAAGAAGGGATCCAAGGGCCGTAAACGCCCATCCCATAAGACTAATGCTGCCATAATGGGCAAGGCTCGCGGGAAGCGAAAACACCCCCGCCCCAATCATATTGCCCATTACAAGGGAGATAAGGGTCCAAAACCCAATAATTTTCTTCGGTTCCATAATAACTGGTTTTAGCGGTTTTTTCGATAAAAAGTCAAGAAATCAAATTTCAAGTCAAATTTCTGTTGCGGAAGTAACTTGGAAAAAAAGTCCTAGAAAATTCAGTAAAAAAGCTTATATTCATATTTTCTCTGTTTCTCTAAAATAGGGACCAGCTCAGAAAGGATTTTCTATGGTTTATTGTCGGGGATTTCGCGAAATCCACACCCTTTACGATACATATATTTTTGATATTTGGGGGGTAGTTCATAATGGTGTTCAGCTTTATCCAGGGGTTTTAGAATGCTTAGAACAGCTTTATCGCGTGGAAAAAAAGATAGCGTTTTTATCAAACTCTCCGCGTGCAGGGGTGCACCATGAACGGTTCTTTGCTGCCCTTGGGATTCCTCGGACTCTTTATGCATTCGTTTATACATCAGGGGATGCCCTTAATACGGCCCTTGAAAAGGCCCCTTCCCTTTCTTTGACCGATGATTTTTTCTTTTTAGGGGATGACACCCTCCATCAATCTGTATGGCAGGGAATGAAGGGGCACCGCGTTCCTGTTTTGGAAGAAGCGCAATACCTTTTATGTACAGCCCCTACCCCTAACGATCACAAGATTTTAAAGGATGCCATCGCTTTAAATTTACCCATGCTTTGCTCTAATCCCGATCGATTCGTCATTAAAGGAACCAAAAAAATCTTGTGCGCTGGAAGTGTTGCAGAGGCTTATGAAAAAATGGGGGGAACGGTTATTTATTGTGGAAAACCAGAACGCTTTATGTTTGAGGCTATTTTGGATCGACTGGAAAATCCGGAGATCTCTAGGACGCTGATGGTCGGGGATGGATTGTTTACCGATATTAAGGGGGCCCAAAGCGTTGGTCTTCCAAGCGCCTTTATCCAAGGAGGGCTTCATGCCGAAGATAAAGAGGCAAAAGATTTAGAATCCTGGTTCGAAGACCAAAGAATTATGCCAACACACGTTTTACCCTCTGTTGTTTGGTAGAACCCTCAGTCTTCCTCGTTGATCAGTGCACTAATAAAATCATCAAGACCACGTTGTCGTATGCGCTTTAATCGCTCTGCTTTTAAAATGGCATTAATGCCGTCCATGCTTTCTTCGACTTTATTATTGATGATCACATAGTCATATTCTGCCCAATGGCTTATTTCGTTTGTGGCTTGGGACATTCGAAGATTGATTGTCTCTTTTGCATCTTCTGAGCGTGTATGCAACCGTTTTTCCAACTCTCTCATGGAGGGTGGTAAAACAAAAATTGAAACAACCCTTTCCCCCATGTATTGGGCTAGGGCTTGAGTTCCTTGCCAGTCAATATCAAATAAAACGTCATAACCCGCGCTGAGTGCCTCTTTTACAGGGGATTTTAGCGTCCCATACCAGTTACCGAACACTTTCGCTGTTTCTAAAAAATCCCCCTGCCCTTCCATTGTTTTAAATTCTTCAAGCGAGCAAAAGTAATAGTCTCGGCCATGGACTTCATTCGGGCGAGGACTTCGGGTAGTATAAGATACAGAAAGCTTAATATTGCTATGGGTTTCCAGAAGCTTTCTTGCAAGCGTTGACTTCCCTGCCCCAGAGGGAGAGGAAATCAGCAGCATAATGCCCTGACGGATAATGTAATCGTGAGGATTAGGGAATGTATTGGTCATGATCGTTTCCTTGGCATAAGCGATATCGCTGATAATTGCCCCCCAAAACCCATGGCTTTTTCATGAAAAGCACGGCGGCAGCTAAAGAACAAATCTTCTGAAGCATAGGTATCATAAGGCAGGCATTCAACAGAAATGCCAAAACCTCTTATAATTTTTGCAACAATTCCAGGTAAATCAAAGTGACGGGTTCCTGGGGGATATTTATATCCAAAAAATACTTCGTACATCATGTCTTTATCTAGCATTGCCTCATAAAGTTCTTCCCCTACTTCATAGCTTTCTCTTGCAATACAGGGGCCAACAGAGGCAACCAGTGTGCGGGGATTTGCTCCTCGATCGAGCAATGCCTGGATCGTTTCTTCAATGACACCTGCTGCAACACCGCGCCATCCGCCATGAATAGCCCCAACAAATCCTTCAATGGGATCTGCAAGTAATATGGGCGCACAGTCTGCTGTTTGAACACCTAATACCACGTCATATCGGTTTGTAATAAGGGCATCCCCTTCTAAACGGGTATTGAAATCCCAATCTTGATCAACAAAGTGAACAGTCTTCCCGTGCACTTGCTTTAAAAGGCACAGGGGGAGCGTTTCTAAAGAAAGCGCTTTTAGCGCTCGACGTTTGTTTTCCTCTACGTTTTCTAAAGAACCTTCTTTTAATGAAAAGTTTAATGTCCCGTAATTTCCAATACTAACCCCTCCTTGGCGCGTAAAGAAACCATGCGTGACGTCTTTTAAAAGATGGCTTTCTAAAATAGGTATGGGGTTTTGAGCGGTCATAGTTACTCCTCAATTTTCGCATGAACCGATTGATTATCGTTACTAACTAATACTATCTATCACACAGTTAGGCAATCTTAAATAGGCTTGTGATAAAGAAGCTCAATAAATTAGGAGTATGCGTAAAAACCTAGGTCTTAAATATTGATCATACTTTTAGGGAATATATTCCTCAAAAGTTAGAGGATATTTGTTTCCATGAACTATTAAATTGACTTAAATCCCCAGAAAGTCTTAAGTTATTTTTATGACCAATAACTTTCACAAAGTCGCCCAAAATAGACGGGCGCGCCATGATTACTTTATTGAAGACACTCTAGAGGTTGGAATCCTTCTTTCTGGCAGTGAAGTGAAAGCTTTGCGCGACGGTCAATCCAATATTAACGATGCCTACGCTGATGCAGAGGGTGACGAAATTGCCCTTATTAATGCCTATATCCCTGAATACAAAGGAGCAAACCGCTTTAATCATGAAACAAGGCGGCCACGAAAACTTCTTCTTCACCGCCGACAAATTAATAAAATTTTGGGTCGATTGAAAAAAGAGGGTATTACCCTTGTTCCTCTCTCCCTTTACTTTAATAATAAGGGTCGCGTTAAGGTGGAGCTCGCGATCGTTAAGGGAAAGAAGCTTTACGATAAGCGTGCCAGCGAAAAAGAACGGGAATGGAACCGTGACAAAGCCCGTGCCTTTAAAGATTATCAATAAAACTTAAACTCTTACACTTCATCTCATTATTTTCTTAAGCATAATAGATCTTGCCATCAAAAATAAAAATCTGTTACGATGGAAGAAATAAACAAATAAATTCAAGAATTTTTCCCAGTGTGAAATCTTCTTGTTTATCAAAAAAAACAACAGGAGGCAAAACATATGCATAAAGCGATTCGTTATGTGTATGCGTTTATTCTTTTTCTCACCCATGTCTTACCTTTAGAGGCAATATGCGGATCTTTAATGGTGGGCCCTGGGTCTCAAATCATCAATAATATTACCAATGTTTCATCGGGCTATGATCCTTCTTTGAACTTTGGCAACGGAACATCAACAGGTGTCCCTGTTGGCGGAGGAATGCCGATTATTCCGGGACTAGGAACAGGCCAAATTCCAATGCTAGCGCCAGGCGCAACAGGAGGAAATGCTTTTGTTCCCTGGGGACAGTCCAGCATGATTGTTCCACCCCTACAACAAATGATGTCAACCGGCATGACACCAGGCATGATGCCAGGATCTATGCCTCCGGGCATGATGCCACCAAACCTTATGCCAGGTATGATGCCTGGAATGATGGGTCCAGGTCAGGCTGCTGCAATGGGTGTTATGGCACAACTAGGACCTAATGCCGCTATGATGACCGCTTTATCGGGTCAAGCAGGAACTTTAGGGTCTGCGGCCCTAGGACTCCCAATGAATACAGGCATGGGCTCAAGCATGATGTCTTCGAGCATGTCAACTATGATGCCGAATACGATGCCAGGAATGACCCCTGGTATGAGCCCCTTCGGAGGAACAGCCCTTCCCGGGATGCCCTTTCAAGATCCTTCTACGATGGGCATGATGATGGCAAATATGGCCCTTTCAGGAACAGGATTTTCATCGATGGGCCTTGGCAATATGAGTACGCAAAACGCCATGATGATGTTTTCACCTCAATTTCAACAACAGTATAGTCAAATGCAGGCCACAACAACGGCAAAAACCTTTAGAATTGTTTCAAGTCTCACGAACCAAGCACTTGTTGGTAAAACGGAAGCGCAACTTAAGAAATATCAATCAGACCTAGAAACACTTACATCTGTTCCAGAGGAAAACTTACCAGAAGGCGTAGATGCCGTCAGTGTCGATACCCAACTGAGTCGCATCAACATTGCCCTCACCGACAAAGGATCGCTCATGGCGGATCCCGATTCTAGAACGGTCCCAGACGTAGGCCTTCGATCGGAACGAAATGCGCGTCTTAATGCATTGCTTACAAAATGGACGACACCTGATGGGGGAACCTCGTCAAAGCCCTCTACCTCCCCTCTTGCCCTAAGAGCACCCTTACCTCCGGTTCGAACCAGAACCCCTGTATCTTCTGTTGGCACCTATCAATCAACAAATACTTTAGCTCTAGCAAAAGTTAAGGAAGCCATTGACAAAATCGAAGAAGATGAACGCCAATTAAACATTGCAAAAGAAGAATTAAGTGCTACCCAAGACAGAGAAATGATTCGACGAATTGATATTGCTGTTTACAACACGCTGATTGCTAAAGCACGTCAATATGACAACTTAATGGATAGCATTACACGTCAAACATGGGAACAAATCATTGACCAAGAACGTGGCCTTTCAACGTCGTCTCTGCAATTAACAGGAACTACAGCTGGCACTCCTGCACGTCGTCTACCCCCTCGAGCAACTCCTAGGTCTCCCCTATTGCCAACAACACCACAGCCTAGCCAATTTGGACGCGATGAAGTACTAGAAATTCAAAGGGAAATTCAAGCCGTCTTGAACGCGCTTAATGCCCGCCAAGATATGTCTGTTGGGGGTGATATTGGAATGAAAGCACAGCTTGAAATACACCTTCAAAAACTGGATTCAATTGTGAAAGCCTTTAATGACCCAACGCTTCCAAACCCCTTTAGAACGGGATCACCAGAAATGCAACAGGTTCTGACTCTTTGGACGCAAATGAATACTATGAGTTTAGAGGATCTACAGAAAATGACGCCGCAAACACTCCAAGCGAATATACAAATCTTTGAAAACGTTCTTTTAAATCCTAAACCTAGGCTCCACCCTCAAATTAAATACTCAGAAGTCCAAGATCTTTTTGATCGATTGGTTAGTGTTTTGGCAAGTTTAGAATATAACGATGCTAATAACAAGCAAGGGGCCGCAACAAGAACTGGGATTGGCGGTACGATGATGAGGCTCACAACGGGCGGGACGCGCGCAAGATCTATGTATAACGAAGGAATAGGCCTTGTCGCTTACTTAAAGAAGGGGTACTACGAACGCTCTACCCTTAATTCTCTCGACCAATCTGTCACCTGGGATGCAGCGGTTGACCTTGTAAAACAAATTAACGTTAGAAGCGCCCAAAGCAAAGTGTGGTCCAGTGGAAGCAACAGAGGAACGCGGGTCAGTAACGCCCAAAATGTTTTGAAAGACCTTGTAGGAAAGTTTCCTAAACTATTAGAAGATGAAGGAAGTGTTATGGTTTCTGATTTGACAAGAGTTTATGGAACAAGTCGTCTTGCGTCTTTCTGGAGCAATCTCGGCGATTATTTTTACAACGCCGATTTTGCTACCTGGCCTGACACATTAGCACCAGCAGATGGAAAAACTGCTGTTGCATCTAGCATGAGCACACAAAGACGCGGACTTTTTGGAAGGAGGGGCTAAAATGCAAAAATATACCCTGTTTTGCCTCTTGTGGATTGTCTTAGGAAAAACGCCCTTAACAGTAGAAGCGCGAGCAACAACCTCACCACGATTAAAAACTACTGCTACTGTTGTCCAGTCATCAAGTCGATTGCAACAACAAGCAAAAAAAACAGCACCTGTTTCTGATGCAGAAGAAGAGGAATCAAGGGAAGCTACAAGCGCCTCCCCTGCTTCAGCAGAGGAAGCAAAAAAAGCAACAGAGGAAGAAAAATCGAAAGCGATAGATGATTTTTTGAAAGATGAACAAAAAGTAAAAAACTTGCTTCAAAAAATAACAGATGCAATTGGCAAGAATTTAACGATGAACCAAATCTCTCAAGCAGAGGTTGCTAAAAATCCACAAGCCGCCGCTATAAAGCTACAAGAAGTTTACTCTTATTACTATAGCGGGTTTATGAGTCCTGATGTTCAAAAAAGCTTAGAAACTTGGATTAAAGACTTGCTAGAAAAAATTGATCAGACATTTATCACCGCAGCTCAAAAAAGCGTTGCAACGGCGACTTAATAGAGTGGTGGTCATCGATGGGTGGAAAGAAAAAGCAGCAACGGGAAAGAATCTTTTTCTGGCAGCTCTGTTACTCATTTAAATTAGTTTTTGTATTTTTTCTCTTTCTATTAACCTCTAATTATTGTTGTGCTGGCGACGATTATGGTGATGCAGCCCCTGCTGCAGAGGAAGCGCCTTCTGCTGCTGAAGACGCCGCTAAGAAAGAGGAAGAAGCCAAAAAAACAGAAGAAGAAGCTAAAAAAGAAGAGGAAGAAAAGAAAAAAATCGAACAAAGCGAAAAAGCAAAAGCCGAAGAGGAACTTAAAGCGGCTGAAGCAGAGCAACCCCCTGATCCTAAAAAAATCGCTGACGCAAAAGCAAAATTAAATAAAGCAACTGAAGCGGAGAACAAAGCGAAGCAAGAAGCCGCAAACGCAGAACACGACGCTGCGCAAAAGGAAAAAGCAGCCGCAGATGCCGAATTAGAAGAGGCAAAAAAGACGGGCGATCCTGAAAAAATAAAGGCAGCCCAAGCAAAAAAAGATGCCGCTGATGCAAAAGCAAAAGCAGCCGCAGATAAAAAAAGTGCCGTTGAAGAAGATGCAAAGAAGCAAGATGCCATCAAAGCCCATGAAGCCGCAAAAGAAGGGCATGCTGCTGCACAAAAAGCTAAAGATGATGCGGATGCCGATGTTAAGGCAAAGCAATCGGCTTTAAAGAATGCAAAAACAAAGGAAGAAAAAGAAAAAGCCGCTGCAGATCTAGCAGAGGCTAAACAAAAACAAAAAGCTGCCGGGAAAGATTTAGCCGACAAAAAAAAGGCGATGCAGCAAAAAGAAAAAGAAATGAAATCTGTTGGACAGCCCCCAAGCCGTTGGCAACGATTGAAAAATAAATTTTCAAGAAATAAGCAAGGGAATAACCAGTCTGGTGGCTCTAACGGCACTGGAGGATCTTCTACAGACGATGGATCTGGGGGATCTGGTGCATATGGGTCAGACGATGGATCTGGAGGAGATGGTGGCGCTGGTGGTCCTGGGGGATACGGAAACCCCGGTGGCTATGGTTCAACTGGTGGCCCTGGGGGTTATGGTGGCCCTGGGGGTTATGGTGGCCCTGGGGGTTATGGTGGCCCTGGGGGATATGGAAGCCCCGGTGGCTATGGTTCAACTGGTGGCCCTGGGGGTTATGCTGGTCCCG
>Ga0194129_10006217_pt1 | contig 14750 bp, 9 predicted proteins | sample TA2KigCa35mmetaG_FD_150862 | JGI IMG/M metagenome (GOLD analysis project Ga0194129, IMG submission 150862) | Freshwater microbial communities from Lake Tanganyika, Tanzania - TA2015038 Kigoma Deep Cast 35m | ecosystem: Environmental > Aquatic > Freshwater > Lake | place: Tanzania: Lake... | reverse complement strand
TACCATGTTCAGTATGAGAAATTTTATCTACTTCATCAATGAAAATAATTGGATTCATACATCCAGAAATCATTAAAACATCAGCAATTCTACCCCAAGTAGAACCAACATATGTAAAATTATGTCCAACTAAGGTAGATCCATTTACTGAACCTCCAATTGGTAAGAAAGCAAATGGTCTAGGATTACCTGATTTATCTTTAAGACATTTAGATAAACCATTCTTTGCAAGTGAAGTTTTACCTGTACCTGGAGGACCTTGTAAACCTAATACGGCTCCTTTTGCTTCACCGTTAATCCATTGAGCGAAAATTCTTTCTAATTGTATTTTAGCTTCTTTGTGACCATATACTGCACTATCTAATGTTGCTCTAACATTTTTCAAATAATTTCGTTTATCAATTTTATATGATTCCCATTCAGATACCAATGAATCAGATTTATCTAAATTTTTAATATGATTATCAATATCAGTATCTGAAAAAATTTTTATATTAAGATCAGTACCATTAATTTTTTTAATAAAGTTTTCCTTAAAACTAATAATTTCATTTTGACTATTGTATCCAAATGGTAGTTTTAATAAACCATCTAACCAAGATTGAGCTTTTGAATCACCCTGAAAACTTGATTTCATTGATTTTAATTTTTCCATAGCTTTAGTTTTTACATCTTCGGTAGTTTTTAATAAACTAATTCTTCTTTCATAAGGAATATCACTTTCTGAAATTTTATTTAATTCTTGTTCTTCCTTTTCTACATTAGCTTTGGAAACATCTAACATCTCACGAATAGAATGATGTAATGCTTGATATACTTCAGTACTGACATCTTTTTTATCTTTCGCTTTAAATACATCAAACAAAATAAATGCTAGTTTTTGATCTTCTTCATTAGACATTAATAATAATGTTAAAATATCAATTTTACGATATTTACTTGCTAATAAAAATTCATTAATTAATGATAATAAAGGTTTACCTTGTAATGCCTTAAAATCGTTATATTTCTTTTTAACATCTTCTGATAATTCATTACTAGATAATACAATAATATCTCTTAAACTTAGAATTTTAATAAAATTATCTTTGAAATATTTAGGTACTATTAATACATCATAAGATAAAGATGATTTTAAAGATAGTAATTTTTCTTTAACAAATTTAATACTAGATGATATATTTAACAAATCATCTTTAAATAAACCTTGGATTACTATTGTTTTATTATTAATTTTTAGATATATGGTAGTACCTATTTTATCTTCAACTAAAGTTGATGATTTTAAATTTTTTGTAATTTTAATATTGTCGTTACCTAAAATATTCATACTTTCTAAAATACTAAAATTATTTGTTCTTTTATTATTAATTTTTTTTGGACTCATTTCTATTAAATCATTAATTGTTTTTAAAAATGCTGGCATAGTTGAATCATTAGAATTAATTATTATTGAATTTATTTTTAAATTAGAATCAGTTTTCTTTTCATCTTCCTTATTTTTAGGAATAACACCTAATAAACTTTCTATAATATCTTTAGTAACAATTGATGCTTTTTTTTGACTATCAACATCAATATTATTTGGATTTAAATATTCAATTTCAGTTTTATGATATTCAGAATCCCATACACTAATTGGTTTAATAAAACGAGTAATAAATAAAATTTTTTCTAATTCTGATTTATTAAAAGAATCCATAAATTTTTCACCCAATAATAATTTTAAAATGTAACTAATGTTTTCAGGGGTAATATGATTTGAATATTTAATTAATAAATCATTTATTTCTTTATTTTTTTGACTATATTGACAAACTAATTCTGATTCTACATTTTTAAATGAAATTATTTCTGGATATTTTTCTAGTTCATCTTTAATATTTTTAAGTTCATTTAAAATTGACATAAATATCGAGTCAGTTTCTTGAAATAATTTAATATTATTCATGTATGATAAATTATTTAACATTCCTAATAAATAATCTCTTTGAAATGATATTGAATAATTTAAAGAACCAATTTCATTTTTAAGAGTTTTGTATTTTCTACTTTTGATAGGAATATTTTTAGTATTATCATTTTTACTATTCATCTTATAATAAAAATAGAATTTAATTTTAAATACAAATATAATTATAATATTACTTAAAATAATAAATTAATTATTCAATAAGTTTGTTCGGATTTTCAGAGTATTTAATTACTCCTTCTCCAACAATCCTTAAAATCTTGTCAATATTCTTACAAACAATAATGTGTTCATTGTCAATAACACAACACGGTTTTGCTAATTCAATTGTTATCATCTTATTTTTAATTTCTTTAATCATAGCATCACATACACGTGTGCCTGCTTGGATTGTAATTATGTCTTTCTTAACAGGTTTCCATGAGATTACAAATGTAGTAATCAATTTAAGTTCAAAACAAATTTGAACGAAAACTGATGGCATTTTACCAGGAATTCCTACAACATGACCAACCAAACTGTCTTTTCCTTTACCTTCACCATCTCCTTTGAAATAAAAAGGATCAATATCGCTTCCAATACTTACTAGTCCTTTATAATCAATGCTTTCAAGATCATTTTTTTGTGATTCAATTGATTTGACTTTTGTTTTTAATGGAGTGCATTCAAAATTGCCTTCTTTGTTTTTTACGACAATACCTGGACGAATTTCCACAACATCTCCTTTTTTGATTATTCCAGAAAGTAAAGAACCACCAAACACCCCTCCGATAATTTGATCATATGGTGTTCCAGGTTTATTAACATCAAAAGTTCTACTAATTACAAAAATAGGAGGAGATTCTTTTTGATTTTGAATATAATCAGAAGGATTAAAAAATTTCATAATAGCAAATGTTAATGTATCTATTCCGATTCCCTGATTGAAGCACGTAGGAATAACAACAAGAGGAACAATCTCGTATTTTTTAAATAATTCATCTAGTTCTTCCTTTCTTGTAAAAAGAACTTCTTGTGATACTAAATCTATCTTATTCATACATACAATAATTTTGTGAATACAAGCAAGTTTTAATGCTGCAAGTTGTTGAATCAATTGAGGTTTTGATTCCAATGAACTATCAACTGCTACAACTAAAATAGCACCATCAATCATACTAAGTGATCCAAGCATTGTTTTCATTAGAGACTGATGTCCTGGTAAATCTGCAAAAGAAATATGATTAATAAGAGTACATTTTTCGTTCTCTATTTTAAATTCATTTGGACTTGAATCCGTTGTATATAATTTTCCATTTTTATCTTCCCAAATCTTCAAGTTAGCAAATCCTTGCTTGATAGTTTTTCCATTGAGTTTCTTTTCTAGCGAATGTGTTGCTGTTTTAATCCCAGTTAATCTGGCCACACATGTGGATTTACCATCAGCAACAGGACCAACCATCCCAAGTGTTGTCATGGGTTGAGTAATTAATGAATCATGTAATGAAGTCATAAAGGATTAAATGATATCTTTAAATTTAAAAAAATCAATTTTTTTGTATTATATAATAGATATTAAAATGAGTAATAAATCTTTAGACAAATTAATTAATGAAATATCATCAAATCTTGATAATTGTGTAAATATTGTATCATTATATGATTCAAATGATTGGATGAAATATTATCCAAGTGATGAAGAATTTAATGATCTTAAAAATACTTTTGGTTACTATAAAAAATTAATATATGATAATGATAAATTTGAAATATATCTTATTTTTTGGTCTCCATATGCTAACTCACCAATTCATGATCATCCAGAACAAGGATGTGTTATGAAATTATTATCTGGAGAATTAGTTGAAGAAACATTTATAAATTATTATAATAATACAATTAAATTTGATCATAGAAATATGATAACATTAAATAATATAAATAATAGATATGGTAATAAAATACTTCACAGAATAATTAATCTTGATCATTTTTCAGTATCATTACATGTATATTTTCCTCCAAAATTTAAACAAAATATATTTAAGATTTAAAATAATTTATATTTTATATTAGGATATTATGAACAAAAAATTAAATTTCAAAAATAAAGTTTACTTAATAGATGATACAGATGATGAAAATGAAACAGTAGAATGGAACGATGATAATCAAACAAAAAAATATTTCGATTGTGGATGTTGTGATGAATGTTTATGTGATGACAATATTCCTTGTAAGAATTGTGAATGTAATTGTAATTGTGAAGATTTTAACACAGATTATTCAGAAGAATTTGATGAAGAAACTGAAAATTCAACAAATGAAAATAACAATTTAACAAATTTCGATATCAATATAATAGAATTAAACAATAATGAGAAGAAAGTTAGAATAACATTAGAATTAAATCTTGATAGTAAAAAAAATGAAATAATCAGTATTGACCTCGATATTAACAGTACAACTTACTTAAAAATTGCTGAGGAACTTTTTAAATCTTAGTAAGTAAAAATATTATTATATATATTTTTATTTAATAAATTAAAGATTCTAACACCTCTTTCTGAGGTGGAACAAATTTTGCAAAAATTATTATTTTGCCAAAGATTCTAACACCTCTTTCTGAGGTGGAACAAATTTTGCAAAAATTATTATTTTGCCAAAGATTCTAACACCTCTTTCTGAGGTGGAACAAATTTTGCAAAAATTATTATTTTGCCAAAGATTCTAACACCTCTTTCTGAGGTGGAACAAATTTTGCAAAAATTATTATTTTGCCAAAGATTCTAACACCTCTTTCTGAGGTGGAACATCATTTGGCATGATATTTGGATATAATTTATTTGTAAAAATTGCAGATAATTTAACATGCACTTTATCACAATGATTTGAAATCAATCCAAATTCAGCTAGAACTTGATTAGATGATTCATTTTTAACCCAATTAAACATTAACTTTCTCATTCTTAGAAATGCAATAAATGTTTCTGCTGTTAATGTTTTTAAATAATTGTAAATATCACTAATTTTTAAATGAGTATTTTTTATTTCAGTAGAAGTAACTGTTTCTTTATTATAAGTATGAAGTTGGGCTTTTTTCTTAAAATACATTCCTCTAACAGCAAACATGATGTCTTTATACTCTTTGGGTAATAATTCATATAGTTCTTTATTCTGATGTTGACCAGTTTTTAATGACCATAAATTCTTAAATAATTCAAATAATTCAGATGTACAAACTTTAAATACTGCATCAACAGTTCCTATTGTATCATATGATTCAGAAGAATTTAATGGATTAGTTATTTTTTTAATATTTGATGTGTTGAGATTATTTGAAAAGTACTCTACTAATTTATCATTTTGATACAAGTAAACAAGTCCCTTAAATATATTTCTATCAGATCCCATTACCATACTAAATTGATAATTCATTGATTGTAATTTAATCAAATGATATTTGTTTTGATCACTATTCCAAATACGTACTACAATACCTTCACTTTCTGGATTTTCGGTATAATTAACTAATTTATTTAAATTAGCAAATTCTTCAGTAGATGATAATTTTTCAGGTACGAAAATTAAACCAGAATTATCATAAGAAGCAAAATCTACTTTATCTTCGTAAATATCTAATTCTCGCATTTCTGAATCTCTAATTGTTGTTAAGCAAATACGAGCATAATCTTTGCCAAACATTTTAGTATAATCAATAATGTGTTTGTTTTGATGATGAATTAATACAAAATAATATGATTTAGTCGAATCTAATTTTGATGAGAATTCATAAAAACTACTAAATCCAGATTGTTTAATAACTTCTTCAAACATATCATAATGTGATTTTGGATTTTGAGCAGTTTTATTAAAAACAGATTCTTGACCATCCAAACATCTTCGTGTAGAAACATACCATTTACTATTATGATTAAAAACAGATAAATATGTTCCTTCAAAGCATGGATTAATAATTTGATCATTAGTTGAATGTGAAATTAAATATTCCATTCCTTCTTTGTTTAATCTTGGAGTTTCGCAACTATAAGATATAATTTTTAAAGTAGATCGATCAACAACTAATGATCTACATTCGCGTTCTAATTCACTAGTAACTGGGGAATCATACTTATGATATATTAACATAAGATCAGAATCCATATAATCCTTAGTTAAAACACCTTTTTCAAAAAGTTTTTTACGGAGTTCTTCAAGATTTTCTTTATTAGAATCCAAATATGTATTAATTAAAAAATGTGGTGTGTTCATTATAGACATTAATAACTAATTCTTTAGATGACTATTAGTAAAAAAATCAACTTTTTTGCTATTAGGAAAATTGAAAAAAAATTATCTATTAAAACTAATATATATATATGACTCATGTTAATATCACTTTTGATAAATATACATACACTACCAATACTATTGGAATCAATGAGTTTAATCTCTCAGTTCCAGGCAAGGAACTTTTTGTCAATTCAAAATTGTCAATGAATCCTGGATCAAAATATGGATTAATTGGTCCAAACGGTTCTGGAAAATCATCATTACTTAAAACATTAGTTGATCTTCGAAATGAAACTCACACACATGGATTTAAAATATCTACTTTGTATGTTCAACAAGAAATTGAGCTTGATGATAGATCACCTATTGAATTTGTTCTTGATTCAAATCATAAGAAAAGATTTCATGAATCAGAACTAGAAAGAATTAACAAATTAATTGAATCTGATGAATTTGAATCATTAGAGGCAAATGAAACTGAATGTTTACAACAAAAATTAGATGAGTTAACACAAATGCTAAAAATATGGAATCCAGAAGTTGAAAAGGTCACTGTAATTAAAATTTTGAAAGGACTTGGATTTTCTGATTCAGATCTTGTTAAAGAATCTAACTTGTTTAGTGGAGGCTGGCAGATGAGAATTTCTCTTGCTCGTGCTCTTTATTTGGAACCTGATCTTCTATTACTTGATGAACCAACTAATCATCTGGATTTGGGAGCAATTATATGGTTGTCAGATTATCTAAATGATTGGAATCATACTGCAATTATTATTTCACATAATATAGGTTTTTTGAATGATGTATGTGATTATATTTTGAATATTGAAGAAAAAAAATTAGTTAGCTACAAAGGCAATTATAATATGTTTAAAATGGCTTTTGAAGCAAAGATGAAAGAAGCTGAAAAAGAATGGGAAAAATTTGATAAAAAAATAAAAGACATGAAAAAAAGAGGTACTGAAAAATCTAAAGTTGAAGATTATATTAAGGCAAATGAAGTTAAAAAACCAGAAAGAAAAAATATAGTTAGTCTTAAATTTAAGGATTTACCAATGATTAGATCTAGTGTAATTAGTCTTAATAATGTTTCATTTGGATATGATGAATCAAAAGAATTATTATCAAATGTTTCAGTAGGTCTTGATATGGCTTCAAAAGTTGTACTTGTTGGACCAAATGGTTCCGGAAAATCTACTCTTATCAAACTTATGGTTGGAGAAATACAACCAACATCAGGTGAAGTTTCTGTTAATTCTCATTGTAGAATTGGTTATTATAACCAACATTTTGAAAATCAATTACCTCTAGAACAAACTCCTATAGAATATTTAAGATCAATAATTCCAGAAAATTGTATTGTAAATAAAGCCATTGAACAGTCGGTTAGATGTTATCTTGGACAAGTGAAACTAGAAACATCAAATCATAATAAGAAAATATCTGAACTATCTGGTGGACAAAAAGCGAGAGTTGCTATTGTAAAATTAATTTTTCAACAACCTCATTGTCTTATTCTTGATGAACCCACTAATCATTTAGATATTGAAACAGTTGAATCTTTAATTAATGCATTATCAGATTTTAAAGGTGGAATTTTAGTAATTACACATGAACCTGAATTAATAGAAAAAATAGATGCTAGAATTTGGGTTATGGATTCAGAAACTAAAAATATTAATACGAAAATTGATACATATCAAGATTATTGTAATTATATTCTAAAACAATAATTTATTTATCTTCTTCTCATTTGAAGTAGTAGTGATAGTTTTTTATCTTGACCATTTCTAGCATTTACCATTTCTTGAGTAGCTTTGGAAATTGTATTATTAGAATTAGTTTCATGAAAATTCGTTGATTCATTTTCAATTATTTCTTTATTATCTTTGAATACATCATTAAATTGATCTTTTGGTTGAGATGATATATTTAATTCTAAATTAAGTAATTTTGTTTTGTTAGCTTTTTCATCTTCTGGAATATGAGGATTTGGTGGAATTTCTTTAACAATTTCAAAATTATTTGTAGGATTATTAAAATATTTAATATTAAATAAATATTCAAAAGCCTTTTTCCCTTTTAAAGGTTGATTCAATTCAGTATCAATAATTGTAGGTACAATATCAATATCTTTAGGTGGAGTTGATTTATCAATATTTATTAATTTAAATAAAGAAGTAATATTATATTTGTTCATATAATCTAATAATTTCTTGCAATAATCACATTGTTCTGAATAAAATACAACTTTCATTAATAATATCTATAAATAATACTTTATAACAAAAAAAATGAAATAAAATATTAAAGGTTTTATATGTATATATATATAATGCAAAAAGTAGGTAAACTAAGTTTTAAAATTATTAATACTATTACTGAATTAGGTAATTCAAGACTAGAATTTAATTTGTCTGGTTCAAACATGAATTATATTGTAGCTAATACAATTAGAAGAACTATTTTTAATGATATTCCAATTTATATTTTTGATGAATTTAAATTTGATAAAAACACAAGTGTTTTTCATAATAATTACTTAAAACTAAGAATGAGAAATATGCCTATTTGGTCTATTGAAAATAATATTGATTATCTTGACACATCTAAAGTTAAAAAAGTATCAGATTATGAAATGGAAGAAAATCCAGATGAAATTATAGAAGCAGGTGATGAAGTTGAATTAGAAGTAGAAAAAACTTTAAATTCATCAACATTAAAACAATTAACAATGTATGTAAATTTTAAAAATAAATTAAATGAAATAGTTACTGTTACTACCAATGATGCTAAATTTTATTATGATGAAAAACAAATACCATCACCTTATAAAACAGGCATACCAATTGTAAAACTTCAACCTAATCAAGAAATTGCATTTAGTGCGATCTCTAAAATTGGAATGGAACAATATGATGCAATGTATAGTGCTGTTTGTGTTAATTATTTCAAACAAAATAGTGAAAATGATTTTACATTTGTTATTGAATCAAGAGGTCAAATTTCAGAAAAAAGGATTCTACAAGTTGCACTAATAAATATTGAAAGACGTTTGAAAAGTTTTATTAAACTAGTTAATGATGACATGGGAATAAATGAAACCAAAGAACAAGGAATTATAATAGTTAATAATGAAGATCATACTCTTGGAAATTTAATTGCAAGAGGTTTACAAACTCATGATAAAGTATCATTTGCAGGTTATAATTTACCTCATCCTTTAGCAAAGAAAGTTCATTTTCATTATAAACTTAAAAGTGGTAATATTGTTAAAATTTTGGAAGATGTAGTTGATTATTATTCTGAATTATTTAAAGCTATTGAAAAACAAATAGATACCATCTAAACATCTAAATCTGATTCTGTTTCTTTAGTTGATACATGAGATTCATTATCATCAATTAGTTGAAATCGTTTAGGAACTTCAATGAAATTAACATATTTTCTACTTGTATGATTATCATTAGAATCTCCAATTTTATAATTTATATTAACAAATAATTTTTTATCTCCTTTAATTGGAATCATAAAATTAGGTATTATTCCGAGAAATGATGTAATTGTTCCTTTATAATGATAACCTTCATCACCAAAAATTTCTATATCAAATCCTAAAGGTTTTTCAACAGTTTGACCATTAGAATTAGTAGTAGTGATAATAGTAGGAATATTTAAAGCAAGAAAATTATGAGTTACTTTAACTTTTTTTGTTTTTCTAACCATATGTTTATCAATATATTCATGTTCTTCAGTAAGAGATCTTTGAGTAAAAAAATAATCTATATTTTGAAATTGTTTTTTTTGAGTTTTTAATGTATTAAAAGCTTCCATTATATCAGCCATTTTATAAATTATTATTTAAGATTTTAAATCCTTAAATAATATTTTATCTATTTTTTTAATAATATAAATGGAAAATATAAAAATTAAAAATAAATATATTTTATTTAAATATAATAAAAATGAAGATATTATTAAAAAAGTAACTGAATCAAAAAAAATTAGTGAATTAAAAGAAAAAATTATTGGTAAAAAAATTGGAGAAAAATATGAAATTCTTTTAATGAAATTATCAAAAGAACCAAAATTTAATGAAAAAAATATTAATACTGCTCTTGGTAAACTAATTGGTGGTCCAATTAAAATTACTTTTAAAATGTTTATAATAAATGATAATAATATATTAAAACCATCTTATGAAAAAACAACAAATAGTAAAGGAGAATTAGATTCGGATAAAAGGAATAGCCAGTATTTATATATAACTCAAGATCATTATATAAAAAATGGAATTAAAATAGAAGATTTAAAAAAAGTTGCTTTATTAGCTTTTAAATTTAAATTAGAAAGACGACCATTAGCTGTTAAATTAATTAATCAAATTTATTAATTTTTATTTAGTTTTAGTTTCAGCTTTAGTTTCAGCTTTAGTTTCAGCTTTAGTTTCAGCTTTAGTTTCAGCTTTAGTTTCAGCTTTAGTTTCAGCTTTAGTTTCAGCTTTAGCTTTTTTAATAATATAAGGTTCAATTCTTTCTTTCATATTTACAGAATATGGTAATTCACCATGTTCTTTATAATATAATTCTCTTTCACAACTTGTACCAGTGTCTTTAGTTCCTGGTGGACAATCTGTAGTACATTTACCATCTTCTTTTAATGATGATCCAGCAGGACAGTTTTTATAACATAACGCACCTTTTTTAGTTTGATTAGGTGCACAACCCATTGGTTTACCAACACCTCTATTATAAGCTTCTCTTGTGCATCCAACACCAAAATCTTTAGAACCGGATGGACAATCTTGAGAACACAAACCTAAAGATTGCATTGATGATCCATTAGGACAAGGTTCATAACATAGTGCTGCAATATTTTTTTGATGAGGTTGACATTGCATTGGCTTACCAATACCTCTATTATATGCTTCTCTTGTACATCCAACACCAAAATCTTTAGATCCAGGTGGACAATCTTGAGAACATAAACCTAATGATTGCATTGATGCACCTGCTGGACATTTTTCATAACATAAACCAGCAATTTCTTTTTGATCTGGTTTACATTGCATTGGTTTACCAATACCTCTATTATATGATTCTTTTTGACAACCTCCAATACCAATATTAGTAGCTCCTGGAGGACATTTTGTTGAACAAAAATCAATATTATCTCCTCTTCTTTCATATTCAACACCATTACCATTAAATTTATTACAATTTTCATAACATAAAGCACCTCTCTGTTCTAATCCAGCTGCACATTTTAATGGTTCACCAGCACCTCTATTATAAGCTTCTTTTTGACAACCTCCAATACCAATATTAGTAGCTCCTGGAGGACATTTTGTAGAACAAAAATCAATATTATCTCCCCTTCTTTCATATTCAACACCATTACCATTAAATTTATCACATTTTTCATAACATAAGGCACCTTTTTGTTCTAATCCAGCTGCACATTTTAATGGTTCACCAGCACCCCTACTATAACTTTCTCTTTGGCAACCTCCAATACCAACATTAGTAAAACCAGAAGGACATTTAGTTGAACAAAATTCTAAGTTATCATTTCTTCTTTCAAAATCAATACCATTTGAATTAAAACGAGAACAATTTTCATAACACAAAGCACCTCTTTGTTCTAATCCAGATGCACATTTTAATGGTTCACCAGCTCCTCTACCATAAGATCCTTTTGCTCTAGATTGTGGCGGATATGACATTCCAATTGAATTAACTTCATTAGGATAACATAAAAATGCTCTACCAACTGGTTTGTCACTAGGACAGTATCTGTAACACATTCCTTCTGTTTTATATCTATCTCCAGAACATTTACCACCATTATTTAATCTTCCAATTGTATGAGGACCCGAACAATTTCCACCACCCCAGCAATTACCACCTGTGGTTGAAAGTATAGGCCATTGATAACAATCATTACATCCTGTATAAGCTCCCCACCAATATGTACTTCTTTTACAGGGTCCTTTACAACCCCATCTACCCCAAGTATATCTATAACCAACTGTTTTTGTAACAATGGGTGCACATTGAACAGGATCACATTTTAATGGTTTATGACAAGTAAGCCCATGATTTTGATATCCACTTGGACAATCTTCAAGTTCAACTGCTGTTCCAGCACCTCTATTATGAGAATTAATCCAACAAATGCCTCCAGACAAATGGTATCCTGATCTGCATGTTTTCATACAGAAAGCACCATTATCTATTTCATCAGGTTTACATCTTTCCCAACATACAGGACCTACACCATAATAACCATTTCTGCATTTTGGATAACATAAAGCTCCATCTTTATCTTGATTTGCATTGCATGTTGTTAATGGTTTAGCAGGTGAATAATTTGTTTTGTGTTGTAAATGGGTTATAGATGTCGTACCAGGCCAATTTGGTGGTGTTCTTCTATAACATAATGTTGCATTATCAGAAGAAAAACCATCTCTACATTTAGGATAACATAATGCACCTCCTTTTTCTTGATCAGGTCTACATTCTGTTAAGGGTTTTCCTGGACCAGAATAATGAGTTTTGTGTTGCAAATGTGTCAATGTTTTGGTTCCAGGCCAGTTATTTGGTGGATTCTTGTAACATTGTGTTGCACCATCTGAAGTAAAACCATTTTTACATTTAGGGTAACATAATGCACCACCTTTATCTTGATCAGGTCTACATTCTGTTAAGGGTTTTCCTGGACCAGAATAATGAGTTTTGTGTTGCAAATGTGTTAATGTTTTAGTTCCAGGCCAATTATTTGGTGGATTCTTATAACACAAAACTGCTCCATCTGATGTATAACCATCTTTACATTTATCATAACATAATAAATTTTCTTTTGATTTATCCGGAGGACAAACTGATAATGGTTTACCAGTATTTGTTGTTATTTTCTTTGTTATAGAAGTAATTGTATGACCTTGACCATTATTTTCAAAATCTGAATATTGTTTATAACACATAACAGCACCATCACTTTTAAATCCATCTTTGCATTTATCATAACATAATAAGTTTTCTTTAGATTTATCAGGAGGACAAAATGATAATGGTTTACCTGTATTTGTTGTTATTTTCTTAGTTATTGAAGTTATTGTATGACCTTGACCATTATTTTCAAAATTTGGATACTGTTTATAACATAATACAGCTCCATCACTTTTAAAACCATCTTTACATTTATCATAACATAATAAATTTTCTTTAGTTTGATCTGGGGAACAATAGTTAAGACCAATTGGTTTATTTGAATTAATTTTTTTATCTATTTTCTTAGGTAATATCTTCAATTTTGATATTTCTTCTTGATAAGGTTCTGTATTTTCAACAGGAGCTTCTTGTTTTGCAACAGGTATTTCTGAAATAGGTACTACTAATGTAGGATCTGGTTTAGCTGGAGTACCACTTGATTCTGATTTAGCTGATGGAGTTCCTGAAGAAGGTGTACCTGATGTAGGCATAATACTAACAACAGATGGAGTACCTGTAGATGGAGTACCTGTAGATGGAGTTCCAGAAATAGGTATAATTTGAATGGGTGCAATATCAGCAAATCTTTCTACATCAAAACCTGAATATTTTTTATAACATACATTATTTTCTTCTATATATCCATCTTTACAATCTTCAAAACATACTCCATTTCTTAATTTTTTACCTGGTTTACATTTTTTTTCTTCAATACATGTTTTTTTATTATTTACTTTATAAATTAAAGATGGAATATTAAATGGAACCATATATGATACAGATGTATCTAAAATATTACTAAAATCCTTACTTATATTAGATGAATCAAGTTCATTTGAATTACAGTTTTTATATTTACTAGAATCATATGATTCATTCATTTGATTAATTATTTTTTCACCAAAAAAATTATAACCAAAATTATTATCAATAGGTATTTTACAATCTTTTATATTATTTTTTTCAATAAATTCTAAATTTTTTGCTTTACAAAAATTTTCATCAACTTCACATAATTGAGTATCATAATTATATTTAATGTTATTGTCTTCACAAATTTTTCTCATTACTGGATTTGCTAGAACACATTTATTATTTTTATATTCTGTATAAATTTCTTTTGAGTTTTTATCATTTAAAATTTTTTGCCAATCATAAGAACTATCACATGATTTCTTATTTTTATAAATACAATTATTTTCTATAAATTCACCATTAGCTATTAAACACATTTTATTATCCAAATAATTAATTCCAGCCTCTGTATTAAAATATTTTAATGCTTTTTCATACATTGAATTTATAAATTTAGATAATTCAGTAAATGATATAGTTAATAATTTTTTTAAAATTAAATCTAAAACTATATTTAAGTATATTAAACAAAATTCTGTTATTATTTGTTCTAATAAAATATTAATATTTGATAACTTACTAGTTGGATCTATTATTAAAGGTAAATCATAATTTATACTCTTTAATTCTTTACTTAATGTTTGATTTGAATAATCTCT
>Ga0194129_10006214_pt1 | contig 14754 bp, 13 predicted proteins | sample TA2KigCa35mmetaG_FD_150862 | JGI IMG/M metagenome (GOLD analysis project Ga0194129, IMG submission 150862) | Freshwater microbial communities from Lake Tanganyika, Tanzania - TA2015038 Kigoma Deep Cast 35m | ecosystem: Environmental > Aquatic > Freshwater > Lake | place: Tanzania: Lake... | reverse complement strand
GCTCGCTGGCGCGGAGGAGTTCGAGGTCTCGGGGCGAGTCGGTCACGGGAGCGGCTTTCCGGCGGGAGACGTTACCATGCGACAGAAGCCACCGCGGAGCGCTCGTCTTGCACCCTCACCCCGCCGCCGCGACCCGAATCACCGCGTCGACGCTGCGCTCGAGGCCGAGCGCGCTCGTGTCGACGGTGTGGTCCGCGAGCTCGTAGAGCGCGCGGCGGGCACGGAGAATGGCTTCGAGCTCCTGCATCGCGCCCTCACGGTTCGCCATCGGGCGCGCGTCGCCCTGCGCCACGACGCGGTTCCAGTGGTCCTCGGCCGTCGCGCGGAGGAACACCGTCGTCGCCACGCCGCGGAGCCGCTCGAAGGCCTGGTGGTGCGTGACCAGGCTGCCGCCCGTCGCGACGATCGCCGGGCGCGGACGCGCCGCGAGCTCCTCGACCTCGGCGAGCTCGAGCCGCCGGTAGTAGTCGGCCCCGTGCACCGAGAAGATCGCCTCGAGCGACATGCCCGCGCGCTCGACGATGCGCGCGTCGAGCTCGACGAACGGCACCCCGAGCGCCACCGCCACCCGCCGCCCGAGCGTGGACTTGCCCGCGCCCCGCAGGCCGAGGAGCGCGACGAACCGCGTCTCACGCAGCACCGGCGACGCCTCCGCCGAGCGCTCGCTCGCCTCGAGCAGGGCCGAGGCAGTGGTGCCGAGCGCCTCGGCGACCTCGGTTAAGCGCACGACCGAGATGTTCCCCTCGCCCTTCTCGAGCAGGGCGAGGAAACGGGGGCTGACGGTCGAGCGCGCGGAAAGCTCGCGGAGCGTGAGGCCGCGCGCCTCTCGAAGCCGTCGGATCGCTGCGCCGAGCTGCACCAGCAAGCCCATGTGAAGCAATATATTGCATCATCTGTGAAACACAAGGCAATATAATGCTTGCGCACGCTCGGCGGGTCGGCTACGGCTCAAGGGGATGGAAAGCGCCACGCCGAAGGTCGAAGAGCCCGTCCGCTTCAGCACCCACCCGTCCCGCTACCACCACTGGAAGCTCCACGTCGACGGAGCCGTCGCTCGACTCGTCATGGCGGTCGACGACCAGCACCCGCTGCGTGGCGGCTACGTCCTCAAGCTGAACAGCTACGACCTCGGCGTCGACATCGAGCTCGCGGACGCGGTGCAGCGCCTCCGCTTCGAGCATCCCGAGGTGCGCGCGGTGTTGGTCTCGAGCGGGACCGACAACTGCTTCTGCGCGGGCGCCAACATCTACATGCTCGGCGCCTCGACGCACGCCTTCAAGGTGAACTTCTGCAAGTTCACGAACGAGACGCGCCTCTACCTCGAGGAAGCGAGCGCGAAGAGCGGGCAGACCTACATCGCGGCGCTGAACGGCGTCGCGTCCGGCGGCGGCTACGAGCTCGCCCTCGCGTGCGAGACCATCTACCTGCAAGATGACGGCTCGAGCGCGGTGTCGTTCCCCGAGACGCCGCTCCTCGCGGTGCTCCCCGGCACGGGCGGGCTCACCCGCCTCGTGGACAAGCGCAAGGTCCGTCGCGATCTCGCCGACGTGTTCTCGACGCTGGCCGAAGGCGTCCGCGGCAAGCGCTCCAAGGACTGGGGCCTCGTCGACGACGTGTTCGCGAAGAGCCGCTTCGACGCCGAGGTGAAGAAGCGGGCCGACGCGCTGGTGGCAGCCGCTGCACCGAAGGACGAGGGGCCCGGCATCCTCCTCGCGGACGTCGCGCCGACGCGCAGCGAAGACGGGGCGAAGCTCGTGTCGAGCTACCGCTACGTCGAGTTCACGGTCGATCGAGAGACGCGCACCGCGACGCTGCTCGTCAGGGGCCCGACCAGCCCCGCGGCGACCGACGGAAAGACGCTCCGCGAGCAAGGCAGCGACCACTGGCACCTCCGCGCGTTCCGCGAGCTCGACGACGCGCTGCTCGATCTGCGCTTCAACCACCCGACCGTTGGCCTCCTCGTGCTCGAGACCTCGGGCGATCCCGAGGCCGTCCGCGCGCATGACGAAGCGCTCGCGGGACTTGGCGGTGACTGGCTCGGCCGCGAGATCTCGCTGCTCGTCGCGCGGGTACTCCGACGCCTCGACCTCACCGCGCGGAGCCTGTTCGCGACGCTCCGCCCCGGCTCGTGCTTCGCGGGCTCGTTGTTCGAACTCGCGCTCTCCGCCGACCGCTCGTACATGCTCGCGAGCCAAGACGATGACGCCCCTCGCATCGGCCTCTCGTCTCTGAACTTCGGCGCGCTCCCCATGTCGAACGGCCTCACCCGCCTCGAGACCCGGTTCCTCGCGCGCCCCGAGCACGCCGCCTCGCTCCGCGACGTGCGCCATCTCTTCGATCACGACGCGGCCCTCGAGCACGGGCTCGTGACCTTCACGCCCGACGACATCGACTGGGACGACGACGTGCGCATCGCCGTCGAGGAGCGCGCGAGCCTGTCGCCTGACGCCCTCACCGGGATGGAAGCGAACCTGCGTTTCGCCGGCCCCGAGACGATGGAGACGAAGATCTTCGCGCGCCTCTCGGCCTGGCAGAACTGGATCTTCCAGCGCCCGAACGCCGTCGGCGAGCGCGGCGCGCTCACCATGTACGGCCGCCCTGAGCGTCCCGAGTTCGACTGGCGACGCACCTGAGCCTACGCACGCACCACACGACCCGATCACCATCCACGACAGAGGGAGATTGAGACCATGAGCAACGTCAGCTCCGAGCGCATCCCGAACAACGTCGACCTGGCGAGCGACCGCAAGCTGCAGCGCGCGCTCGAGGCGTGGCAACCCCGCTTCATCGACTGGTGGATGGAGATGGGGCCGGAAGGCTTCCAGAGCGACCAGGTGTACCTACGCACGGCGATCAGCGTCGAGGCCGACGGCTGGGCGCACTTCGACTACGTGAAGATGCCCGATTACCGCTGGGGGATCTTCCTCACCCCGCCGACTCAGAGCCGCACCATCGGCTTCGGCGACAACTTGGGCAAGCCGGTGTGGGACACCGTGCCGGGAGAGCACCGCAACGCTCTCCGCCGGCTGATCGTCACGCAGGGTGATACCGAGCCGGCGAGCGTCGAGCAGCAGCGCCTGCTCGGCCAGACCTGCCCGAGCCTCTATGACCTGCGCAACCTCTTCCAGGTCAACGTCGAGGAGGGCCGCCACCTCTGGGCGATGGTGTACCTCCTGCACAGCTATTTCGGGCGCGATGGTCGCGAAGAGGCGGAGGCGCTGCTCGAGCGACGCAGCGGAAACGAGGACAAGCCGCGCATCCTCGGCGCCTTCAATGAGCCGTGCCGCCACTGGCTCTCGTTCTTCATGTTCACGTACTTCACGGATCGCGACGGCAAGTACCAGCTGCTCGCGCTCGCCGAGAGCGGCTTCGATCCGCTCGCGCGCACGACTCGCTTCATGTTGACCGAGGAGGCCCACCACATGTTCGTGGGCGAGACCGGCGTCGGCCGCATCGTCGAGCGCACCATCGAGCTCACCCAGAAGAACTCGAACGGCGACGCGCGCGCCGAGGGCGGGATCGATCTGCCGACGCTGCAGAAATACGTCAACCTTTGGTACTCGGTGTCGCTGGATCTCTTCGGCGGCGAGATCTCCTCGAACGCTGCGAATTACTTCGCGTCCGGCCTCAAGGCCCGCGCGAAGGAGGACCGCTACGAGGACCACCTCGTCCTCGACGAGGTCATGTCGTTCGAGGTCCCGCGGGCCGATCGTAGCGGCTTCGACCGTCAGGACGTGCCGCTCCGCAACGCGATGAACGAGGTGCTCCGCGGGGAGTACGTCGAGGACTCGCAGCGCGGCGTTGACAAATGGAACCGACAGCTCGAAGAGGCGGGGCTCGCGTTCCGCATCACGCTCCCGAGCACGCGCTTTCACCGCGCGACCGGGCTCTACGCGGGCCTCCACTTCGACCCCGAGGGGCGCCTGCTCAGCGAAGCGGAGTGGCAGGCGCAGAAGGGCCAGTTCCTGCCCACCGAGGACGACGAAACGTACGTCTCGAGCTTGATGCAGCGCCCGATCTACGAGCCCGGCAAGATGGCGCACTGGATCGCGCCGCCTGCCAAGGGCATCAAGGGCCGCCCCATCGACTTCGAGTACGTGCGGCGGCAGGACATCTGAGGCCGCAGCGACGAGTCGTTGCAAGACGCGCCGATGATTGCGAGGATCAAGCCATGAAGGCTCAACTGGTCGCGTCGTCGGCGTTGCTGTTCCTGGCGTGTGGCGGCAAGGCCGTCCTCGACGATCCACTCGGGGGCGGCGGCGCGTCGAGCAGCGCGACGACGACCGCCTCGACGACCTCGTCGGAGACGGCCGCCGCGGTGACGGTCGCGACGTCGGGTGGCGCGCCAGACTGCCGACTCGGCGGTTGCTCCGAGGGCTTCGTCTGTCACCAACCGACCGGCGTCTGCCTGCGAATCTGCGATCCCGCGAACGGGGAAAGCTGCCTCGCCGAGGTCGAGAGCTGCAACCCGTGCGCGACGCCGAGCTGTCCGGGCTGCGAAGACTGCCGCGCCGCCTGCATCCCGGCGAACGGCTCGTCGATCTGCGCCGACCACAAGGACTGCCCCGACAGCGACTTGTGCGTCTACTCGACGAACACCTGCGCGAAGCGCTGCGGGACCGGCTCGTCGCAGGACGTATGCGCCGTTGGCACGTGCCAGCAGTGCTTCACGACGTCGTGCTTCGGCTGCGATGACTGCCTGTCGGTGTGCGTCGGGACGAACGGCGGCTGAGGCTCGCCCGCGGTCTCATCGCTTCTTCTTCAAGGTGTCGCGCTCGGGCTCGAGGATCACGACGTTGTCGGGGTTCCGGCCTCGCTTGTCTTCGTCGCCGCCACCGCGCTCCTTCGGCCGGTCTTCCTCGCGCTTCTTACCCTCGTCGGTCTCCTTCTTGCGCGCGCGCTCGGGGGGCGCGCCGTGCTCCTCATGGAGCTTCTGCTTCAGCTTGTCGAGGATCAAGTCCTCGTGAAACGACGGCATCTGCGGCACCTGCACCGAGACCTGGACGGTGCCCGTCGCTTCGGACTCGACGAGCTGAATCGCCGCGCGGTTCTTGCGTGCGCCGCTGTCCGCGCTCACGTATTCGAAGAGCACGTAGCCCCAATCGGGGTTCGCCTCGGTCACCGTAAAGGCGAGATCGACCTTCACCATGCGGAGCGCCGAGCCGAACGTCTGCCGGTAGGTGTACGGCGACTCCGACTGCGTCTTCGCGAGAGCGTCCGTGCCCGTGAGAGCCGATGCGCCGACGAGCAGCGCGGAGAGCGCGAGCCACTTCACCATGGGGATCGGCCTATCGGCGGTCCACGCTCCGGGCCAACTTTCCGTCTCGGGTGCGCCTCACCCGGCGACGCGGCCCTCGAGGATGTTGCGCGGGCCCTCGGCGAGCAGGAACTCGGCCTCCTCGTCGCCCATCACGGCGTAGAGCTCGGCGATCGCCTTCTCGACCTCGCGTACGTCGGTCGCGCGGTGCGCGTCCGAACACGCGGCGTAGTAGTACCCACCTTCGAGGAGCTCGAGCGCGGCCTTGCGGGGCGCGCGGCCGTACTTGCCGACGAGCGCGCACACGTCGAGGAGGAGGACGGCTCCCCCGTCGAGCAGGGGGTCCATGACGGTGATGTCTTTCCACACCGGCCGGTAGCGCTCGGGGTGCGCGATGACCGGGCGGACCCGCCGCATGCGTAGGTCGAAGAGCCGCTCGCGGTAGCGTGCGGGGAAGTGGTCGGTCGGGAACTCGATGAGCGCGGCCGTACGAGCCGGCTCGTAGGGGAGGCCCTCGCCCTTCACCAGGTTCGCGAACACGACGTCATCGAGGTGGTGCTCACTCGACAGCGCAACCTCCGGCAGCTCGGGGTACCGCCTCAGCTCGGCCACGATCTCGCCGAACGCGCGCTCGAGGTCCGCGCGCTCATTGTCAAAGAGACCCGTGCGCATGTGAGGCGTCGCGACGACCTTCGAGAAGCCGATGCGCCCGAGGCCTCGGAGCATCGCGAGCGCCTCCGCGACGTCGGGCGCGCCGTCGTCGATGCCGGGAATCCAGTGGCTGTGCAGGTCGATGTACCCGCTCACATCGGGATCATAGCGTTCAAGCCGCGCGCGCGTGTGGTAAACCCGAGGCGTGTCCGAGGACCTTGGCCGCCTGCTCGATACCCGTCGCGTGCTCCTGTGCGCGGGCTGCGGCGGCGTGGGCAAGACGACGACCTCGGCGGCGCTCGGCCTCGCGGCGGCGCGGCGCGGCAAGCGCGTCCTGTGCCTGACGATCGACCCGGCGCGGCGGCTCGCCGAGAGCCTCGGCCTCGCGAGCGTGGCGACTGAGGCGCAGGTGGTGATGCCCGAGGTGTTCGAACGCGCAGGGCTCGACGTGACCGGCAGCCTCACGGTCATGATGCTCGACACGAAGACGACCTTCGATTCGCTCGTCGACTCGCTCGCGAAGAGCGCCGAGAAGCGGGATCGGATCAAGGGCAACGTCCTCTACAAGTACATCTCGACGAAGCTCGCCGGGACGCAGGAGTACATGGCGATGGAGAAGCTCTACGCCGTGAAGGAGGACCCGAACTATGACGTCATCCTCCTCGATACGCCGCCGACCTCGCACGCGCTCGACTTCCTCGACGCGCCCGAGCGCCTCGTCGACGCAATCGACAGCCCCGCGGTCCGCTGGTTCCTCGACGCGTTTCAGCAGTCCGGGCGCCTGTCGTTGAACCTGCTGCAGCGCACGGCGAGCAGCGTACTTCGGGGGATCGGCCGCATCACCGGCGGCGGTTTCCTCGAGCAGGTCGCGACGTTCATGACAGAAATCAACGAGCTGTTCGGAGGCTGGAAGCAGCGCGCCCAGGTGGTCGCGAGCGCGCTGCGCGGTGACGACGTCGCCTACGTCCTCGTGACGAGCCCCGATCCGATGTCGCTACGCGAGGTGCGCTTCTTCGCCGAGCGCCTCGCGAGCCAGGGCGTTCGACCGGCGGCCTACGTCGTGAATCGGATTCACCACGTCCCGGACGCGAACACGCCGCCCGCGACGCGCGACGACGTGGCCGCGGTCCTCGCACGCCACGGCCTCGATCTCGGCGGCGACGGACCCGAGCGGATCCTCGAGGCTGCGCGCATGGAGCGACGCCTGGGTGAGCTCGATCAGCTGCACCTCGCGGCGCTCGACGGCGCGAGCGATACGAAGACGCCGGTCCTGCACGTCCCTGACTTTCCCCGCGACATCCACGACGTGGGGAGGCTCGCATGGGTCGCCGACGTGCTAGTCGGACCGACGCCCGGGGCGAGCTGAGCCCGGGGCGAGCTGAGCCCGGGGCGAGCTGAGCCCGGGGCAAGCCAAGTCCGCAGCCTCGCGGCTACGAGCGGCGCTTCTTCGCCCGGTAGAACACCCGAAGCGGCACGCCGCGGAACTCGAACTCCTTGCGGATCGCGTTCGACACGTAGCGCTGGTAGCTGAAGTGGATGTACTCGGGGTGGTTCGTGCTGATCGCGAAGGTCGGCGGCGCGACGCCCGCTTGCGTGATGTAGTAGAAGCGCGGCGCGCGGCCGCCGTGAGTCGGCGGCGGGTGCGTCATGAGCACGGTGTCGAAGAACCGGTTCAGCTCGGCCGTCCTCACGCGCTTGCGGAACGCCTCGGCCACGCCGTCGACGACCTTGAGCAGCTTGTCGACGCCGCGCCCCGTCTTCGCGCTCAGGGTGGTGAGCTCGGCCCACGAGGCGAACGCGAGCACGTCGCGGGCGCGCTCCTCGGCCTTCTTCACCTCATCGCGATCGAGGAGGTCGACCTTGTTGAGGCCGATCACGATGGCGCGACCGCGATCGACGGCGAGGCCCAGGATCTTCGCGTCCTGCTCGGCAATCCCCTCGGCCGCGTCGAAGAGCAGCACCACGACCTCCGCGCGATCGATGGCGCGGATCGCGCGCATCACGCTGATCGCCTCGACGGTGTCGTTGCCCTTCACGACCTTCGATTTCCGGCGCAAGCCGGCCGTGTCGACGAACTGGTAGCGACGTCCGCCGCGCGAGACGACCGAGTCGATGGTGTCACGCGTCGTACCGGGCCGGCTGTCGACGAGCATGCGCTCCTCGCCGAGCAGGCGGTTGATGAGCGAGCTCTTGCCAGCGTTGGGCTTGCCGATCACCGCGACCGCGAGGGGCTTCGAGGCGCCGTCGCTCTCCTCCTCCTGCGCCTCCTCGGGCGGGAGCGCGTCGACGAGCGTGCGCTCGAGCTCGTCGAAGCCGCGCCCATGGATCGCGCTCACCGGGATGATCCGATCCATCCCGAGGCGGTAGAGATCGTGCGACGCGGTCTCCTCGCGCGCGGTGTCGGCCTTGTTGGCGAGGTAGAGGACGGGCTTCGAGGTGCGGCGCAGGAGCGTGACCTCCTCGCTGTCGACGGACGATGGCGGCGCCGTGGCGTCGAGCACGCAGAGGATGACGTCGGCCTCTTCGATCGCCGCCTCGAGCTGACGGATGATCCCGTGCTTCATCTCGTCGTCGCCGCCGGGGTCGAACCCGCCGGTGTCTACGAGCGTATACTCGCGCTCGTAGACGCTCGCGTCCGCGTAGTGACGGTCGCGCGTGACGCCCGGCTGATCGTGGACGATGGCGAGCGGCTTGCCGATGAGCCGGTTGAAGAGCGTGCTCTTCCCGACGTTGGGGCGACCGATCACCGCGACGATGGGCTTCGTCACGTGCGCTCCGCCCTGGCGAGCAGGCCAAAGTCCGCGAGCGATTCGGTCCGCTCGCGCCAGTCCTCGGTCACGCGCACCCAGAGGGCCAAGTGGAGCTGGCTCCCGACGAGCGCCTCGATGCGCGCCCGCGCCTCGATACCGATGCGCTTCAGCATCGCTCCCTTCTCACCGATGAGGATCCGCTTCTGTCCCTCACGTTCGACGTGGATCGTCGCGCTGACCCGCGTCACCTCACCTTCGCGCGAAGGCTCGATGTACTCGTCGATGGTGACCGCGACGGCGTGCGGAACCTCATCGGAGGTCGCCCGCAAGATGGCCTCGCGCACGTACTCGGCGGCGAAGTGCCGCATCGGTCGGTCGGTGAGCGCGTCTTCATCGTGGCGTGGGCCACCCTCAGGTAGGACGCGGGCCACCTCCTCGAGCACCCGATCGACGCCGTCGACGGTGCGCGCCGAGACTGGGACCACGGCGGCGAAGCGACGCTCGGCGGTCGACTCCGACCCGCCCGAATCGGCGAAGCTCTGAGAGAGCGTCGAGAGGAGCGGTAGCATGAGGCGCTTGTCGCGTAGCGTGTCGATCTTGTTGACCACGAGGACGACGGGCTTGTCGCTCGGCAGATCGCGGAGGAGCGCCAGATCTCCAGGGTGGGGCCGCACGTCGCCCTTCACGGTCGGGGGCAACGCGATGACGAAGAGGATTACGTCCGCGTCGCGAACCGCGTCGCGCGCCGAGCGGTTCATCTCGCGACCAAGCCTCGACTCGGCCTTGTGGAGCCCCGGCGTATCGAGAAAGCCGATCTCCGCGTCGCCGTGGCGCACGATCCCGAGCAGCGGGGTGCGGGTCGTCTGTGGTCGCCGCGACACCACGGCGAGCGGAAGCTCGAGGGCGGCGTTCAGCAGCGTCGACTTGCCGACGTTGCTGCGACCGATGATCGCCACCGTACCCGCGCGAACGACGCTCGCCTCGCCCTCGTTTCGCCCAGACTTCCGAGACATCGCGCGGAGCTACCACAGCGAGCGGGCCCGATCCACCTTCGGCGGCGAGAGCGTCGGACCCAACGGCTCGACAGGGATTTCTCTTGCTCGTCGTCGCCGTGCGCGGCTCGAGACGTCATGCGTCGGCTTGGGCCGCACCGTCCTTGTGGCTCACGGTCACTGGCACATCGGCTTCGGTGGCGCTCCGAACTTCTGCGTGAACCATGACTCGAGGTACGAGCAGAACGCCGTCGGCTGGTAGGCAAGCTCCGGAGAGCTCATCGTCAGAGCGTCATCGAAGACCTTGCGGACGCGCTCCCAGCGCGCGAGGGCGTAGCTCGCGACGGCGTCGGTGCAGAGCTCCTCGACGGCGAGGTCGTCGACCACCGATGGCCAGTGCGGCTCGCAGGTATCGCCGGCGTCGCAGGGCTTCGTCCAGTCGTACGCTTCACGACACGCGGCCGCGTGACCAGCATGACACCACTCGTCGAGCGGTCCCGGCACGAAGAAACGTAGCCACAACGGCTCTGGGACACCGGTGTCCTCATAGCCGCCATAGGCATTCAAATAGTGGAATCCGCCGCCGTACTTGAGGCGACGCCCCTGACCCGCGCACAAGCCCGCGAGCATGGTCGCGTCGGGCCAGTTCACCACGCCGTCGATCTCGCCGTGTGGAACGGCCATCACCATCGGTCGAAGCTGAGTCGCCTCGAACTCGTCGAGCGTCTGATGAGCGTAAACCTCGACGTTTTGCATCACGTACGTCCGAGCCTCGGGGTGTTGAGGCTCGGGCACATACGCCTTCTTGCCAGCGTCCCACGAGTGGTAGACGGCCTTTCGTCCAGGGTGCACCGGGAGCGCCGACTGCTTGCGGTAGCCCGCGGTCGAGCAAGCCGGGGGCTCGTCGCCGCAACGACCTGGCAGGCCGGGGTCCGTACGGAGGATCGCGTCGTGGGCCGTGCACACCGTGGCGCCCGAAGCATCCGCCGGATCGCGCACCATCTTCTGCGCGACGCCGCCCCCCGGAACGATGGTGACGATCGGCGCGAGCTTGCGATTCTTGAAGAGCTTCCAGGCCCAAGCGACCTCGAGGAGCACGCGGTTCGAGAGCTGTGCGGTCTCACGGTGGAGGAGCATCATGTGCTCGAACACCTTCGCGACGTGCGGGTCAGTATGACCCTTCGTCTTGTGCTCGAACGCCGCCGCGCCCATGGCAACCAGGTTGTGATGCCACTCGTTGTGAGAGACATCACCCCAGGCGAGCTCGATCGCGCCAGCCGACTTGTAAAGAGATGGAAAGAGCACGCCACCGGGGAGCTTGTCGATGAGTCGGTTCAGGCTCGCCATGCTCGTCGAGGGCATCGTCCCCTCGAAATACCGCTTGAGGAACGCTTGCTGGTGCTTCGATGGATCGGCGAGCGCGAGCACGTCGTCCCCTTCGTAGGTCGCTGGGTCTCCATCGTCGGCCTTCGGAACCCAGGTGAACGCCGGATGCTCCCAGGGCTGCTTGCCCGTGAAATACATCCACGGCACGAGCCGACCGAGCAGCGCGTAGCCATCACCGAGGCTGGTGACCGTCAGGCGGTCGGGCGCGCAACGCGCAGGAGCGTTTGGGCCGCATTTTCAGCCGCGAGCTGCGGTACAAGGTAGCGGCACTCGTCGGTCCACCACCCGAGCAGACCACTCGGAAAATTCGGCGGCGAGACCATGGTGTCATTGTAGGTCGAGCAGCGCTCACGTCCCGACGGAACACCGTAGAGCCCGAGCTCCGTCGTCGCGCTCGCTCCCGCACCGACCGCATTCTTGGCGAGCCCGGCCTCGAGCGCCGCGAACACGTGCGCAAAGACCTCGAGCGCCTTCGCCTGCTCTGTCACGTCGGCGTTGACTTTCAACAGCTCATTGAAGCACTCGCCCTCGAGGTCGACCTGCAGCGCGTCGATGGTCGGTTTGGGGAGCCCGTCCGGGAACAGACCCGTTGGCTTCTCGGAGCGCGACGTGTTCGTGTCGGTCTGCAACCAAAGCGCGCCATCGGCAAACCAGTCATCAAAGGTCTTCGCGAGGTCCATCGGCGAAGAGCCGCCGACCTTGCCGCCGCAGGCCCCGTAGGCCTGGCGACAGGCCGCGACTGAGCCGCCCGCGTCGGTGGCGTTACCGCACTCGTCGACGAGCCCGCGCCCCTTCGGGAGGTTGGGCACCGGCTTCGCCCCGCGTGTCCGCTCAATGCCGAGGAGGCCCTCGAAGACGTTGCCGTACACGAGCCAGTACGGGCGCAGTCCGATGGCATGCGCGCGCTCGTAGAGCTTCAGGCGATTCGCCGAGTCGGCGTTGCCGTCAAGGAGGTAGGGGTTCCACTCGCCGGGGAGCTTGATGTGCGGCAAGAGCCCGAGGGTGCCGTACCCCGAGTCGAGGAGCACCGGCATCGCACCGCAGCGTGCACCTAGCGTACTCAGCGCGTTCGGATCGAGCGGGTCCGAGCACACTCCGCTTGATGGATCACAAGTGCCGACCATGTGGCACGAATCGCTCGGGGCGCAGACCACAGGCGTTCCGATGCAGCTCCCCGAAGCGCACGCATCGTCACTCGAGCACGCATCGTCATCGTCGCAGGGAGTCCCATCCGCTGCGAGGGGTGCCGTACACGCGCCCTTCTCCTCATCCCACGTCCCCTCGAGATGACAACCATCGAGTGGCGGACAGGAGAGCGTGCTTGCGCTGCTTGACGCGGCGCCTGCTCCACCCGAACCAGAGGTTCCGGCCGAGCCGGAGCCTGGCCCAGAGATCGCGGTCGAGTCGCCACACGCCAGCGCGCCGAGGAGCGGGAGCCCCGAAGATATCGCGACACGCGTGAGCTTCGTGAGCGCGAAGATAGCGGCTTGCAGCGAGGCCCGAAACAGGTGTTCGGCGCGCCCAGCCGCGAGCGCCGCGAGGCGCTTGGCTCAGTCGCGGCGGTACATCGTCATCACGCAGGCGCCGCCGAGCCCGAGGTTGTGCTGCAGCGCCACCTTCGCGCTCGTTTCGCTCAGGCTTCCGAGACATGGCGCGGAGCCACCGCGGCGAGCGAGCCCGATCCAGCTTTGGTGGCGATGCGCCGACGTGCCGCGGTCGAGCGGCGGCGAGGCGCGGCCCGAGCACCGTCTCACTTTGCCGCGGCTACGGCGCGCAGCAGGACGTGAACGTCGAGCGCGGTGTCGAAGCGCCGAGAGAGAGGTGCCTCCTCGAGCGCATCGATGAGGCAAGCCGTCCCCTGGGCGGCCTCGGTCACCACCGCCTCGATTCCATCCCCTCGAAGGCGCATCGCGAGGACCCGGTCGGTATCGAAGCGGAGCGGAGCCGAGCCGCCGGCGCAGCGCTGGAGTGACCGATGCAGGGCGCCGCTCAGCGCCTCCACGACGGGCTGAGGATCGGCCTTCTCGGGCAAGCTCACCGCGAGGTCGAGGGGGCCTCGAAGCCCTGGTGCCTCCAGCTTGAGGCCGACGGTCTGGAGCGCCTCGGGTGGGGCGACCTCGTCTCGGCCTCGACATGCGACGAGCGCGCCGGGGACCGCGAGGAGCGAGAAGAAAACCAGCGGGCGCAGCATCACGGGGTAGCGGAACATGCGTGTGTCGGGTCCCCCATTCACCTCGGCGAGCCGGCCCAATGCACATCGGCGAGCCGGGCAGCGTGGCGCGGTCTCGAGGACCTACGCCGTGCAGCACCCAGGCTCGCCGATGAGCGCGCGCGGATCAGGGGTTCGTGCTGCTGTTGCAGTCGGTGAGGCCCGCGTCCGAGACCTTGCAAACGAACGCCTTGCGGAGCGCGCCGAAGAGGAACGCGTCGTTGCGGAGCACGACGGCCTTGTCGCCCACGCCCGCCGCGCCACCGTAGGCACAGCCCGAGAGCGTCGCGAGCGCGAGACCCGCGAGAACGAGACCAGCCGGCGCAACCTTCGAAAGAACCTTGCTCATGTTCCTGATACTCCTCTTGTCAAATCGTCTGGGCGCGCCCTCGTGAGCGTCACGGGAGCGCACTTGGGCGGAACGTGAACACGGTTCACATCCGGGCGTCAACGTTTCACCGGAGCCCCGAGCGTGAATGCGCGTGCCGCCCGTCGCGTCCCGGCCGGGGTAGTGTTATTCGCGCCGTCGCGATGGGAATTTTCTTTCGTGCGGTCCTGATGACCTTCATGCTCGCCTCGGGTGTCACGTTCTCGGGAGCCGCGCGGGCGGAGGGTGCCGCTGGAACGGGCACACTCGAACCACGCGACGCCTCGGCCGACGATGGATCGCCCCCCTCGACGCCGACGCAGGACGACCGCGCGGCGGCGATTCGGCTTGCGATCCAGGCGCTGCGTCCGGCGATGCGACGCTGCTACAAGGAGGCGGTCGCCCGGAACCCGAACCTCGAGGGTCAGATCGAGCTGAAGCTCGTGCTGGGCCCCGACGGTGCCGTGACGCGCGTCTCCACGGGGTCGGTCGAGGCGACGATCGCGCCGATGGTGCCTTGCCTCGAGGCGGCGGCGCAGGGCCTCAGGCTGCCTGCGGACGGGACGTCGACGGCCCGCCTGGTGACGGTGCCGCTGACCTTCGTGTCGAACCGGGACTCGGAGCCTTCCGCCGCGGCCAGCCTTCCGTCGACGCCATCGGGCGCCACGCCCTCGGTCTCGGGGGGTCGAGGGGCCGCGAACGGGGCGACCATGGCACGTCGCCTCGGTCACAGCCTCGGCCCGCGACTCCGGTTCGATCTCAACGTCGAAGGTGCGCTCGGGGCGCTCGCCGACGGAGCGCGGCTGTCGGGCTTCGGGCGGGTGCGCGCGGGGCTCCTGTTCACCCACGAGAGCGGCACCGATCCCGAGGCGTCGCCGATCTTCCTGATGGCAGGCGCGACCTACGAAGCGTCGGATCTCTCGCCAGTCACGCTCGGTCTGCAGTCCGAGATCGTCCACGTGAAGAGCGGCTTCTGGGGTCAGCTCGGGGCGCTCGTCGACGTCACGCGCCCGGAGCCGGGCTGGACCGCAGGGTTCGGCTGGAGCCTCTTCGGCGCCGAGCTGCAGCGTCGGCGTTACGAACACGAGGATGGCACCCTGCGGAGCGACTTCGCCTTCTACGGCAAAGTGCGCGTGCCGGTG
>Ga0194129_10006211_pt1 | contig 14757 bp, 13 predicted proteins | sample TA2KigCa35mmetaG_FD_150862 | JGI IMG/M metagenome (GOLD analysis project Ga0194129, IMG submission 150862) | Freshwater microbial communities from Lake Tanganyika, Tanzania - TA2015038 Kigoma Deep Cast 35m | ecosystem: Environmental > Aquatic > Freshwater > Lake | place: Tanzania: Lake... | reverse complement strand
TGATATCGTCAATGTTTCCCAGTATCTGCGTTCCGTTTTAGGATACGACCCCGCGAATATTACAATCCTGACCGATGGAAATCGTGGCGCGGCCGGTGCTTCTGCTTTGCCACCGACCCGCCAAAATATTCTCGCCGGGATGACCGCCCTTGTTGCCAGTATGGTCGCCGGCGATGAAGCCGTATTTCATTACTCCGGGCACGGAACACTCGTTCGAGACAGAAATGGTGATGAAGTCACCGGATACGACTCATGTCTTTGCCCCCTTGATTACAATGCGCCAGCATCTGCGGGCGGTGGTGTAGTGACCGACGACGAAATCCGCGCTCTCCTCATCAACAAGGTCCCCCGTGGTGCTCGCCTGTATGTCATCCTCGACTGCTGCCATAACGGCACTGGGTGCGACATCCGCTACAAATATGAGGATTTCAGCGTTCTTCTTTCACCTCCAACGGCGCGCACGGCCGCTCTCTGGCGCACCCAACAGAAGGCGTTCGCCAACGGCAAATACACTGACACGGTTGGCGAGGTATATATGATTAGCGGATGCCGCGACGAACAAACCTCCGCCGACGCCTATATCAATAACTCGTTTGCCGGTGCCCTCACCTACGCCGTGTTCGCCATTCTTCGCGCCAACCAATCTAGCATTCGCACCTATTCATGGAGCGCGTTGTTACGTGATGTCCGCCATTTTATGCGTGTCAATCGTTATTCACAGGTGCCGCAGGTCATGACCGGACAATTAATTTCTCCGGCCACACCGGTTTTTCCAGGATTGGTGATGACGGGGGCCAAACGCGAGATTGCTCCAACACAAATCTCATTCGCCCTGAAACCGAAATCCGTAACGAAATCAAACAAAATGTTGTATTTACATTGAACGCGATGTAAAAAATAATGAAAAATGGTAGCACACACACACATCATGATACAATCATAAAAAATTGAAATGTTTTTTATGATTGTTGAAATCACATTGAAACAAACCAGACAATATGACCGTGAATCCGAATTTGGCTACACTTATGCGTGTAATTGAAGACAACCAAGACAAGATGCCCGAAGGTGAGTATCTGGAAGCCATGAACGCATTGGGTGCGCTTCATCGTATCGCTTCTGTTCCGGTGATGCCGGCGCCGATGTCGGACAGACCCCTTCCTCCATCGATTTCATACACGGCGTCCACCCCTCCACCCTTTCGTACCCCATTCACCGCAGAACAAATCGAACAAATTGGTGAAAACCAACTCCGTGTTTGGCTCTATGTGGTGAATTCGATTCCGGAATGTAGAAGCATGACGCCGGAAGGATGGATGGAACTAACACAACCACAACGTGACCGTCTCAATCGCGATGCGACATTGAATATCGTGAAACGCAGCGAAACCAATTTCAGAAATCCAGACCCGAATATGTGCGCCTTCATCGCAAGACACGCGGTCGGGAATTGGAGGTTTGGAACGGGGGAATCCACTTGGAAGTGTGTTTGTGGATACCACGGAAAAAGCAAGAACTGGAAAGCACATTCCGAAAGTGAACGACACCAAGATTGGGCGATTCACCGCATCGTTCCCAAGCGAATTGTCAACCAGATGAAATCTACAATTGAAAAGGATGAAATCGGAACACTTATTCCGTTCAAAACACCCCATCATGGCGGTATCCGGTATTTCCCGGTCCAACAAGAACGAAACGAATGGACCCACCCGGAACTTTATACGGAAAACCTGCGTGAAGCAGATGAAAATGGAATGTGGTTCGTTCATCCGCGTATCGATAAGGAGCGTCGTTACGTTCAGTAAAATGAAAAACAAAATGAAAAACAAAATGAAAAACAAAATGAAAAACATGAAAACAAAAAATAAAAATAAAAGAATGTAGCGGACCCCCCCGCTTCATTCTTTTTTACTTACATGTCGTATCCGTTATGTGCCGAATTTTCCCTCTGTGGTTTTCCGTATTCCCACATCCCTTCAAAGATAACGATTTCACCACCGTTACCTGATTTCTGAACGTGAACTCCGTATCCGTGGAGTTTGTCATTTTCCCATGTTCCGGCGTATTCATGCCATTTGGCGAAATATGCGTTTTCTTCCGCTTCGTCGCGGGTATAATTCTTCATGTTGCCATACACGAACGCTGGTGTGCGAAGGGTTCCGCGCCCGTGGCGTATCATTGCCACCACCCCGGCTTCGCGCATGTATCCCATATACACACTTCCGTCCGTATAACTGTAAATATGTTCTTCTTCGATTCTTTCGCTCATTTGGATGATGTTGCTACTATACGTAATGTAGATAAAAGATTTCAATTTTATACAACACGATGATACGGAACATACGGATGTATAAAAAAAGGTTAGTAAACACACATTCTTTTTTACCTTCATTTGTTCTCGTTCTCGTTCGCGGTCTTCGTAAGTTGGCGAAACATATACTCCGTCATGAGATAGGGTTCTTCTTCGCTCCATATCGAGGAGTGTTGAAGGTCGATGGTTCGGATATCCACGGGTTCGGTGACGGGTTCGGTGACGGGTTCAGCGACGGGTTCAGCGACGGGTATGAACGCATATGACAGCGCACGTGATTCAAGCGCCAAGCGAACACGCGGTCCATGTGGATGAGCGTATGGTACACGACGTTCATTGCGAACACGAGGCGCGACTTGGACCCATTCGTTGTCGTCATTGTTGTTGCGTTTCTTTTCGGGAGCAGCGGATTCTTCACGGTCACGCCCGATGTCGCGTGACTGTGGGCGGTATTGAGAACAATACGTCGCAGTATGTCCGGTTTGATGGCAGATTCGGCAGGGTTGGTTCAGGAGCATGGGGCAGACGACTTTTCCGTTGGGTCCAGGTTGGTCCTTTACGTAGTGACTGGTGTATTCTTTTTCGGGGCGTCCCGCATCGCGGCACACTTTACAGTAGGGCGTAGTATGGAATGTCTTTGACATTGCGATTGTTTGTTTCTGTGAATTCGTGTTGTAGGTCGGATTTGATAAAAATCATTTCAATTTTTTCAAATGCCAATGTCATTCTTTATTCAATATACCCCGCCAGCATAACACATGAAAAGGAACGCACGAAATCTTCCAGGTCCTTTTCGGTCAAGTCACTGCGTTTCCCCCGAGGTGCTTTAGGGGTTGTAAGGTCATCGTCTTCTATAATAGAGACGATAGAAGACGTATGTAGTTTAGGAACACACATTCTTGGTGGGGCGTATATATATAGATATGTATACATTTTTATGGATATAACGAATTGTGTCGTTTTTATATACGTATTTTTATATACGTATTATATACGTATTATATCGGTATCACTTCACTTCTTCCATGACGTTCCACTTCCACGTCCACATCACCGAACACGAGGTCCAGGAGGGTCTCGGCGTCGTTTCTCACCTTGCGGGCAACTCTGTCCTCGGCAACGGTGCTTCCGCCATCTCTCACGGCATCGATACCTTCAATGATATCACCCACCACAATGTTTTGGGCGCAGTCAAGGATGGCGCGGAAACCCTTGTCAGTGGCGGTGAAGCCATCCTTGATGGAGTCAGCGGACATTGGTTCTAAATCACAACAATAAATCCAGAGCATATTTATCTCGTAGTTTCTCTCGAAGTTTATGAATTGCGAAAGAAATCAACGTATTGTATTTTTCCACAGGCGCGGTCAATGGGACGGAAATTGTGTGGCTAGACGTCCATCGAAATCCGTTCACGTTGTCTTTACGGTCGTATATCGCCGAGAGAATTGTCGATGTATCTGTATCCCTAACGATACGCAATGATGTATACTTCGGGAGTTGTTTGGACCATCTCTCGACGATTTCGGTCGGCGTGGTCGCGGTGGCGGCCGTCGTGGTCGCGGTGGCGGCCGTCGTGGTCGCCGAAAAGTCATTTCCATCCTTGTTTTCTTCTAAATCTGTTACTATCTGATTCGCATCATTCAACTTTTCAATCAATGAAATTTTGGTCGATTTTGAACTCGTCCATGGTTTATTGAGTCGGGGATGCGACTCGACTTTGAAATATTCTCTCGGTTGCGGTTTTCCATCTTTATTGTAGGTCATTTCGCGATAATATACGACATATTTTTTCATCATCGATTGGGTTATACCTGGAGGTAACACGCGCGCGGATTGTTTTCTCTCGCGCTTGTCGTTTCTTCTTTGGACGAAACCATCGACCGCGTCGTGTGCGTCGTGTGCGCCGGGTACGTCGAACGTGACTGGAATGGTTTCGGTATCGGTATCGGTATCGGTATCGGTCATATTGATTTATGTATATGGTATTGATAAAACATATAAAAATGAAACGAACATATACTTATGTATGTTTCGTCGATTCAATCATAAAATCCATCAGAAGTCGTATATTGGAATGAACGCAATTCAACAAACCAAACGTGCGTTGTCAGGCGGACTCATCTTTCAGTTGTCGCAAATCGGGTTTGCGTTGCGAAGCACATTGTGTTATACAAACCGCGTGAATGTCGGAATCTACGATTACGCAGAATACGCCACACAGTTGCGTGATGGAGACTCGATTTTTATATCGACAAGAGAAACAGCGGTGCCGATACATACCATCGTCGCGATTCTGCGGGCGCGTAATGTTCGTGCCATCTTTTATATTATGGAAGAACCGCTGGTGGCGTGGGAGTTTGTCGAGAGATTGTTGCCAGTTAGTATTCGGGTGATGGTCCAGAATAACCAATACGACCACCCGAATGTGGGTATTATGCCGATTGGAATACGTGATTGTGGGTCGGTCGTCGCGATGCATCGCCGCTTTCATCACAGTTACTTGTATGAAAAGGGCGCGATGTTGCGCGGTGATGGGTTGGACCGTGTGCGTCCCATAACATGTCTCTTGTGTTTTAGTGTATGGACGCATCCTTCACGCAATGAATGCTATGAGTTGTTTGCCTCGTCTGCGTTTGTATATAACCTTAACGACGACCCCTCACCTGAACGACGCGAAGAACGAGAGAAACGAAACAATCCGGATTTCGCTTTTGAAAAGACACCAGAAGTGGTGGTGTATGACAAAACCCTGGAAAGTCGGTATGCGTTGTGTCCGCGGGGGTGCGGACTGGATACCCACCGGTTCTACGAATGTATTTACCTGGGATGCGTTCCGATTGTTGTTCGGACGAATACGGTGTTCGACCGACTGTATCGCGAGTTTCCGTGTCTTGTCGTCGAGAGATGGGCGGATGTTACTGCCGAACTGCTTGAACGTGAATATCCGGAGTGTGTCACGAAGATGCGCGCATTTCACGCACGGTATCCGCGGTTCTTGACGGACTTGGATAGCATTGAGGATTTATTGTTGAGACTTTAGACACAACCGTTTTTTTTATTATTACATATTTTGTTATTATATATAATGCCGAAAACACAACGTCGTCGTAAGTGGTCCCTGAAATACAAACGCAGTATCGACTGCCGACGCCCACGCGGTTTCTCACAGAAGCAGCATTGTAAATACGGACGAAATGGGTGGAAGACATCGGGGGCGGGGACACATCGTATAAAATTGAAGTCGTAATCACCGATATTGGTATAAATGTAGTGTTACTGTATTCTATACAGATATGTTGTCGTTACTTCGAAATATGTTGATACGCGATACCGTTATGGCTCCGGTGCCGGTCGTATTGGGACGCTGGGGAATTCAATACGACCCGAAGATAATTGAGTGTAAAGTATTTCAGGCGAACGAAGACCATTGTGGGTGCTGTGTCGCGCCGAAGAAGGAGGTAGCGGTGGCGAAGAATAGCGGTGATGATGAAAAATTAGAGGAGTATTTATTGCCGTATGTTTTAGAGTAACTATTATATAATATTTCAGTATCGTATAATATGAATTGTAAAGCAGTTGTATCGGGGTTGGCATTCGCCATCCTATTTTTATCGGCGTTGTTTTTATATTTACGGGATTACCCGAGTGACCGGACATTTTCGGTGACTTTTATCTTGGCGGGTGGGGTGTTGTTGTGGTTTGCGTTGGCGAAGGCGGAGGCGGAGACGGACCATAAAATTGAATGCTCTGTTGACAAAACCGAGACCACGCAAGCAACAAACGAACACGACGAACACCACGAACATGGGAGCATCGCAGGGGAAGAGCAAGAAATAACAGAAGGAGGAGGCGAGAGAATGGGCGAGGACAAAGGAGAATGAAGTCGCTGAACTTTACGCACAAAATACGGAACTACGTAATCAAATTTTGATGATGCAGGAAGATATTCGCGCCTTGCGAGATATGCTGAAAGGACAACAATCCGCACTAAATGAGAGTGTGAAACAAGTGAATGAACGGATGACGGAAATGGAAAATGACATCAAGGTGGTGCCGTTTGGTTCAGAACCTTGGTGTATTCAAGGTCATTCTAATCCTCATCTGGCTCCTTTCTCCTCAATTTCATCACAAGGAGAATAAGAGATATATTATCGAAATGAAATTAGGGATGAGAAGGATGATAGGGCTTGGGAAAAAGAAGAAAAAATCAAAACAATTTTTTTTTGCGCTTTTTTGTCATATTTGATTTTCTAGTTCTACTAATTGTTCTTCCTCCTCGTTTTGATGTGAATTTTTCTATTTTACTACGATTTGATTTTGTATTTTTAACATATCGTTTTGTTAAAGGATTAAATAGTTCATCGGAGCTTGGGGCAGTTGAATGTTCTTGAGTTACTTTACCTTCTGACTTTTCAATGGATACTATTTTTCGTCGTATTTTTATTGTTCTTTTTTTTTTCGGGATAGGCGATGGTATTGCTATTGAATCATCTTCAATTGCTTCTGTTGCAGGGACTAATACTCTTTTTTCATCTAATTTTATTGGGGGTGATGATTTTTTTTGTGTCAGCGTATCATTCTCTAATTGATGTTCTATTTCTTGTATGTCACTTGTTGTTAAATTAAAATATTTATAAATATCGTCATCGTCTTTAATTTCAATATCAAAATTCGAAGGTTTTATCAAATTATTCCATACGCTATCTATTGGATTTTTACCAGTATATGCTTTTTTTAAATAATTAAACAACTTACTTTTCCCTAATTTTACAACATTTTCACATTCATTTAATGAATTACATAAAATATACAAAACGCTGGTAGTTCCTGTAAATACTTTATCTTTTTTGTCAATAATAACATATCTTTCTCCCAATGTTGGGTATATTACTTTATATTTAAACATATCGGGGTGTTCTTTGCTTGTCCATTTGTAAACGTCGTCTTTTGGGTTTGTTTTTAAAAATATAACTAATTTGTTCGTATGGTCTGTATCTTTTACATCAACAATATCGTTTTTTTTAATATCTTCTTTGCTCATTGCGTCAATTCTTGCTGCCTTCCTCCATAAACTTTTAGTGCTACCACTAATTAGCAATTTATTTGTAATATTTGGGGAAACATTAGAATTTAAAGGTAAAAATGAGTTGAATTTTAAATTTATATTACTTTTGTTATTATCGTCATTTATAAAAAGTGTATTCCCTTGGTAATCTCTATTTTGTAATATAAAATACATAAAGTCACTACCAATAGTTTTAAAATATTCGGTTTTTATTGTATTTCTTGTATTTAGGTATAAAATATTATACAATTTATTAATTTGCTGTTGTTGGATATTTTCTCCTAATAAAATACGAATTATTTGTTTAGGGGTAATAAATAAAAAATATGCGTTATTATTTAACAGATTATTCAATATATTTATTACAAAATTAATATATATCTTTTTTTTATTATCGTATCCTTGAAATGGCGGATTTCCCATTACAACATCAAACCCAACAAAATCAACAGGTAATTTAAATTCTTTTTTCATATCCATTTTCAAAGTATCCCCTTCATAAATATTTAATTTGTATTTGTCGCCACAAAATATTTTCTTATAAATAAATACATTCTTTGTTGTGAGTTCTGCAGAATATATCATATGTTCCAAAATGTGTTTTCTTCTCTCTTCTTCATCAGGAATTATTGAAATTAATCCTTTCATCAATCGTTGATACACGATAATTGGAAAATTACCAATACCAACCGCAGGATCTAACCACTTAAAACCATCTTCTGTAAATATGCTTTTTCCATGTTCTTTTATGTAGGCTTCATCTAATTTATCCAACATTTCATTTACCAACGACAATGGCGTAAATACTTCACCATTTTCCTTTTTCTCTTTTTCTTTGGGTTTTAATTGTGTATCAATATATTTTAATAATTCATCAGGTTCATTAATGGTATAATAGTGCTTTTTTTGTGACATAATTATTTTATTCACAACTTGTTTATCTTCAGCATCATCCATAGCATTCAGAACATCATCTATCACTTTTTCTGGGTATATTTCCTCTACGTTTCCAGATAAACGACCGTTCAATATTTTCAAAAACAATTCTTTGGTCTCTTTATCTTTGTAAACTAACGCAGTTAAAGCATTAATGTCATCTATTACTGTAAGTTGTGCGTTGGTTTTTGATGTGTCAGTTAGTATACATTTTGCACCCATATCCAAATAAAGTGTAAAAATATTTAATAACGATATAAATTCGCTTATTACCTCCGTAGCAGTTTTGATTAAATTTATTTCTGTTTCTTCTTTTTGTTTTTTCTCATTTTTTTTGCCTGGAACATGTTTCTCCTTTTTCTTTCCCGGTTCAACCATTTCATCTTCATCCTTTTCATAAATAATATCCGTTTGTATTTGATGATTATCTATCGTTATTTTTTCAAATACCTTTTTAAGTGCTTCTAGTTTTTTCATATCAAAACTAAATTTACTAATCATTTTTTTTATATTTTCAACATTTATGTTCCAAGATGCGTATAATTTATTGAATAGTTCTTTTACAAATTCATCCCTACCCTTATCGTCATCGCCGTATTTATCTTGTAAAACATCTTCATCAATATTGATTAAATCTGTAATTTGACGATATTTTTGTATGTCTTCATCGTCTGCTCCTGTTTTTCTACTTATGTTTGCTGAAAATAAATTTACGTTTGTCAACGCTCTTTGCGGGTTCATATCAACCATAAAACCAAATTTTTTCGCATCACAATATTCTATTGTTTCTTCATCACAAGAAGGAACATCTACTTCAGTCATTGACCTAAAAAGCATTTGAAAAATTGCGTCGGCACTTGAAACTGAATTCCATAATGTTACAATATCAACATTACGAAGAGAAATGCCTAATTGAAGACGTTGACCCGCCAAAATGATTAAATTATCCTTCTTTATTTTACCATTCCTTATATCCTTTTCTACATCTTCAATGTCGTTTTTAATATTATGTGGATTACCCATATATGATACTCCGTTCAATGTTCGTCCTTTTTTTGTTTTATCTTCAATGTCGACTGCTATAAAAAAATGATAGTTTCGTTTCACGTCATTAAATTCATTCGAATTCGTTAATAAATTAACTAATGCTTTTGTTTTATTTATTATATTTCCACTTCCAAGCGGTAAAAACCATATTTGCGATGTTTTGTGTTGCGGTTGTAACGTTCTGCATTTATTCAAACATATATTTCGGATACGTGGTAATATACCTCTACTTCTATAAAATGATTGTCTATCGTAGTCTTCTTTTTTATCCGGATAACCAAAATAATACCGCATCATTTCTTTTATTTGTTCTTCGTTTTCAAAATTATCACTATCACCTTTCGTAGCAAATAATTTATTCATATCCCAACCAAATTCAGTATCACCTATTTTTAATTTTTCAACATTCAAAAACTCTTTATCCCACAATGATGTCATTAAATATGGTTTTGGAAAAATGGCATAGTCTTTTTTAAATTTATCAATCAATGATTTGCCAGTCTTGTCGCCAAAATATTCTAATGCGTTTATATAAATATTTTCTCCGAATTGTTTTTCTACGGGGTTGTCGTTTATTGTTTTTTCATCAATTTTTTGCATAGTTTGAATATCATTCATATCCCACGTAAGTTTACATTCACTTTTAACACCATACGCCTGTAATGGTTTATTATATGTCGCAGTAACATATATCTTGGTAGTTTTTGAAATTGCGCTATCCAACACTTTAACAATTTGTTTCGCTTTTTCAGTACTCATACCAAAATGTGCTTCATCTAAAAACATTAAATCTATATCAGGGTTTGAGTCAAATAGTTTGATTATTCGCTGTTTAATTATTTTTATATCTTTGTCGTCCTCGTCGTTGTCGTCCTCGTCGTGGCTATGGTCTTCGACGTCGTCGTAAACGGCTTCGCCGGCGCTAGGTTCTTCGTCATCTTTTGCTAATATTTTTTCAGCACTACTTCCTGAACGCCATCCTAGTTTCTGTTTTGAGATTATGATTACGCAATGTTTTTCTTTGTTTTTACATAATTTTGTTGAATGAACACCGTCTTTATATGTTACAACATCTACACCCAATTTATCAAACTCTATATATTTATTAAAAATTGTTTCATATTCTCCGAATGTTTCATTTGGTGCAGGAGTGATTAACAAAATCTTTACTTTTTTACCTGGGTGTATATGTTCTTGTTTTTTTACATATTCAAGTATTGTTCCAGCCATTATATATGACTTACCAGAACGCGGTATCGCGCCTACTAATACATTTTTTTCACCCCGTTCAATTAACTTGTTTATTTTTAATATAAACAATTCTTGATGAAAACGCGGTATAAATACATCCTTCAAAACACCCAAATAGTTTGTTTGGAACTCTTCAATATTGCTTGACGATTGTAAATAATCATATTGTTGTAATATTTTTTTAAGTTTAAAAAACGCTTCTTGTAAATCATGTATATCATAAATATGTTCGTAGTTACCGCTAGGATTTATATATTTAATTAAAATGTTACTAGAACTATGTTGTGATTTGAATTTTTGGATTGCACTTTTTTTATCTTTAACAAAAATATACAATTTTATTACTCTGTTTTTTTTTTCGTGTTCTCTTATCAAGGTGCATAATTTGCCAATGTCATAATGACTAATATCCTTTTCTTCTTTGAAATATTTTACAGAAATAAAATATAACTCTTCACCTACAATTGGTTCACCTTTATCGTCGTATCTTTTATTTATAAATGTTATATCTGAATATCCGCCAGAATTTCCACTCCTGACTGGCTGTAATAAATATCCACTGGGATTCTTGTTTAATTTATTTCCATCCCAACAATTTGACTGGAATTGTATACCCACCTTATTCGGATTTTCATTAATAATGTGTGATGTTTGTAACTTACCTTTTATTGCAGGTAATGTTAAATTCGTTGCGCCAAACTTTATACACAAGTCCCATAACCGTTCATAATAAAATCCCTGTGATGAATGATCTTCAACAATATCATTTTCGATTACTTCACCTAATACATATTTTATTTTGTCGAGTATATCCTCTTTAACATTATTCGTGTCTTTTATTGTAGTTCGTATAAAGTCTAATACGGATTCTTTACCATAATCCAAAATGTCACCCATTTTGTAATATACTATATATATATAAATACTATATATAGAAATACTAAATATAGAAATACTAAATTATACCCGCATTATATAACTAGTGAATCGTAGTTCTCATGACGCAAATTATTTGGATATGAGGTGTATCACAAATGAAGGTCACGCTGCGTTCAACCAACGCGCAATGTCGTTGCGAAGGTTACACCGACCGAAAAGAAAAATGAGACAAACTTTCTATAAAGGCGTGACTCGGAATCACAAATGATACTTAATCACATACGCGCTTAATACCCCGCTGACACACGAAAAAAACAGAACGGTTTTTACGATATCAAAAAATTCATTTTTATCAGGAATGTGAATTTTTACTTGGTCGCCAACGTGTATATATTTGTGTTTTTTGTGGTTGCCATTCTTTCCAATATTGAAATGGATAAGCGCCTCCATGAAAAAGATAATAAATGTCACGAGGGTGATGACAATGAAGATGGTTCGCATTCTTATTTATTAGTATATATGAGTAAAAAATAGTTGTTGTTGGAATATATCTTATTTCCGATGTTTTTGTCGTTGGTCATCTATAAATCAATCACTTAACCCACAACGAACCCGTATTTTGCCTGAACTTTTTCCCTCAACTTTACGATTACATCTTTTAGAATATAATTTGCAGGCAATACCATACGCATTTCTTCGCGAACACCGTCCTCTGGTCGTTTTCTTTCATATACCAAATGCGGTTTTTCTCTTTTCACAACAATTGATAGATATTTTGGCAAAGCTGTCTCTGATGTAGCGGCGGTCGCAGCACCCGCAGTAGCATCAGGAAAGATACCCCTTTCTAGGTCGCTAGCAACATTATTAGCGTGTTCCAATTTTTGTAAAAGAGGAACTTTTTCAGATTTGCTTGTGACCCACGGTTTTTCAAGTTTGGGGTGGTCGACTTTGAAGTATTCTCTCGACCGTGTGTGTTCTTTATCCAACCATTCGTGATTATACGTGACATAACGTTTCATCATTTCTTGGGTCAACCCTGGTGGCAATTGTTTCGCATCGTTTCTTCTTTCGCGCTTGGTTTCACCACCACTAACGGCAGAATTGTATTTTTGATGTTCTTGTAAAGTGGTGATATGTAAATTGACATATCGGTTATTCAAGGGGTTTCGGTCAAGGTGAGCCACCACATTGGTGTTGGCGGTGTAATCCCCTTGTCCCCACGTGTCCATAATAACTTGATGGATGAAGACGTTATTACTATGACACGAAATATATCCGTTCTGCGTCCGATACCACGTCATTTTTTCTCCTTTGTTGTGTTTGGTCTCGTAGTCCAGTATTTTTTGATAACTCGCGGGGCACAATTCGCAATATTGATTCGGTTCGCAATACATAATGATATCTGTCACTTCACCTGTATGAGTGTTGGTGATTTCCCAGATTGGGTTTACTTGATGGACTACACGACCAATCGTTTTTGCGTGACCTGGTTTGAACGTGACAACAGCGGTGGAGGAACCGGAACTATATTTCTGGGTGATATATTCGTGTTGTTGTTGGAATTGGTGGGACATAGCGGAACGAAGTAGCGGGAACGAAGTGAAGCCGAACGATTGTATAGATGTGTATAGATTAAGGTGAAATGGAATAAATAATTTCAATTTTTGATTAGGGGGAAATTGAAATTAAATTAGGTGGGATGATTTTATTAGTAGGACGCTAAATATGTCAAAGTGTGCTTTTGTGGATGAGGAGGGGGTGAGGTGTTCGAAATATCCAATCTATAATTATGAAGGAGAAATGAAACAGTTATACTGTAACCGTCATAAAAAGGACACCATGGTTAACGTCAAGGATGTACAGTGTATTTACGATGGATGTAAAATAAGACCGACATATAACTATGAAGGAAAGAGACATGCTTTGTATTGTTCTTCTCATCGCCTTGAAAATATGATTGATGTAAAAAATCGAAAATGTATTCATGATGGATGCAAAACAATTGCTTGTTGCAATTATTACGGAGAAAAAAGGGTTTGTATTGTAAAACGCATAAACTACAAGGAATGACTGATATAAAAAATAAATTATGTAGTTACCCAGATTGTAGGATACGACCAACGTATAATTACAAATCCGAAAAGAAACCCATTTTATGTGGTATTCATAAACAAGATGGTATGATAAATGTGAAAACTAAAAGATGCATACACGAAGGATGTAATATAATCCCAAATTATAATTATGCGAATGAAAAAAACTGCTTTGTATTGTTATACTCATAAACTCCCCATTATGAAAGATATCAAAAATAAAACTTGCCGGAATGAATGGTGTAATACATATTCTTTTGTCGACAAATACGATGGTTACTGCGTTCATTGTTTCATACATATGTTCCCTGACAAGCCCGTCTCTCATAACTACAAAACCAAAGAACGCTGTGTGGTTGAATACATAACATCACATTTTCCAGATTTCAGCTGGGTTGCAGATAAAGTAATAACAGATGGGTGTTCGCGTCGCCGACCTGACTTATTGCTTGACTTGGGTTATCAAATCATTATTGTGGAAGTGGATGAAAACCAACACATTGACTATGACTGCTCCTGTGAAAATAAACGAATAATGGAATTGTCGCAAGATGTAGGCCACAAACCAATTGTATTCATTCGATTTAACCCAGATGAATATATCGATGCGAATGGTGAGAGCATTACTTCATGCTGGGGTGTGAATGGGAAGGGTATTTGTGTAGTCAAGAAATCAAAAGAAAAAGAATGGGAAACGCGCTTGGAGAGGTTGCGCGAACAAGTGGAATATTGGACGAACCCTGCCAACGCTACAGAAAAGACGGTTGAAATCGTAGAGTTGTTTTATGATTGTGATTGAAATGTATCAAATTACGAATGGAATAATAAAACAGCGTTATATTTTTTATAGTTTGAATACAAAAAATGTGACGATATATCGTAAGATAAAATATTTTGAATGCTCAGTTGCTATACGCTAACCCACCCATACCACTCATAACCCTCAACACGTTGTAATTCACGGCATACACGCGAACCTTGGCAGTGTTAGTTCCCTCAACGGTGGCGTTGGAAAGAACAAGCTGAAGGGTAGCGTTGTCAATACGAGAGAAGTTGCAAGAGCCGGAAGGCTGGTGCTCCTCGGGTCTCAGCGCGAAAGAATACAGGTTGATACCGGTATCAGGGGCGCGAGTGTGGTGCTGCCAAGGCTGAACGAGGTCGAAGTAGGTGCCCTC
>Ga0194129_10006205_pt1 | contig 14775 bp, 23 predicted proteins | sample TA2KigCa35mmetaG_FD_150862 | JGI IMG/M metagenome (GOLD analysis project Ga0194129, IMG submission 150862) | Freshwater microbial communities from Lake Tanganyika, Tanzania - TA2015038 Kigoma Deep Cast 35m | ecosystem: Environmental > Aquatic > Freshwater > Lake | place: Tanzania: Lake... | reverse complement strand
TGATTGACCTGTTGGTTCACTAAACGCTCCATAAAGTGTAGCTGTGTTTGTTATTGTTTGTGAAAAGGTTTTTGTCGTAACAACAAATAAAACCATACAATAAATAAAAATTTTTAAATTACGCATAGACAATATTCAATACATATGCGATTATTAAACGTAACAATCTAAGAACGTTTCTTACTCTTATAAGAAAAATCTTTATAATGAATAAATCAACTTTACAATTTAAAAGTGATAAACTATAAAGTGAAGATTACTGTGGACAAATGGCTTATTGTCACTAAAAACTATATATCAATAAAAATAAAACCCCACTAAATTAATAGTGGGGTTATTGATTAATTTTTTAACTTATAGTTTATTGTATGTCTTTTCAAATTCTACTTTGGCAATTCTATAATAACCAGTATTGGCAGGATCTTTTACCAAATAATCACCTGGTTTAATTACCATATCTTCTCCCCATGGCGCTTTGAATGTTACTGGTTCACCACTATATAAAGCAACTTGTCTTGGTGATTGTTCTGGATAAATATCACTACCTACATTACCAGTATATAGTTTAGGTAACTTAGCTGCTTTAACCACATAATTTTCTCCAGTAGCACCACTAATTATAATATCACCAACATCAGCAGTATTTTGTGTTTCTTTACCATCTGTTGTTGTGGTTACAACTGGTTGTTGAACTGTGGATTTGGTATATGTCATTGGAGACATAGAATCAGGTTTACCATTTTCAACATATTTGTATACTAATTTTTGTTTAGTTACCGGTTTAAATTCCAATGTGGACGCCACTTGATTGATGTCTACATTTTCATTTAGATTTAACTTCTTGCGTAGAAGTTTAACATGCTTTTGAAATGTTTCATTTATTAAATCACTCATATTTATATAAATATCTATATAAAAAGAAAACCCCACTAAATTAATAGTGGGGTTAGTCGTTTAATTATTTCTTGTCTTACTTTTTACAGATGAATGAGCTGTATACATTCTCTGCTCTTTGAACCGCATCATGTAGTGGAAAATCACCATGATATTCTAATTGTTTTCCACTCTTTTCCGCATTACGTTCTGCAACTTCTTTCTTAGCAAACCATTCTGCACTGGTTAAACTAATCATTTCTTTTAGTATATCCCAACGTAATTCGTAGGGAGTCTTATTATTATCTGCCATATATTTCCTTTGTGTGTGTGTATTACGATAGCCATTATTGACTATCAGAATATACATATAAAAGAAAATATTAACTTAATTATTTTATTTCGCACCTTGGTCAATCCAAGCTCGAACAATACCAACTTGTTCTTTGGTTAGAGGTTCACCTTTGCCTTCGGGTGGCATCATACAATCGGTATCAAGACCTGAGATAGAAGCAATAATAGAACTCTTGAGACTATCTCCTTTTACTATTGTCGATCCATCCGCGCCACCTTTCAATGTAGCCTCAAGAGAGTCAAGACGAAGTTTGCCTTTTTGTTTTTCTGCGCCATGACACTTTATACAAGACTTTTCAAAGATAGGTTTAATATCTTTGTCAAATGTGAGTCCTTTTGTAGAAGACGGTGGTGGTAGTTTACTCAAGTCAATATCAGAAGCAATTACGATTAAATTAAGAGATATGACCAATGAGATAATTGATAAAGTTTTATTATTCATATGATTTTGTCTGTTACATATTATTCTTGTATTCTACATTACCACAAAACTTTTATTTGTCAATGTATTTACTGCCTATAAATATCCGCAAAAAAATAAACCCACACCAAATAAATGATGTGGGTCAAATTATATTATTTATAAATTATCAATCAGCTAATTCTGGAAGTCCCAATTCATTTGCAATTGCTGCAACTTTATCTTGCTTACCACCTCTTACCTTCAATTCAGCAAGTTCATCAACCATATCAAAGTATTTCTGTCCCTTGGAACTTACTATACTGTTCTTGATTTCACTCTTTTCATCTTCAAGCATCGGATCACCATGATCACTGCTCAGTGAAATTGACTTGAGTTTTTCTATAATTTCAATGTATCGTTCAATCATGGATACGATACTATCAGTGTTCTCATTCAAGTTTAATCTTTTTTTAAGAAGATTTAAATGCTTGCTAAACGTTTCATTCATTATGTTTTTACTCATAATATAATTGTTCCTTTATTTTAATAAATATAATTTAATCTAATCCACTACCAATATCACCAGAAGTAATTCTTACTACATCGCCTTCACTATCAACAATATAGTAATCAACATCACCCGTATTTAAATTTTTAATTGGTGGTAATTCTCTTAATTGAAGATCCTTTGACTTTGGAAATACCTTAACCAAATCATCATATTTCATAGTTCTGGTACTCATCAATCTTTTAAATTGTGAATGCATCTTTGGCTTCATCACACCATGCATAATTAAATAATGATTTTCCGGCGAGCTCGCACGTAAGATAAATCCCTTAACATCGCTCTTGGTAGGCTTAGTAGGCTTAAAATTTTGCTCAGCAAGCACTTCTTTGATTAATTGTTTTAATTCATTCTTGGTCATATTATAAATAAATATACATAAAAATAAAACCCATCAAATTATTTTTATCGGCGGCGTTTGATTATTAAATTAATATAGTTTTAAACTAATACAGCGTCATACAACTGGGTTGAATTAACAGCTGCTATTCTAAGATGAACTTTGCCATCACTTGAGGTCATTACATTAATTACTTTAGCGCCTTTTAAAGCAAGTTCAGGTAGTGAACCACCATCGGTAGTTGCTTCACTAATGTCTTCATTCAACTTTTCGTCATCTACTATTTTAAAATAATCGCCGTCACTAAGGTATTGTTTGAGATCAGCTACACCTTTTTTAACAACATCTCCAACTTTTACATTTAAGGGATTATCTTTGTTATTAACTGCTAAAATTTGATAATCACCATTATCTAGAATTTTAGCGTCATAATATTTGTTTTCATTTTCATTTAAATTTAACTTATTATGTAGAAGTTTAAGATGCTTTTTAAATGTTTCGTTTAGTTTATCACTCATAAGTTTAATTTTTTCTTTGCGTTAAATATAAATATCTATAAAAAAGAAAACCCCACTAAATTAATAGTGGGGTTCTTGATTTAGTTCTTCAGCACTTCATAATCATTTACTTTTTTAATACTTGCCAGAACAACTTTTTATGTTGGTCACTAGTAAGTGTTTTGCCATCAAGCAATGAAAAAATCATTGATGACCTATTAGACTCTGAATATGATGATATCACCTTCTGAGCTTGTTCCTTACGGGTAGATAAATCCTTTAGTTGATTATCAATGAATGATTTAAATCCATCAACAATCTTGTTCACTTCCTTAGAAGCGTCACAAATTTGTGAAGCGTAACCTCTAACCATTTCAAAACACTCATAATCAAAAGTTTCAGTCAATTTAGATTCAAACTCTTGGTATGATGGTTTGCCATAAGAAAAATACAAATCTAAAGTATTTTCCAAAGTTGCTTCTGACTTAAATCTGTGTTTAATTAAATAATCAGATGACTTTACCTTATGAATGTATTGATCATTCTTGGAATATACACAAACACCTTCCTTACCCTTCCATTTGTCAACATTCCGTAACAAATCATTGACATCAGTGAAAGTATAAGTTTCTGGACGAAGAAAATCATACTTCTTTGCCATCAAATCCAACATATCTTGAGTAGCAAGTGAATAATCAGTGTGGTCAATAAAACCAATCAACTTCCACATAGGTTCATCACCATACGATAAGACAATTTTATTGACAGGAGACAACCATTCAAACAACACAGAATAACCCCAAGTATCATTGTTATCCTCCAACTTGTTTAGAATAGTTGACTTGAACACTTCCAACTCAAAACCATTAGCAAGAACAGAAGCATCAACGGTTCCACGGGTTCGTAGAATATATTGGCCCTTATACTTGCTAACACTCAATAGAGAACCATCAAGCTTTTCCATGACGGTGCAGTTACGTAATGAGTTAGGAACAGGAAAGTGATCAGGATTTTCACCCCAGTTAGTAAACTTAGGAAACCCCGCACTAATCACTTCACCTTCATAGTTCACAACCACACTACGCATGTGCTTGTTGTCTTGGGTCCACTTGGTGCCAATGTGTTGAGGTTGAATCAAATAAACAATTTCTCCGTTGAGAATGTGTTCATGCACCATAAATTGGGTGCGGTCAATCTTGTCAATTTCAATTCTCACACACTTTAATTTTTTTCATTTGTTCCACACATTACATATTAATTAAAAGAAAAAAATTCACTAGCTTTTTGATTGACAACTATATTTTTATCAAATATTTCTAGTATCATTTTCTTTTTACTATTCTTTTTACGAATAATTGGATACAACCAAACTCTTTTAGGTAAACCGGTTTTAACAACTGCTTCACCTGTTTTGATAGCCTCTCTCAATTTATAACTATAATCTCTATCAATACTTATTGAACGAGGATGATACATTTTACCATTCCATTCTACATATTTGGTTGGAGTGGTTAATCCTATTTCTTTAAAATTAGAAGCTTTGTATATAGTTCCGTTGTGTCCAACTGTCATATCACTGTATGAAATTACATTTTCGTAATTGGTGTTACATGTAATCCATTGAATAATTTGTCCTAAAAACCAACTTTCACTGTTAACAGGTGAATCATCTAGACATGCCATTCTTCGTATATCAATACAATTCTTGTATTTTTTTTCGTGTCTGGGTTTACCTAATACACTGCCGCCAACTAAGTTTTCATCTATAAACATAGCAAAACAAACACTTATTCCACCACCCATATGACCTTTCTTATAATGAAAATTTTCAAATATTTCACGAATGTCATTATATCTACAAGTCTTTATCTTACATTGAGTTTTATCTAGACGTTCTCTAACATCATTCATTCTGTAATAGAATAACCTAAGTTGGGTATAATGTCAAGATTTAGGCAATTTATAATCAGGTATTTGATCCATAAACCAAAAGAAATCCTCCTCGAAACTATAATAAAATCTTTGGTCTGTGACAGGATTATGTGCTTCAATTACAGTTCTATCATTAATAATACGTTGTTTACCCCGAAATTCCATATTGGGATATTTACTTTTAATTTCTTCTGGAACATGAATATTCATTTTTTATTGCATTTAAGCCTATTACTCCATTTATCAGGTAACACCATATACAGTGTAATTAGTGCGAGACTGATAATTGTGGGTGATATATCAATCTTAAATAACTTATATGCTAGGTAACTTACAAGATTGCAAAATATAAAGCTAACTAGAAAAATTACAAATAATCTCATAGAAACACTGCTTGAATACTCTTTAACCTACGGGTAAGTTCATTATTAAGTTCTTTTAGATGTTCAACTTCTTGTTTGAGTTTTGCATTTTCTTCATGAAGATTTCTAATGTTATCAATTAGATCTGCTAAAATCTCTGTATTACTTTCGTAGTCCATATTATTCAACCTTTCCATATACTTTATCTACATCAACATAATAATTAGTCAACCCAAACGGACGAATAGTAAACCGCCAAACCTTTTCACGTTCCTTGAAGTTATAACCACTGATATAGCCAATACCCCTGTCAGTATTTACCTTCTCCCCAAACTTATAGGGAAGTGGATTTTCAGCAAGAACCTTGGCGAACAATTCATTATTATTAATCATATATCAACAATACCACACTTTTTTTAAATGTCAAGAATTTTTATTAATTCTTCATCATCAACAGGTATGAAATCCTTTGGTTTGGATAAATCTTTGTGATGCGTTTTAATCCACCCAGTAGTATTTCTTCCAACATTATCTGTTTTACCTGTAGTTTCACAAATGTTACTGCTTAAGTATTCTGCAAATTGAACAACCTCACTAATTTTATCATCGCCGCCTGAATAATAATATCTAAGAGTTCCAAACTTTTCTTTTACTTGTAAAACTTTTACTTGTTTAATTGGTTTATATTTATCTGGATATTTTTCTGCCATTCTATTATTTTGATCCAAATAATCTTGAATATAAGTACTTAACCACAAAATCAATCTAAACCATCCATCACTACATTCAAATCCAAATAATGTAAAGAGTTCTTGTTGTCCACAATCAGTATAAAGTTTTGGATATTTTTTACACAAATAATTTTCCAATTCTTTTTTCATAAATTATATTCTTTACCGTCAAAAAATGCTTTACATCCAAGTATTTTATTAATAATAATTACTTTTACACCACTTTCATTAAACATACTGAATGTGATATTATCATGTCCCTTCCATTGTGCTCTTTGTGTGTTATTGCATAACTCATTAAATTGTTTATGAATATAAACTTCTTTAATACCACATTGAATTATACCCCTAGCACAATCAGCACATGGCAGAGCATTGGTATATAACAAAGATCCATTTGTATCAATACCATACTTAGCAGCCGCATATATCGCATTACGTTCTCCGTGTTCATACCATTTATATTTTTCTGGACGTTGATGTCTTAGTTCATTATTGTCATCTACACCAATAGGAATACCATTGTATCCCGTTGATATAACCCTTTTATCTTTTACAATTAAAGCACCAATCTTCGTCTTTGGGTCTTTAGATTTACTAGCCACCCAATAAACTCCCTGCATAAACCATTCATTCCATTCCGGCGGAACATATTCATTCATATTTTACCTACTATATCATACAATATCTATTTGTCAATCCTTATGACAGTAATAACAAAACCAACAATATAGATTTTTCTAAATTCATATTAATACCTTTTTATAATAAATAACACTTTAACATTTTTTATGATATGATATTGTTATTAAATATTTATAGATATATGAAAAATTCCTCAAAATCAACTGTGCACGGGGTTTTTTATGGCATTCAGGTTTTGATTTTGGACGAAAAGATAATAAGAGTCAACAACAGTCAACGTTTAGCAATTAAAGATTTCAAACCTTGTGTAGATAAAATTGCACAATATTTAATTGATGAAGGATTCGTAACAGAACTGATTCCAAAAATACAAATAGTTTCGATATGAGTTTGATAAACAAATCAATAGGCAAAAATTATCCTAACATAATAAATGCAATAATAGAAATAGAGAAAGACAGTATCACCAAATATGAATACTGTCCTAATATGGATATGTTAAAATTGGATAGATGTTTAATTAGTAGTATGAGATATCCAACTAGTTATGGATTTATCCCACAAACATTAAGCGACGACGGTGATCCATTAGATATATTAGTTTATAATACAGTTCCACTATTACCATTATCATATGTAGAAGTAAAACCTATCGGCGTGTTATGCACATTAGATAATGATGTATCAGATTGTAAAATATTGGGAATACCATTGTATAACCCAAATAGTTATAATGACATTACCGATATAGATGACATGTTCTTGGATGTGTGTGAAGATTTCTTCAAACATTACAAAAATAATAATAAGAAAAAAGAAAACCGTGTTAAGATACAGGGATGGGAAGGTAAAGACGTTGCTATAAAAACAATATCAGAAAAACATGAAAAATATCAAGAAACGTATCAGTTAATATCAAAGAAACTTCTTCTTGATTGATTCATTGAATAACTTTAATTTTTCGTTTTCGTAGGTAAATTTCTTTACAAGTTGACCCGCAATTGCATTTGCATCATCTTCTATTTTACCACCAATATCCTTAACTTGTTCACTATTCTTTATTTCTCCGTTCTGAAATTGACGATGATGAACTAATTCATGAGCAACACTCCTTAATACATCTATAATTGCTCTGCCTTTGACATAAACCGATACTTCACCCGTGCCATTATTATAATAGGCAGTTGTTTTAAACTTATCGTGATTATAAGATATAGTTAGTTTAAAAGGATTTTTGATATTTAATTCTTTCTCAACAAACTTGACAAACTTATAAAGTATATATTTGTTCTTTTTAGTCATATTATATAAATATGCAAAAAATCCATCAACACTCAATAGATTGTTGGATATTGTTAAGATAATTGTATCTTTGTTCTTAATTCTTCTGGAACAAACTCGTCATTCACATTGTCACATTTGGCACATGCAAATGTTGGAATGGGAATATAACTTGGTTTGCCTGTACCAGTCATAATCGCACTTACTTTCCGCATAAAGGATACTTCTTTAAATGTATTACCTTTGCATTTATCACAAGTTACTTCATACGTGTCTTTAATACCAACAGGCTTTCCCCGTGGTGCTTGATTCATAATATCATTCATAAGTTATAATCTTTCAATTCAATCTTACCATTAGTAATAGTAATGTACTGGCTCAAATTACAATCAATACAGATGTTATCGGCTTCAACAACGTTATCAAAACCTTCAAGATGATGTTGTGCTGCTTTACCAGTTCTATATTGATTGGTATGTCCCACAATTTGTCTCAAATCAGAGATAGGTTCAAACTCCTCGTTAAAATCACACCAAACAATACCACCAACGCTAGCTATACCACCCCTCGAACGACCAGCCTCATAAAACCAATGTCTTTGATTGGTCCTAATCTTTATGTTAGCATCATTGGTTGCTTCCTCCAGATACTTGAACACACATTCTTTGTTCACACAAACTGGTGACAACAAACGTTGATCCAATCCAGCATGTGTCAGTAGAATATTATCCACCACAATAGACCAATGAAACTTTTCTTGAATGGAACCTCTATCTCCACCCAATACTTTGTCTATGGCTTTATACTTCCACGATTCGTATCCACTACACCATGTATTAGGCGTATTAAATAGATAATGAATGTCATGGTTACCAAAGAGTGTATAGTTCTTTGGATTTGATAGAAATTCGTCTTTTAGATACTTGGCAGTTGCCGTGTAATCGGATGGATTATTCAAGTTAAAACTATCAAACCAATCACCAAGACAAATATTGATATCACCATCTTCTTTTTTTAAAATACTATTTAATTTCTTGTAATCGTTATGCGGGTCTGCCACAATTACAATCTTTTGTTTATTGGAACTTAACTTTAACACAATACTATTTTACCACTTTTTTGTTATAAGTCAAGTGTTTTGGCTTTTATTTTTGATATCAACCATTGTAACATATGGGTTTTGGTTGACGGATCGCCATATTTTTTTATTTTATAAGACTCTAATTCCAACTCGTATAGATGTTGTGTAGCACCCATTTTATCAAACCACTTTTTTTCCGCCAAAGAATTATCAGTATAATTCAATGATGAATTCAAATGTTCAATCAATAATTCATATTCTATTTTAGATAGAATTATTTTTTTCATCTATAACAATATACAAATTACCTAAGATTATCTTTAATTGCTTTATCGATAGCTTCTCTTTCGGCATCTGATATAGCTTCACTGGCCAATATTTCTTGGAATCTACTCATTACAATTGATTTTGTATTGTTATCCAAATTTCTATTCATCATCTTCAACAACCCTTGGAAACTTCTGAAATTATCAATATCAGTTGCACTAGGATTTTTATTAAATATAATTTTGAATATTTTATTTAAATCTATGATAGAAGAAAATTCAGATCCCATCTTTTTTCCAAGTTGTGCTTCAATGAACTCATAAGCATCTTTTCCTTTTACTTTGCCAAGATACTTGTATGCTTTTCTGATACCTACCCCTCCCCCACCAGTGTTCAATGTATATTCTGATGGTAAGGAGTCACGTTGATTCTTTGAAATTTCACGATCCTTTAATGCGCCTTCACCTTTTTCTTTGAATTTTGTTGCACCACCTGGGGTCAATACAATAACGTTATCCAAACGTGTTGTTCCTCTTGCCAATGCTCTTAATAATATTGCACCAGCTAATCCTTTGATACCTTTTGCTAAATCATCGAGGGGACTATCTTTTGAAAACTTTGTCCATGTAGATGGCTTTTCATATCCATTACTATCAATAACCATATTATCACCTTCAAAGTCTACTTGAACAACTAAATTGTTTGGTTTATACCAGAATATAGTAACTAATTGGTCTGGTATAGCTGCATAACTCTTTGTTCTACCAACATAATAAAATTCATCAGTTATTTTATTTTTGTCGGTTGGTGTCCATTCTGCTTTATTATTATCTTTGTTATCTAGCCAACTGGTCAATTCTTCCAACTTTTCTTTTGGAATTATAATATCGATGTCACCATATTTGTCTTTGATTCTTTCTAGAGAAATACTGGGGTCATTTGTAATCTTTTGTAATACTTTATCAATTGCCGGATTCATCAAATGTTGTGAACTACCATTGAAGATATATCCATTTTGAATGTATGGATTGTCATCTCTCCAAAACTTTAATGATTTGTTGATTGTTACTGATAACTTTCTAATGTGACCAGATATAATTTCTTTTTTACCACCAGCAATACTTAGTTTTTGACTTGCTTGTGCTGGTAGTCCATCAATAGTCTTTGGAGTTTTTACATCAACGGCAGCTACGGACTGACCGCTCTCTTTTATTAAAAAAGATTTCTTGATTGATTCCCAAAATAATTGTGTGTAATTATTCATACTATATTAAATATCTAAAAATTTTGTTAAACTTTTGTTGTGACATTTCTTTTATTATTTCGGTGGCAATGTCGATACCAATATCTCCATGTTTCTTTACTTTTTCTATTGTTGAAAATGCTTGTGCGGTAGTATCTTTATCAAATTTTCTCCAACTGCCTTCTTGTAATTGATTGCCTTTAAATATATTCCAAATCTTTTCTTTATCAGAGGAAGAAATTGGTTCTGGTAAATAACCAAGGAAAGAATCCTTATCGTTATTTAATAAGAATCCTCTCATTTTGGTTCCACTGATATCTACAGTAGATGTTCTTTCTACACCTCTCAATTTAATTTTACCCATCGAACCCAATTGTGCATACTTTGCATTAAATTCAGATAAATCATAGTTCTGAATATCTTCACTGTCACTATATATACTCACTACAGGAGCATCTTCCGCGTCACTTTCAAGGTCCAATAATACATATCTTACATTTGAAACTGGACTTTCAACAAACTTTATTGATACATTTTTTGATAGATATTTCTTCAATATATCATTCCATACTTCAATCATTTGTTGGCCTTCGATAGGGAATTCTCCTTTCTCCTTTCTTCCTTTTTCACTTATATATACGATTACTCTTTCATTTTCTTTTGCTGCCAATTCTATTAACTTCCAATGACCAGCATGAACTGGTTTACCTGCCATAGGAACGATACCCAGAGTTTTTGTGCCTGTTCCAACAAACAATCTTTGTTGTATAATAAATTTACCAGTCAACATCAAATCATCAAGTTTATTTACGTCTATCTTTTTATCGTGTTGAATTTTATTGAGATTTACTTTTTTTAAAAATTCATTGTATTGACCCAATACAACATTCAATGGTTGATTTAAATCTAATTTAGAAATTATTTGTTTTGAAATTTCACGAACGGTCGCTTGATAGACTTTTTCTTTTTCTGGGTCCATCACATATTGTGCTTTCTTTGTTCCTCTCACATCCAAACTATACTGATCTTCTTGAGTTACTTTATATAGTTTACCATCGTTGGTTGTAATAACCACACCTTCAGGCAATCCACCTAATGAAGATTCTACTTTGACAACCATATTTGTAAATTTAGCAACAATATCCACTGGATTTGAATAATCAATTTGGGTCTGTTCAAATACAGATAAAAGAGCTTTATTTTTAATAGCGGCTCTAAAATTAACTTCTGTATTGATATAACCATCCAACCATATAGGAAATGTAAATACACCTAATGTTTCAGCCATTGATTCTATTCTCTTCTTATCTGTGATTTCAGCGCCAGACATTGATATTGTAACAAATCCTTTATTAATATAATATTTTAAAGGTGCAAATGAACGTAAGAACAATGCTTGTGTAACATTATATGTTCGTGTCAATGTTTCTTTATTTTGCGCAAATTCAAGACTGAAACCTGTATTCTTTGGAACACTATCAGCATTTATAGAACGTAAACGGTCAAATACAATTGAATATTGTGATATGCCAATAGAACCAGTTTTAATATTTTGTTTTTCTTTGTCTGATAAATATTTGAATTCTTCTGGATAAAGAATATTACCTTTATAAGCAACTATCCAATTGTTATACCAGTTTTCTTTATCATCTTTATCTGTTCTAATAATGATTAATTTAGTTCCATCAATCTTTTCTTCTACTTGTAGTTTTTTATTTATAAATTCTAATGCTTTCCTATCAGTATTTATTTCTTTCTTGAGATGTTTTATACTAATATCTAATGTTCCTATACCCTCGTCTACTTTTTTGATATCTATGGAATCAAGAATATTTTCTACTATTTCAGTATAAAGTTTTTTCATCAAATATAAATATATAATTTTTTTATTGTTTTAACATATATTTATACATTAAAAGGATACAATTTATGGCAGTGACTCTCAGTTATAATATAAATAGTCTTCAATCCTACACAACTTATGACCAATATACCGATGTTGTGATTAGAGTGGATTGGAGTTGTGTAGGAACAGGTATCGGTCAAGTTGGACCGCAAAGTGGTAGCACTGTATCTTATTCATATCCAAATACGACTCAATTAACTCTTAACACAGGTTCATGGATTCATAACAATTTTATTCCATACAGTCAATTAACAAAGCAGATTGTCATGGATTGGGTATTTGTAGAAATCGGTAATCAAAAAGACGCAATCGATAATTATGTAACCACACAAACACAACAATTAGTAAATCCAACAATTGTAAATTTACCTTTACCTTGGTCACAACCAACCTTCAGTAATTCACAACAAACTTAATTACAAACTTAATAAATCACTATGAGCGCAACTATCACATGGCGAGTCGGAACAATGGAATGTTATCCAACCTATCAACAAGAAAAAGATGTAGTTTTTACAGTTCACTGGGATTGTTTAGGTTCACAAACTGTAAATAATAAAACTTACAACGGCAGAGTTTATGGAAGCTGTGGAGTAACTTACCTGTCTGGTTCAGAATTTACTCCTTATGAACTTTTAACAGAACCCCAAGTTTTAAATTGGGTTTGGGAAGCAATTGGATCGGGTTCAAAAGAAAATTATGAATCCTCTGTTCAATCTCAAATTGATAATCAAATCAATCCACCAGTATTAATTTTACCTTTGCCTTGGACTCCACCTTATATTAGTGGACAACCATCTAGTGTAGCTGCAGTGACAGGATCTACAGTAACATTTACAGTTATGGCTGGTGGACCCTCAGAATTAACCTATCAGTGGAAAAAGAATGGGAATGATGTAAGTGGAGAAACATCATATTCATATACAATTAATAATATCCAAACTACTGATGAAGGTGATTATACTGTTGTAGTATCAGCTACAAACGGAATATCAATCACAAGCAATCCAGCAACACTAACGATTATTAATCCTCCACCTCCGCCACCACCACCACCAACGCCATCGCTTCCAACTATAACCGAACAACCTGTAAGTCAAACTATTATTATAGGAGACGGTGCAGTATTTAATGTGAATGCAACAGGTCAAGGTCCAATCGTATATCAATGGTTTAAAGATGATGTAGAAATTCAAGGTGCTACTGGAAATACTCACATCATTCAAACAAGTGCATTGACTGATGCTGGTGTATATACCGCTACAGTAACGAATATTGTAGGAACAGTAACGAGCAATCCAGCAACACTTACAGTGAATGAACCAACTCCGTCATAAAACCCAGTAAATTCTTAATAATAAAACAATTAAACCCCGTCTTTAATTAGACGGGGTTTTTTATTACTATTGTTTTTTATATTAATTTGACAATCCGTAACAAACTTGAGCCAACAACTAACAATTTATCATCTTGTCACTCTAATTAATTGATATAAGGACTCAAATTTTAAAATGGAGCGGAATCTCGGACTTACACCGGCCTTGTGATCTGGTAGACCACCGTGCTCCTCATAGACACTAATTCCGCATTAAATTTAGTTACCCCTATACAAAGGTTGTTCCGACACTATCTTAAATTGTTAAAGAACTATCAAAAAATGGTAGGGATGAGTGGATTCGAACCACCGCTTTACAGATTTTCGTACTACTATAGCTTTCGCTACTCACTAATGATTTGTAGTCTGGACTTTCTCTTCATCATAACATTTCTGTTTTAGATGTTCGCCGTTAAGTCTCTACACCTTCTCATTTCTGAGCTTGGCTCGGGATTGGCAGTTAAGCTTTCCCCGAATTTGACGATTTCTACTTTAAAGATTTCTCTTTAAGCACTCAATTTACGCTAAAGTCTGTTGCCTCTTCCGCTGGGCTACATCCCCATTCAAAATTTTTAAAGAACTATCACTTACTACTCTTTCATCTTACCACACTATCTTCTGATGTCAAATGCTTAAAATACAAATTATTTGTCTACCAATTAATTTTATTGTCAAAGAAATAAATGGTAGGCACGGAGGGATTTGAACCCCCACGGATCGCTCCGTTCGCTCTTGAGGCGAATGCGTCTCCCATTCCGCCACGTGCCCATTAAAAATGGTGGTTCCGCCCGGGTTCGAACCGAGACCGTGCTCACATCTAGAGCTTATCAACGTTATAAGCGTTGCGTTCTACCATTAAACTACGGAACCACTAAATGGTAGCGGGTAGCCGAATTACACGGCTTCCTTCTCGTTATGAG
>Ga0194129_10006202_pt1 | contig 14782 bp, 10 predicted proteins | sample TA2KigCa35mmetaG_FD_150862 | JGI IMG/M metagenome (GOLD analysis project Ga0194129, IMG submission 150862) | Freshwater microbial communities from Lake Tanganyika, Tanzania - TA2015038 Kigoma Deep Cast 35m | ecosystem: Environmental > Aquatic > Freshwater > Lake | place: Tanzania: Lake... | reverse complement strand
ATAAGTGTAGTCAACGTCTTGATATCCAACCCCTCCGACGCCATCGCATACGTCGCGATAATCACCTTCTTGCTCTCGCTCAGTTTCAGCGCGGCTTCTTTCATTCCGCCGACATAATAACCCACCGTCGCAATTTTACGATGTTCGATCGCATCATGGAAATATTCCAACAACGACCGATTATGCGCCAATATCATGACTTGTTGGTCCGGGTTCGTCTTGAGCTCATTCTGTAACACATCCAGTATAAATTCGCTTCGTCGATTGTAATTACACACTTTAGAAATCATCGTGCTGAATTTCGGATTGCCTCGATAGTCATATTCCGTTTCGTTGAACTCTGCGTCATCTACTTTATATTGTATCCCTTTCACAATCACCGCATGACTTGTCGTATCATTTTTCTCTTTATGAACAACATCGCCTAAGAAATATTTGAATACTTTTGTTAGCCCGTCTTTCCGCACCATCGTACCGGATAATCCCAACGTATATTTCGTGACGACTTTCATCATACACCGACAAAACACTTCTGCCGACATATGGTGACATTCGTCATATACTGAGAGACCAAATGTATCGAATAAATCTCTCGGATACTCCTTCATCGAAAGTGATTGAAGCATCCCGATCACAATATCTTTATCATCAATATCCACGATTTGCCCCTGTATCATTCCAACGCGCGCGGCAGGCAAGAATTGCTGAATTCTCTCGATCCACTGATTCAAAAGGAAACTTTTATGAACGATGACGAGAGTTTTCATCCGAAGTCGAGAGATTATATTTAGAGCCATGACCGTTTTTCCTTTTCCTGGATCAACATCGAGCAGCCCGCCACCACCCATTCCCGCATTTTCGGGCTGCGTCACCTGATGAATGTATTTATCCACGATGACGTTTTGATATTCACGCATCTCTCCGGCGAATACGAGAGAATCACTTACGCTGGTGCCAGGCGGAATTCGCGTTTCTTCGGGAGGACCATATATTTTTGTTCCATAAAAACGCGGAATATATATCTTTTTAGAGCATTCGCGGTAGATTGGAAATTTAGGGGGTTGAACAGGTGCTTTAGGAACATATGCGCCGACCGTGAGTTCATCTCTCAGCAACTTCAAATCATCCGCGTCCATACATTCTTTGAGAAGCGTATATCCACGAGGTCCATAATACGAAACGGCAGCAGAAGCAGAAGCGGCCATATTTACTCTAGCGTTTGTAGTTATAAAATAGAATGTTCGAGAGATTTCAATTCTATATGATATTAGTTTTAGAATAATATATTCTCTAATATTAATAACATTCTATCTCTTTTATATATAATAAGCAAATGGATACCTTTCGCACTTTGATGCGTCAAGAGAAGCAACATGAAATGGTGATTTTCGTTCTTTTGATTTTGTATATCGTCTTCACGCCTTCTGTTCCTCCCGCTCTCGCGCAATACGCTGAAAGCACCGCAGGTCAAGTCGTCGTCGTGATTCTCGCGATTACTCTCTTTTTAAGCACGAACCCAGTCGTCGGTATTTTAGGCTTTCTGGCCGCTTACGAATTCATTCGTAGGTCTAGTCGTGTGACCGGGGTTTATGGTATCGAGACATTCTCTCCGACAGAACAGAAGAAGCAAGAGGTCATGACTGCGATGAACCCTGCGCCGGTGAAGACACTCGAAGAGGAGCTCGTAGATAGTTTAGTGGTGATCTCTCCGAATGATGAAAACAGCGGTCTCTCTGATGGCGGTTCATTCCAGCCAGTTCTTGGCGAACTTCATGGTGCGGTTGAACCAGACTATACCGGCCCGATCTAACAACCTTGTCGTAGTAACGTTGATACATACTGTTTTTAATATGTATCAAAGACAAAACCAGTTTATTACCAGAACGTTTCAAAGTTGTTTAATGGTCCGCGACCGCTGCCGCCACCGCTTTGACCAACTACTTCACCAGCACCGCTGACACGATTGCCGATGCGGTTAAAAATAAACCGGAACATATAGAATAATATTGCTGCGATGACGAGACCAACAAGTGTGCCGATCAACGTTCGGAAAATGTCGTTTTGTAATATGGTTTCCCAATTCAATCCAAATTTATTTAAATCTAACTCGGCCAAACTTCCGAGCTCACCGTTATTCGCAGATTGTTGGTATAAAACGGTTCCATCTTCACCAGTTGGATTACATTTGATATAAATATCGCCGTTTCCCTTGGCATTGTTGGCGCCACGTTTATTGTAATAATACATGTTTTTCGGCATTCTATTTTCGCTGATAGGCCCTGTCTTGGTGATCGCAGAATCTCTCGATGAGTCGGTTAAACTCGCCAACGAATCGCGAAACACCAGAATTGCGTCTTTCTTGTGATAAACAATGTAGTTATATACGCCGGTGTATTGTGGTAATAAATGCCGACCGACATACGTAAAAAACCCCTCTTTCGGAATAAGGTTGCCTAAATTGAAGTTATTCACATCAGAGATATACTTGCCTCCGCTGCTAGACCGACTCGGTAAATTCTGTAATATTGTATTCATGATATCGGAACTTTGTTTTCCAGAACCATTTCCAATATTGATTGGGATACTTACGATCAAGTTCCGACCATCTGCGCTAGAATGATACGCGAGTATTTCCGCGTCTGCTAGAGCACCGTCATAACGATGTAATGATGGTTGATAAATATGGATGTGTTCGACCTTGTAATCAACACCGTTATATCTCGCTGGATAAATCCCGCCACTGCCGCTATCATACGGAATGCGCAAGTAAGAGCCTTTATGAAACACATTACAGGTGCTTGTGTTGTATTGATATGAATAGTTACATGTTGATGAACATTGACGGTCTTCTTTACGCATAACATCCGATGTTAAATTAACTGGCGCATCTCGAGACATATCTAATCTATATTTTACGTAATATGGGTATTTCTATATATAATATTATATATAAATTATGTATATGGAACTGGATGAAATTATCACGAAATAGAATACGAAAGATACGTAAGCAACAACATCAAAGTGTTCGAAGATGGAAAAAACAGCATAAGGCATCGGCACGAAGATCCACATTTAGACAAAGTCGGTATCGTAGAAGTGGAACTATAATCACAAAAAATACACCAAAAGTCGTGAATCGCACGTTGAAAAAATACGTGTCTGATGACGAAATACGTGAAATCAAAAAAAAGTATCGGAAATTACGAAGGGACAAACGAAAGAAACGCCAACAAGTTGGTGGTGAGATAACGAGTGGGCTCTCACCCGAAATGTTACAAGCTGCGGTGACAGCGGCAGCTACAGCAGTTGAAATTGTATTGAAACAACAACAACAACAATCAACACAGCCATCATCAACACAGCCATCATCAACACAGCCATCAACATCGAATAATGTAGTAGATTCCAGTAAAGTAAATGATGTGGCAACTAGCAACAATAACTCTCCCACATCTTCTGAACCGAACACAGCCACTAGCGACAACAAAGAAGCCTCACCCACAGATGGTTCGACATCCGTTGATACAAACAAAAAACCACCATTTCAACTAGGCCCCGAAATCGAAGGAGATATATCCATCGGTATGGAAGAACATGAATGTAATGACAAAACAAAGGTATATGAACTCATAAGATTTTTAATTCAAAAAGGGTTGCCATATTACGTTCAAATACATCTTAAAGCGGCCGACAAGGCCCTCAACAAGAATGATACAAATATTTTCGACCTACGCCGAATTTTATACGGTAAATTTACACAAGATATCAAAAAGGAATATGAAAATAAACAAAAATTATACTTGGAATTAAAAGAAACTGTTGGGATTGCCAACAGCGAATTATATGGCAACAGCGATCCTGGTTTATTTATTTACACGGGTGAAAAAGGTCAAATCTTAAAGGATTCAAAGGATACTTCGATTAAGGTGCGATTATTACAAGAGGATCCGAATGCGGCACCGATCCCACCACTGACTGACTCCAATCGTTTGTATAAGATTACAGGAAAAGGAACAGATACCAAACCAGATTCAATTAATACGGTAAAGAAATTAATAGATATTGACCGAGATAACAAGATTGATATGTCGGAGTTCAGGTTACAAATCGCACCAATTACACCGGATGAGTTGAAGAAAGACGCTCAAAAAGTCGCTAGTGGAAATAATAGTGATCCAGAAGCAAAAGTAGTGGTTGATGAATCAAATACGTATATTGTTAATTTAAGCTTAGGCTGCAAGGTTGTATCGATTCAAACGCTCAAGAAATCTCTCGAGCTTGTGAGAATAAATCTTGAAAACGAGAATGAAACGAGCAAACAAACAGCGTTTGATGTTCTACGTATGCTGACTTCGTTATTACAAAATCCGGAATTTGCAAAATCAGATGGATATGATGATTTTAAAAAAAAGGTCTTTGGGTTTTCATATAAAATTAGCGGATTCGAGAGATTGTATGGTTTCACACAGATGCAGACATTCTTTGATGATAAAAAGGGTAGTATTCCTCCTCGTGTTACGAAGGAATTCTTTAAGTTATTGAATTTATTGGGACATGGACCTGGTGGGGCGAATGGTGATTGCTTACGGTTTGACGGTGTTATGCCATCAATATTTGAGCTTTCACGTTTAGAGACATATGAAAAGGACGGAAAAATCGTTACAAAAAAAACGGAAACACTCGATAATACAAGCAACATGAACGGGTTTGGGAAACAGTTATCGAAATTAGGAGAAGCGTCAGGGGCGAATGAAAGTGACGAAAAAGAAAAGAAAGGTGAAGGCGAAACTTCGAAAAATAATGAAGAGACAAAAACGGGTGCGAATGCGGAGGCAAATACTGAGGCGAATGCAGGCACAGGATCACAGACTCCGAAAGAAGAATCACCTGTAAAACCAGCAGTAAAGGAAACCGGTGAGGGTGAGACGGCTGCTGCTCCAACGAGCACGAATACAAATGAGAAAACTGTATCAAGCACCACAGGACCACAACGAGCACCTATGCCATCTGTAAATCCAAACGTATTGCCTTTAAAGAAAGAAAAAATCGAAGAAATCGACGCAATAGATTCGCTTGGTAATGCGTATAAGGCATATTTGATACGACGATTTATATTTAAAGACCTTCAAGATATAAATCTAGTTCATTATATGGGTTGGGGTAAAGCAAGTGATGACTATATTCCCGAACCACAAGCATCCACGAGAATATTCAAGAGAGGTGAAAATACCAAAATACAGCCTAAAACCGGTTCATACACATCAGTTGATGATACCCTCGATAAGGTTATGACATTATACGCAAAGGAAGATATGGCAAAACTCGAAGAAAAAGCGAAAAAGAAGGCGGAAGAATATAAAGAGCATGAAAAAGAACTGGAGTATAGTAGAAAACTTACCGCAGAAATAGCAGCAACCGCAGCAGCAACGAGTGCGGCACAACTAGCTTCTAAAAAAAGTTAGGACTAAAATGGCAAATAACGAAGTGAGGCACTATCGTAAGCTGTGACACGGAGTGAATCGTTATATCCTTCGACATATACGATGTCACCAGTGCTGACGTTGTTACAACCGTATTCGTTTGTGCCGCTTTTACCATTTACTGTAATCGGCAACTTGATCGCGTTGTTTTTATCGCTGAGTGTATAAAATTGCCATTTGTCGCGATTTGTGAATAGGGGGCGACCAATTAAAGGAAGGATTGTTTCTTGCGAGGATGTAGATGACGGAACGCTGCCGCTGCCGTTACGAGTAAGAATACCGACTTGGCGGTAAGTAGTATCGACTGAACGAGTTGGAACATTAACACGAACGCCGCCACCGCCGCCACCGCCACCACCGCTACCGTAGGTATCCATACCGCCATAATGTATTGTTTCAACACCACCACGAATATCATAAATAGGGCGGGTAGCACCAACCGAATTATCACGAAGAGGGGGAACATATGGATTTAATAATACATCTTGGTTAGATGATGGTCCGCCAATTCCGAAATCTAATGAATCAGATAATGGGTCGGTAGATACGACCAATACAGGACCGTGACCGTGACTATGAGTGTGACCATATCCATGTCGATGATGTTGCGGACCGTGACCAAAAAAATGCGAATGCGCATAAATCGCAATACCGATTACGATGACAGATATTACGACGAGTGTCACATTTTCAAAACAAAATACACCAGGCGGACATTTACGAACCATATTAGAAATAAATAATAATAATACCAACCGCGAAAATTGTTGTTATTATTATATGCTTTTATTTATTTTTGAATTATGATATAAAGCAGTTTTATAATATTTTATTATTTGCTTACGATATGTCACAACAAGAATCAAATGAATTTATACAAGGCCTAGTAAGCGTGATTATACCGAGTTATAATCGTTATGAACTGCTAAATCATTCGATCCGAAGTGTGCTTGCGAATACATATAAAAATGTCGAAATTATCGTGATCAATGATTGTTCGACTGATCAAAGATATTATTCTGGTAAGCTTGAAAAATATGAAAAGACGACTGTCATACATTTACCAGTCAATATGCGCGTGAAACATAATGTATCCGCAGCACAGGGAATGACGCGTAACCATGGATTAGAAAAGGCGAGAGGAGAATGGATCGCTTTTCTAGATGACGACGATTTCTATCTTGAAAATAAAATCGAAAAACAGTTAGAGGTGATGAAAACGAGCGACATGTTGTTTTCAACAACGAACATGTATATGATTAATCATAGATCTATCAGTATGGATAAATTGGATTTTAATACAATTTGTATTCACAACGAGAAAGATCGTGAAAATAAATTATTGAACCTAGAAATGGTGACTAAACATAACCATATTGCGAATTCTTCTGTGATTATACATCACTCGATTGTAAAAAAAACTGGAAAACAACATATTGTTCCACGAGAGGAAGACTGGGATTACTGGAAGAGGGCATTACAATATACGGATTGTTTATATATCGGCGAACCTTTTGTGTATTTTACCTGGACAATTCAAGATCGTATGAAAGAACGACACTATCATTAAAAAAGTTCGACATTATCATTATATGTTTTATTTCTTGCTGCCGCCAGGTGTTGCGAATCCTTTCAACATTTCGGTGATTCCTTTGATTCCTCCATTACCTGTGAGTTGAGCCATGAATCCTTCCGCTGATTTCAAGAGAGGACCCATTTCTTTCATGTTATTCATGAGTTCCTTCTGTTGGTTCATGAGAGATTTTGTCTGGTCAGTCAAACCGCGAACACCTTCCTCGCCGATTATGTTTTCAATATTATCATAGGCTTGCTCTAAAGTGGAAGCATAGTCAATACGATTTGCTTCTTTTGCGCCATGTGCGTTCTCACCATCGTCATGTTCTTCACCGTCATAACTTGCGGGGGAAAGAGCAGCCATACCTTGTTTATTCTTTTTCGTGGGCTCTTTTTTAGAATTTAATGTTTGATTGCCTTCTTTCTTCTCTGTTTTTTTTTCTTTTGGTTTCTTTTCGGTATTTGCGCCAGCTCCAGAATAGCTTTCAGTATCTCCACTTGTCTCTACGCGTGTATCTTGTTCTGTATCCGCTTCACCTTCACCTTCTCCTTCTTTTTTATTTTTCATTCCTTCCATAACTCCTTGAGAACCAAGAATTTCAAAAACAAAAACAGTTGAAAATGCTGTCAATAAAATAATAATCATATTTTTACTAAAGTAAGATGTAACAAGACCGATTAATGCCATTAAAACAACCGCATTCGTGTTACGGTTTGAGACATGACGCACAATCGTTACTAACACGACAAATAAGCTTACATACAGAACAAACTTATTTTGTAAAAATGGTGTATTAAATAACTTGCTAATGAACGATGACATAATATATATTAAAAGTCACGAATGATAATATATATTTTAAGAATATAATAATTCCAAAAAATAATAAATTGATTCATATTTGTAATTATTTCATATTTGTGTTCGCAACTTCGTATAGTATATGAGTAGATATGAAATAGGACTGTGTCAAAAATTTAATTCAATAATTCATGGTTTTGATTTGAATACAAGCTCTCCTCAAATAAAAGATCACTATATTTGTTTATACACCTTTGACTTTTCGTCACAATCATTATACGAATCGGCGTCGATTCTTTCAAAATTTTATAATGCTACAGTTGAAATCATAGAACCACTTACACTACAACCCGGGGACGAAATGGTTGCGATTTATAAAACATTTTGGTTGCGTATCTTTCAGCGTTTGTGTCGAAAATGGATAATTCAACGCCGATATTCACGTTCAACGAAAATGTATGCGTTTCTTCTAAAACGCGAATATCAAAAAATTAGAACACCATTATAAATTGTTCTTGCGGATCGTTTTTTTCAGAATCAGATTCATGATCATCTGATTCTGTTTTTATATTTAGTTGTATCTCGTCGTCGTCTGCCTCTGCCTCTGCTTCTGCTTCGGCCTCTGCCTCGGCCTCTGCCTCTGCCTCTGCCTCGGCCTCTGCTTCGGCCTCTGCTTCGTCTTCGTCTTCGTCTTCGTCTTCGTCTTCGTCTTCGTCTTCGTCTTCGTCTTCGTCGTCGTCTTCGTCGTCGTCTTCGTCGTCGTCTTCGTCGTCGTCGTCTTCGTCTTCGGTCTCGGCGTATTCGTCTTCGTCTTCGTCGTCGTCGTCTTCGTCTTCGGTCTCGGCGTCGTCGTCTTCGTCTGCCTCGGCCTCGTCGTCTTCGTCTGCCTCGGCCTCGGCGTCTTCGTCGTCGTCTTCGTCTTCGTCTTCATCAAATTCTGATTCGAATTCAACGTTATCTTCGGCATCAGCTTCTTCCAACGAAACAATCATTTCGTTCATTTTTTGAACTGTAACATCAAGCACCGTATATACGTTTGTTAATTTTTCATAACTGTTTCGCATTTTTTTTAGTAGAATACCAATACGCTTTTTATCTTTTAACAATTCGGTCATCATCATACTTTTACGATTCGAGGAATGGTTATCACGAATCATGTTATTGATGTGATGATAGATTTCCTCTAAATAAGTGATTTGAGAACGATGCTCATCAACCATATTATCAAATAGTGATTTAGCCTTTAAATACACCGATAGTAAATGTTTATTGTATTTCATATTATGACGAAGCTCAAGCATCTTTTTGATGATCTGAATTTTAGAGTCTTTTTCACTTTTACGAAAATCGTTTATTGCGATATCACGATAAGCTAAAAAATCAGAATCGCCATATTTATTATCCGCATGTGTTTCTAGTATTTGATTCATCATTATCGTTATTATACTGGTATGGTATATACTGTTATTATACTGGTATGGTATATACTGTTATTATTATGTTAGAATAAAATCATTTCAAACCCATTTGTCTAACTTATTCCACCAACTACATGGTTTATGCCAAAAATCAGTATAATAAATATCTCCATCACTTAAGAATGCTGCGACATAACTATACGAACTTGCGGATGTAACTAGAATATCAGCCACCGTCATACCAACGAATGTATCTTCCGTATTATCATCAAGGTGCATCATTACGTCTTTTCCGATGATCGGGTGAGTACATATATTTGTAAAATTATCCAGATTTCCCTGTGAATAGATGTGAATCTGGATCTTGTAGTTCGCATCATATTTTAAATAAGTGCCACGTATTTTTAACAGAGATTGAATATAATATTCATTAGTATATTCTTCGCCACCGTTTGGACGAGTATCATCACAATTGGGTCGTCGCATATGTAATGCTAGATGATGTGTATAGACGTTGGCGGATGTTTTCGATTCTGAAGATGCTTTATCTTTTATGCGAAAGAGTCGTATTCTCTCATCATTACGATTTTTATTTTGCCAATAATACTTTTTAATCCGACTCATACTTTTACTCTTCATGCATGCGTCGATATTTTTTTCAACATAGTTGAAGACATCATAAAATTCTGGAGTTATTATTGTTGCTTTGTCTTCGTAACAGATGTCTTTATGATTCGTATAATATGGTTTCATATTCATAATATTTTCCATCTTATCGATAAATTGAGGATCAGCAGTATAGTTATGTGCGATTTTAATAGGACTTTTATATACAAATACAGCATCTTCGTATTCCTCTGCGTAAATACATGTCCAAATAAATCGCTGGTATTGCGCACCAAATCCGTCATCGAATGGAAGCGACGAAATGTATTTTTTCGGCTTTGTTGTTGTTTGACCAGAGTCTTCATAATGAATAACGGATAATGGTATCGTGTCGGGCGTAGTAGCAGAAGCCGAAGCAGAAGCCGATGACGATGCCGGCGCAATAAACTGACTTTCATCATTCAATTCATACGCATTCGGCTGTGTCTTATCGTTTCTTTCTGATGTAAGACGCCCGATATGCCGGTTTGTAATATGATTATAAAATCCAGATAAAAACCCAAGTTGCGTCCATTTATTCGCGTAATCCATCTCAAAGAACTGATTCGGCGTATCATAATTTCCAACAGCCAGAATCGCATCAACATCAATAATTGATGGTCTGAAACTGTAATGCGGCCAATAATGACAGTTTCGATAACCGACATCTTCGCCAACATGCTTATGTTCATGAAGTGCCACCTCATGCCTCATACGCCGTAACATACGATGACCTTGTATTTTATAATCTTCTATAGTCTCTCCATAATTTCGATTATATAATATTTGTCGAACATTATAACCAGAATTCCGCGCATCTGTCATCATTTGCGTCGCTTTATCAATATAACTACCTGGTGTATGAAAAAGAAAATCATCTTCCATATGTATCCAATAATCCGGTCGCAACTCGTTCAGTTTATTCCATATGATTTTCATACTTGGACGATGACCTTTTTCGGACACGTTCTTCATATAATAATCGATCCATGGATATAGTGTCGTCATTTGTGATCGGTCGAATTCACTCGAATTATCATCTACACAAAACCAGTAATCGATCTTGTGAATATCGGACCACATATTCAAAATCGAATTCACAGTTTGTTGAAATAAATCGAGGCGCTTACATGTAGTGAATGTAATTATGACCCGCGGAGATATTCGGTTACGTAAGACGGTGATGTTTTGCGATGCTTCGCTCATTTGAATTATTGGTATATTTTTGTCAAGATAAGCCAACTTTTCTACCGAACGCGACAAATGAAACACATCACATGCTTTGTCAAGAACGTCGTTGTGTGTCGCAGTCATGGTCATGGTCATGGTCGTCGCCGTGTCTGTGGTCATTACACATGGCACAATAAGCGAATCCTTTACCTTAACAAACAAACGGTTCCATGTTTCGATATCATCATCATTAAATGTATCGTTTTTGGATGCGATGATCGAGAGAAAATAATCAACGACAAAAAATAATCGCAACAATTCGGGATAACTTTCCTCTTCGAAAAAATTACGATAAAATACGAAGTTGCTGTATGTTGATGACATGTAATGAAATGGCATAATGTTATGTCGAAGTATCGTCTTACAACATTCATATCCACTTCGTTTGTCCGATATATAAAATGCCGATATCGAATTATTATACTCGATGATATCATGATATTTGTCAGTCGAAAGAAATAATTTGTTCTGTGGATACTTATTGTAATTTTTATATTTATGATACAGTGCATTTACCATCATGTGGTTTCCATCTGCCCGAAGATTCTCCATTAATGATGCAACCCCTTCGATTCGCTCTTCATCGTATTCCATCGTCGCACAATAGTATTTTAGTGAGTTATATTTGTCGCCTTTCTTGTAATAAAGATTTCCTAGACACAAAGCACTATAATATTTTTCTTGACTCCAGTTGTTTTGAGAAAGAACACGAAGATACCATTCAATCGCTTTATCAATATAAGCGGGTCCCGCATCCATCCAGCTTTGCGCACAATAAAATGCGTATCTCTCAGCAAGCGAACGTCCGCCACCGCCATTTCTCACAACCACACCATTTATTTCATTTGCGAGCTCTTCCCGATACCCGCGTTCCAATACTTCCGCATCTTTAATATATTTATTCGGGTCTTGGTTACGACTACCAACACGGCCAGATTCCACATAATAATTTCCTTCTATCACATGTGAGCTTTCTTCTTTATCAACACACGCAATATATTCATGAAGCACACCGACATAACGCCATCTCTTACGGTTATTTACAATCAACGTTCGCAAATATACGAATGACTGACCTAATTTTAATTGATATGCGTCATGGGTAAGCACATGCGGCATCCGAAAATCGCCATGAATCGTGTCATCTGCGTCGAAAATAAAGAGATAATCAGTTTTATTAAACGCCATCTGTAATGCTAATGTACGATTAAACCCGAAATCTTTCCATTCAACTTGTTCAATATATCCTGGAATGTTTTTTTTTCTGAAAAAATTGCGAATAAGTTCCATCGTATTATCTGTTGAGCCAGTATCTGATATGAAGTAAGCATCAAAATTTATGTAACTCGTAAGATTTTCGAGTGTCTTTGTGATAATATGCGATTCATTTTTTACAATCATATTGAGGCATATTGTATAAGATTTAGACGGATTCGGTTTAATCTCATCGTCAAGCATGTTTATTTCGATGATTTTGACTACTACATTCTTAAGATAAATGTTTTTAGGTTAATTTTATTTTACATTCATATAATAATCATATCATATTTATTTATTACTCATTTAATAATCATTTAATAATATTACTCACCTATTTATCATCATCTACTATGTCATTCACACGCTTTCATGATGATCCTGACCGTATCAAAAAACAGCTTCAACAATCCACCGATGTAGGGCGGTATCGTTTGAATGTTCCTGGTCCTGGTGACAAACCGCTTTATTACGAAGACCCATATGTTCGTGCGCAGTTTTGGGCAGGAAATATTATGACCAATTCTGTCGATGTTGAAGCGGAGTTATTCGGTCTTTCGCGCCGTTTAAACCGTGATTCGGTTGAGAACTATCACCACGATGAACGCGCATCGGTTGCTTCACGCACAAATGAAATGATACGTTGCCCTACGCGCGGAGGTAGTTCAGTCGAACAGTCACGTGCCACACACCCTGCTTGGATGCTGCGGGATGTCGAACAAGACAACTGGAAAATGCTTCATTTTGACCCTCAGGAAAATGTATTTATGCCTTTCTTTAACAATCTGAATACACGTATTATTGAAAAAGACCGTTTTGTTTCGCAGACTACTGTTCCCGGTATTTCAGATGACACGTATTATTCTGTTCATCCATCCAATCGCAATCCTGCGCTAGAAGGTATGGTTGGTGGGAGACGCGATAATGAGCGTGGTTTAGGCGAAGGATTCGGCGAAGCTCTCGGCGCTGGCGGTGTTCAGGGTGTCGGTGATATCCGTCAGTTTAGCGGAACGACCGCCTTGTTTTCATAATATTCGAATATTGTCACTATGATATCGTATTCTAATATTAATCGAATATTATTAGAATATTATATATAATACCACATATATTAATATCGTATATAATAATACCACATATAAATAAGAGATAACAAAATGGCCGAAATCGCATTAATATTAGGTGGTCTTGGAGCAGCTTATATCGCATCAAATCGGAAAAATCCCCCTGTATTGAGCGAAGGTTATCGTAACCCAAACGCGAATAACGCCAGATATCTGCCAAACATGAGTATTCCAATTACGAATTATCCGGTGGTTCGCCCGAATACAGGAACGAATGTAAATGAATATAAGAACCCGAATACACACACCGATCGTTATTATGCCAATAACGTGGATTATGATAAGATGTCGGCTGGCGTTGCGGGTGGTGTTGGAGGTGTAGGCATACTTCGCGGTATTGCGGAACGAGGTCGAGACCTTTCAAATGACAAAAAGGATATTATTCCAGTTGCGGGTTCTACATCTAGAACTGGACTTATCGGTGAAGGTTTAGACACACAGTTTGGAGATAATTACAGCAAGGACGGTTTCATGTCACTAACGGGAGCCAAAATCGACCCGACGTCTTTTACTCATAACAACATGGAACCATATTATGGTGCGAAAGTCCGTGGTTTGACAACTGGCGCCAACATGCATGAGAACGTTCTCGATAATAAAGTTGGTGGCGGTTCGCAATATGTAAGCAAAACAGAACAGGCACCGCTTTTTCGCCCTCAGGAAAATATGCATCACCCGAATGGTATGCCGAATCAGAATGATTTTTATCAGTCCCGCGTCCTTCCGAGCATGAAAATTGCGAATGTGAAACCGTGGGAAGAAGTCCGCGTTGGGCCTGGTTTGGATCAAGGTTATAGCACTCAAGGCACGCTCGGATTCAATTCCGGAATGGATGCTCGAGAGAAATGGATTGACCGAGGTGTTGATGAATTACGTGTAAAGACGAACCCGAAGCTCTCGTATTCTCTCGAAGGTCATCAAGGACCTGCCGCACATTATGTCCAAAATGCGCCAACAACCGCTACTTTAGGACGAATGGAGAAACATCTGCCGGATACATTTTTTGTGAATACACCTGACCGCTGGTTCACTACAACTGGTGCCGAGAAGGGTGAAACGCAACGTGCGATTGAAATGGACCGAGAGAGTAACCGTCAGACCACAACAACGGAGTATTTTGGTGTGACTGCTCCTGCGGATGGAGGTAGTGCGATGTATGCTCCTAAGAATTTCGAAGATACGCGTCGCCAGACTTATGACGGTAAGCCCATTATCAATCCTTATGCTGCGGAGAGAAATACCGCGACC
>Ga0194129_10006197_pt1 | contig 14790 bp, 14 predicted proteins | sample TA2KigCa35mmetaG_FD_150862 | JGI IMG/M metagenome (GOLD analysis project Ga0194129, IMG submission 150862) | Freshwater microbial communities from Lake Tanganyika, Tanzania - TA2015038 Kigoma Deep Cast 35m | ecosystem: Environmental > Aquatic > Freshwater > Lake | place: Tanzania: Lake... | reverse complement strand
CGCGCATTCTTCCGGTGGCAAGGACCATCCCCGCAAACTCAATCGAGAAATCGCCCACGCCATCGGGCACATGGGGGGCATCGGTGAACGATTCGCGTCCGGGGAAGGAATTCAGGACGCCTTGAACCTGAATCCCTGCATGCTGTTCCAGACGGACGAGATCGACGGATTGCTGCAGTCCATCAACAAGTCCCGCGACGCCCGACACGAATCCATCATGAGCACGCTGCTCACGATGTATTCCAGTGCTGCCAGCGTGTTTCCCATGCGCCGCAAAGCCAATGATCCGAACCCCGGCACCATCATCCAGCCGTGCCTCTCCGTGTTCGGCACAGCGATCCCATCCCATTACTACTCCGCGCTCTCGGAACGCATGCTCACCAACGGATTGTTCGCCCGCATGCTGATTCTCGAATGCCGCCAGCGCAGTCCGGGACAGGAACCCGCCATCCGACCGCTGCCACAGAACGTGATGGACACCGCCGCCTGGTGGGCTCAGTACCGGCCAGGCAATGGCAACCTCAAAGCCGAATTTCCCACACCCGCCATCGTCCCCCAAACGGATGAGGCTCGCCAGCTGCTGATTGCCACACGACTCGAAGCCGAAGCGGAGTACGCACGATTCGAGAAAGCAGACGACGCCGTTGGCACCTCCGTCTGGGGACGTGTCAGCGAACAGATCCGCAAACTGTCACTGATCTACGCCGTCAGCGTGAACCACACCAACCCGTCCATCGACCACCACGCCGTCAACTGGGCCTCACGACTGATCATGCACCAAACACGACGCATGCTGTTCATGGCCGGGAATCACGTCAGCGAGACGGAGTTCGAACAACGCTGCAAACGTGTCATGGAACACCTGCAGTCGTGGAGCGAAAAGCACGGCGAACAATGGGTCACCTATCGCGACCTCTCAAGAAAGTTCCGCTGGAGCCGGCGAGAACACGAGGAAATCAGAAATTCGCTGCTCGACCAGGAACATGTCGAAGTGCAAATGGTCACCACCGCAGGACGACCACGCCTGTGCTACCGACTCAGGTCACAGACCACCCGGAGATCCCAGTGAACACCATACGCCCACAGCACCACGTCCAGCCCCCCTCCAGACCTTTTGTCCATGGCAGTTTGGACAGAAGGTACCCGCCCACCCCCCTTTTGTCCGGGACAAAAGGGGTCCGGATGGACAAAAGGTCTGGTACCTTTTGTCCGGGACAAAAGGGGGTCAGGAATCGACGTAAGTCCTTGCGCCACAGCTTAGTACCTTTTGTCCTTTTGTCCATGGGGGCGCGTAAAAGGATCTATATTACCCCCCTCTCTCTCCTTTTGTCCTTATGTCCATACCCACCCCCGTGCGCGCACATGCGTGCGAGACCGCGAGGGGGCCTGGACAAAAGGACAAAAGGTCAAAAGGGTCCGGAGCCACTTCCCGCCCCCCCCAAATTCGAACCGACCTTCCACCCCCATTGACGTTTTGCTTTCCCCACAATTCGGAGACCACACCGTGCCGCGTCTTGTTGACCTCTGCACTCCCAAAGCCAGAATGCCCGAACGCGATGGCATGCCATCCAGCGTCGCTGAGTGGAATCAACTGGATGTTGCCACAGAAATGGCGTATCGACGTGGATTCACACACGCCATGCAGGTTACAATCAATGCCATGAAAGCAGGCCACAGCATCGATGACGTTCAAGCGTTTCTCTACGGACCCCTGTGGCAATGGCGACACGAAGACCCGGTCACTCCGCGAGTCCCTGAGCACATAAAAACCACTTAGGTACTACCCGTAGGGTGGCATTGCTGTATACCAGGGGGAACAGTAGCGCGGGTAAAGAGAGTTGGTATTCCCGGTCCGAAGAAAACTGAGTCCGATCTCCGGATTCCTGAACACCTGCCCAAACCAACAACCATCAAACCATCCAGCAGCTGATCCAGCGACCAACCCAACCACCGAACGACCCCTTTCCATTTCCCTGTGTGTTCAGGAAAGGCAGAGTCATGAAAGTGGAACAATGGCAGCTCTCGAAGCTGCGGCCGTACGAACAGAACCCCCGCAACAACGACAGTGCCGTGGATACGGTCGCTGCATCCATCCGGGAATTCGGCTTTCGCCAGCCGATCGTCGTGGACGAGAATGGCGTGATCATTGTGGGTCACACCCGGTTCAAAGCAGCGCAGAAGCTGCAGCTGGACAAGGTGCCGGTGCATGTGGCCACTGGCATGACCCCCGAGCAGATCCGGGCGTACCGGATCGCCGACAACAAAAGCTCCGAACTGGCGGAGTGGGATTTTGATCTGCTGCCTGTGGAACTCGCAGCGCTGAAGGACGCCAACTTCGATATTGGCCTTCTGGGCTTCGATGGCGACGAACTGGCCCGGATCATGGATCCGACACTCAAGGACGGCCTGACGGATCCTGACGACGTTCCAGCCCCACCGGACGCTGCGATCACCCAACCCGGCGACCTGTGGATTCTCGGTGACCACCGGCTGCTTTGCGGGGACAGCTCAAAGCCGGAAGATCTGGATCGCCTGCTCGGCGGTCAGGTGATCCACCTCGTGAACATGGATCCCCCGTACAACGTGAAGGTCGAGCCTCGATCAAACAACGCGATCGCTGCAGGCCTGTCTTCGTTTCAGGGGACGACCCACCATCAGTCGCTGGACGTGGCCCGGCACCCCGGAAAGTCAAAACCAACGCAGAAAAAGCTCCGGGCCAAAGATCGTCCGCTGGCAAACGACTTCGTGACCGATCAGGAGTTCGATCGCCTGCTGGATGCGTGGTTCGGGAACGCGGCACGAGTGCTGCAGCAAGGTCGTGGGTTCTACATCTGGGGCGGCTACGCGAACTGCGGCAACTACCCGCCGTTCCTGAAGAAGCACGAGCTGTATTTCAGCCAGGCAATCATCTGGGACAAGATGCACCCGGTGTTGACTCGGAAGGATAGAATGGGTAGGGGTGTGACGCGTGTGGGTTTCGGATGGAGGCAATCTCGGGTATCTTGTGGCACAGAAGAAGAATGATGCGGGATACTTCCTGCCATCAGGAGTCAATTAGTAGAATCGCTGAGAAAAGGATGCGGCGACAGAGAAAATGCGTAAATCATCACGAATTGCACACCCGTTTCCGTATCAAGGCAGCAAACGCCGATTGGCTCCATCCCTTCTGGGGTATGTACCGTGTGGCGTAAGTCGCTTTGTGGAGCCGTTTGCCGGTTCTGCGGCCATGACCATCGCGGTAGCCAACGCTGGTCTCGCGAATAGCTTTTGGCTCAATGATATTCACGACCCGCTTGTTTCGCTTTGGAGAGCGATTATCGAATTGCCCGATGACCTCTGCAATGATTATAGGCGATTGTGGGAAGATCAAATTGGCAGAGATCGAGAGTTTTACAACGAAGTGCGTGATCGCTTCAACAGATCGCATCAGCCGGCGGATTTTCTTTATTTGCTGGCTCGCTGCGTCAAAGCAGCAATTCGTTACAATGCCAAGGGAGAGTTCAACAACAGCCCAGACAAGCGGCGGCTTGGTATGAGGCCGGACGCTATGGAAGAGAACATCAAATCTGTCGCAGCGTTGCTGCAGAAACATACACGGATCACCTGTGGGTCATACGTCGATGTGTTGAGAAAATGTACTCCACAAGATTTTGTGTATATGGACCCTCCGTACCAAGGAGTCTGCGACACTCACAATCACCGGTATCTTGCGGGCGTTGACTACGACCAGTTCGTTTCGGCATTGGAAGAATTGAACTCGCGGGATGTGCCGTTTGTTGTCAGCTACGATGGCAGGACCGGCGAAAAGCAGCATGGCCGGCCATTGCCAAAGTCGCTGAAACTGATTCATCACGAAGTATTCGCGGGCAGATCAACGCAGTCTACACTTCTGGGTAGGTCAGAGGAGACCTTCGAATCGGTATACTTGTCCCGTGGTCTTGGGGATCAGGTCAAAGCTCATGCAGCAAAAAGAAAAAAACGCGAGCAGCTTGAACTGTTTCAAGAATGAAGCGCAGCGTTGCAGACTTTGAGAACCCAGTTGGCGATGCTCAGGCCCGCCTTCTGCGCTGCTCTTTCGAATTCATCATAATTCTTGACGTCTTCTCCCACCCAATTGAGAACAATCCGACGCCGTTGCTCCATCGCAATATGATCATAGTTGTCAGGTGACGCCCAAAAACATCGTCGGCAAACGGCAGGGTCTCGTGTTGTCTTACCGTTGCTGCAATTCTCACATGACCAGCTCTTTACTCGCTGCAGCCATATTGCAATGAGCATATACGCGTCAGAATTCTCTTCCGGCGCGAGCTCATCTCCCTCGACTTGATATGGTACGCGATGATCGACTGACAAGTAACGCTCTTCGAGTGGCTCGCCAGTGATTGCACACTTACCATCCTGCCGGGAGTACAGTCGTTTCTTGAACGCTTTCGAGAACACTGCCCGGCCCGATTTGTTTTCTTCCAGCTGTGAAGGATCGCCGAACCGATATGCGCCGATACTACGACCGTTGCTGTCTTTCACCCGGAATGTTTCAATTGGAATTCCGTGTTCCAACACGTCCATTCTCGCGCGGGGCGGATGGTGGTAACCATATTGGTCTCGCAACTCTTCCGTTGTCACAAACCCGTGCTTTAGAATGTGATCAATGACTGTGCGAGCGCGATGTGCTGTAACTTTGGCGATTTGTGCCTGAAGTTTCGGGTCGAGATCTGCCATCGAAACAATGCCTCGATATCGGTCTGAATCAGCCTTGAAAGCGTTTGTCGCCGACAAATCGTATCAAATCATTGAAACCCACACTATCGAAGCAGAGATGCTTTATCAGGGGCTTAGATGTCAAAAAACATGAGTTGGGCGAAGGCCGCAATCCACGTTTTGATGAATTCGAGGACTCCAATGACCGCCCGTGAAATTGCTGACAAAGCGATTTCCGATGGTCTCCGTCCCGCCAATGGAGACTCCCCGGAATACAGCGTGCAGGCTGCAATCTCACGCGACCAGAGAGCCAATGGGCTTTCCTCGCAGTTCGAGACAATTGCTCGTGTTGGGCAACAGCACTTGTATCGCATCAAGGGCTCAGAGTCGGTTTGTTCTTGAGTTGAATGTGGCTCGAAACTGTTTTCTGAAATTCTTTTGCGAATCTGATCTTCCGTCGGCAATAGGGGATCAGAGCGGTGTGATGTACACCGCCAATTCGCACAGAATTGAAAGGGAGAACAGTACATGAGTACAGGATTGACCTTCGACGAGTACTTCGAACTGAAGCTAAAGCCACGTGCTGGAGCGGATCCGGTATTTTTTCAGGCCGCAGAGCAGGAACGGGACAGTATGTTCCCGATGCCGCTTGTAGCGGTTGCCAGCCACCTTCGATCGAGGGGCTATGACTGTCGCCCAGAGTCTCTGGATCTGCTGCTGGAATCCGGCGTGGTGAGTCCAGCAATCAACGATGCATGGTCGCAAGCCGATGCTGATACGGCAGCTGCCCACTTCGAGGACTGCGGAGTGTTTACTCCGTATGCGGCGATGTGCGAAACGCTCGGGTGCCGGTATGCAGACTTCGTTCGTGCCCTGCGGGAAGCTGCAGAGCGGGAATCAAAAGCATGCGGCCGAAATCTGCCTGCAGACGACCAGTACTTTGTGATGCATCGGGTTCCTCCCCGAGGAGTCACAGGGCCGGACGGAGATCTGATCGATATTCGTCCGGCTGTCATCAGCTTTACCCTCGCTGATGACATTCGAGAGCGACTCGAGCGTGGCGAGGACGTCTGATATGAGCGACCCCGAGCCGCTTGAATTAACCGCTGAGCTGCTGGCGATCGCACAAAAGGCGACCATCATAGATGCTCGGAAACGCTGCCCGAAGTCTGTCGATCCGGAGGACGTCTGGCAGTCGGTGTGCCTCGATCTCCTTCGAATGTCACCGAAATACGATCCGTCGCGGAAGGCATCCAAGGTGACCTTGCTCAAGCTGATCTGTTCCCGAGCAGTGTCGAAGTACGCCGCGAAGGCGAAACGGGATGCAAGTCGCTTTCAGCAAGTGGAAGTGCCTGAAAAGGAATCTCTCTCCGACATCCGGCCATCCGAATCGATCGACATATTTCGGTACATCGAAAGCGAGGAAACCCGTCGCCTTTGCCAGCTGATGATGGACTGCGATTGCAACATGAGTGAGGTCGCACGCCGGATCGGGATTTCAGAAGGATCTGTCAGGTATCGACTCAATCTGCTCGCACCTCGCTTGAAGGCAGCTGGCTTCGATCCGTTCAAACAGGAGTGATGGAAATGACCACATTGACTGCAGAATTTTTCCTTGCTGCAGCCGACGTCGAACTGATCGCCAGCGGTCGACCACCGACGATCAGTGTCGTGGGCTACACGGGCGGAATGATGCGGGTGCCGCCCTTTGGCGACCTTGTGATTGATTTGGAGGGACTCCAGCTGTCGGGAGACCCTATTCCGATTCTTGCAGACCACGACAGCAGCCTTCGCGGCATCATTGGACATGGCGTGGCTCGCGTGAATGCCGGCCGACTGCTGGTCCAGGGGACTCTGATCCCCGGATCCGAAACCACCCAGCGAATCATCGAACTCAACAAGAGCGGCTTTCGCTTTCAGGCGTCTGTTGGAGTCGCTCCCGGCATCATCGAACGAGTGCGTGCCGGTGAAACCCTCCACATCAACAACCGAACCATCCAATCACCCCAGACAGCGTTTTCGCTCGTGCGTACGGGCGAACTTCGAGAAATCAGTCTGGTCGCTCTGGGTGCTGATGCATCGACATCGGTCTCCATCGCAGCCAGCCGGAATAAGGGGTTCGGTATGACAACAGACAACATCACGCCGACGGCCGACGAGATTCGAGCCGAGGCACTGGCAGAAACAGAACGCATCGCTGCGATTCGCAAGGCCTGTGGCAGCCGGTTTACTGACATCGAGGCCACCGCCATCCGTGATGGATGGGATGGCCAGCGAACAGAACTGGAAGTGCTCCGGGCATCGCGACCAGTCGTTGCAATCACACCGTCGCGACCAGAGCCAGCAACGAGGATGGTGCTCACCGCAGCCATCCTGGCTCATATGGGACGCGAGTCCCTGGCAGAAAAGCACCTCGGTGCCGATGCCGCTCAGCGAGCTCGCGATCTGCGGGCCACGAACCTGATGGACCTGTGCAAAGCCGCATTGACGATGGAGCACAGAGAACTGCCACATGGTCGCGATGCCTTGATTCAGGCGAGCATCAGTACCTTCGCGCTGCCAGCAGCGCTGGGTGATTCGGCCAACAAGATTCTGCTGGAATCCTACAATGAGTCACCAGCCACGTGGCGAGCGTTTGCCAACATCAAATCCACGAACGACTTCAAGAACCACACTGGCATCCGACCCAGCGACACCGGCGAATTGACTGAGATTGCTCCCGGCGGAGAAATCAAACACGGAGGCATGAGCGAGAAGACCTACTCGTACTCGGTGGGCTCCTTCGGGAAGATGATCTCCGTGGATCGTCGCGACATCGTCAACGATGATCTCAGTGTGTTCGAGCAGACGGCACAGCTGTTTGGCCGGACGGCCATGCGATCCCTGTCCGATCTGGTCTACAAAGTGCTGCTGGCGAATGCCGGCAGTTTCTTCAGTGGCGGCAACGTGAACTATGATGCCGGTGCCGGAACCGTTCTGAGCATTGCTTCCCTGAACGCTGGCATCGCCAGGATGCTGGCCCAACGGGATGCTGAGAAACGAGACCTCGACATTCGGCCACGGACGCTGCTGGTGCCACCAGAGCTGCAGCAGTCTGCGAAGGAACTGCTGCTGAGCGATTTCGTGCAGCGAACCAACAACGACACGCCCACCGGCAATGCTCTGAAGAACTCCGTGGCCCTCGAGGTGGAACCACGGTTGTCCAACTCTGATCGCTTCACCGGCACCAGTGCCAAGGCGTGGTACCTGTTCGGCAGCCCATCGGATGCGGCACTGGTTGTCGCGTTCCTGAACGGCGTGCAGACGCCGACCGTCGAGTTCTTCGGATTCGACAGCACACCCAACCGCCTCGCTGCGTCCTGGCGAGTGTACTTCGATTACGGTGCCGCTCTGGCCGACTTCCGAGCGGCTTACAAGGCCAAAGGCGAAGTGTAATCGCTTCGCCCTGAATTCCTCCAACAACGACCGACCGAACCCTTGTGCCTGCGCAGTGAGAGAGAGACCCGCAGTCGTGTGACTGCGGGTCGTCTCACCGATCGCTGCCACCATCAAACAGGGAGGACCGGTCATGCCGGAGAAGAAAGAGGCATGGAAGTTCCATGTGGCCATGAGCGAATCCAAAGACGATGAGGCGGCTCGTCGCAAGCGGCAGTTTCGGGCGGTCATCGAGATGCTGGTGAGTCGCTGGCAGGCGGAAGCCAGGGAGGCGGGTCGCCATGACGACGATCACTCTGCCGGCTGACACCGTCCGGTTCTACAACGACGGACCTGGTGTTCCGGACACGCCGTTGCTGCTGGAGGCCGAGCAAGCCTATCGCGCTGCCTTTGCGGCCGCGGCCGCAGAAGTTGTCCAATGGGGCATGATGCGAGACGACCTGATCGAACAGGCTTGGTGCCAGCGCCAGCAGATTCGCGAGCAAGCCGAGGTGATGGTCTCCAGTGCCGTTCTCTATGGAATGCCGGATCTCGACAGCGAACAGATCGTGTATCGCTCCGGTCATGAAGTGGCCGCATCCCACATCCGAGGTCGCGTGCAGGCATTGGAGATTGCCCGAAGGTGCTGGGATGAGTTCTACGAGGTCGGAACGCCAGTCGAAGCGATCCTTGTGGCCATCTTCATCCCGTGGTGTGATCGCGTCGTTGAGTGGGCACGCAGCCCAATCGATCCGACAACAGTTCTGACACCGCCTCGACCGGAAGACGGTCTCACGGAGGATCATATGCGTTTGCTGGATTTTGTACGCGACCGCGCTGAGGCCACACCGCAGCCAACGGAATCGCTGCCGATGAAGACCGTACGGCAGTTGGTGAATGAATTCCCGGAATTACGCCGCCCGGTGATTCATGGCCTGCTGCGTGAAGGGGAGACGATGAATGTCGTGGCCAGTCCGAAGGTCGGCAAATCCTGGCTGGTGACAGACCTCGCAATGGCCGTGGCCACCGGAGGTCAATGGCTCGATTGTTTTCAGTGCGAGAAAGGCGAAGTGCTGATCATCGATAATGAGCTGCACGAACAAACGTCCGCGCATCGCATTCCAAAAGTGCTGGATGCCCGAGGTATCGCCTTCAGCAGCGTAGCCGACCGAGTCTCCATCATCAACATTCGAGGTGGCCTGAAGGACATCTTCGGCATGAACGAGACCTTCACTTCACTGCGACCGGGGCGGTTCAAGATCATCGTGCTGGATGCTGTCTATCGATTCATGCCTCGCAACATGGACGAGAATGACAATGGCACGATGGCGCAGATCTACAACCAGCTCGATGGCCACGCCGCCCGGCTTGGCTGTGCGTTTGTGCTCGTTCACCACAGCAGCAAAGGCAGTCAGTCCGGCAAGTCCATCACAGATGTTGGGGCCGGGGCTGGTAGCCAAAGTAGAGCCACCGATACACACCTGATTCTGCGGCCGCATGAGCAGGACGATGTGGCCGTGCTCGATGCAGCCGTCCGGTCGTGGCCTCCCGTGTCGCCACGCTGCCTGCGATGGACGTTTCCGGTCTGGACGCCTGACGATTCCCTCGACCCAGCTCTGCTGCGTCCTGAGCGGCCACGCAGGCGTCCTAAAAGCGAATTCGAGAACAAGGTCTCGAAGGCACCAACCGAGCCAGAGTGGACGGCAGAGAGATTTGTCGAATCGTTCGTGACGGATGAATTGCTACTGAAGGCAACCATCCTTAAAACCGCGAAGGCAGCAGGTCTATCGGAACGCAAAGCGAATCTGCTGCTGACGGAATGTGAAAGCGAAGGAATCATCCATCGCTGGCAGCCCATCTCCAACCAACCTGCCAAATTCAGCACTCAACCGATACCTAATCCCCCGGACTGAAGGCGCTCCCTGCGCACGCGCGCCCCCCTAGAACCCCCCGTGCGTGCGTGAACGCACCACGGGGTCGGGGTTCGTGTGCAATGCGCAGAGCGCGCGAGAACGCTTCCACATTCAAACAAGGATCAGCTTGCATCCCGCGATTACGAGGACAACTGCCAAAAGCCGTTTAAGCGTCAGATTTCCCAAGTACTTGCTTCCTAATTCAGCGCCGAGGATTCCTCCGAAGACTGCCGCCAGTATCCAAAAGGGCAAGACGGCAGGCAGCGATGTCCAATTCAGCCCGTGTCCAGCGATACCCGCCAGTGAATTCACGAGTATGAATGCCACCGAAACACCGGAAGTCTCTTTGGTTTCAGTCCAACCGAGGAATAGCAACATCGGACTAAGAAATATTCCGCCACCCGTTCCCGTGAGACCGGCAAGAAAGCCGATGACCGCGCCACAGACTATTGCTGACAGGAACGGGATGCGCGCTTGCCTTTGTTCGGATTTCGCTTTGCTCGGAAACGCGAGTCGAAATGCCGCGACGAGGAGTACAAGGCCCACGATCTGCTTGTAAAGAACATCCGGGATGGAGAGCGATCCCCCAATGAACGCGAATGGAATGGACCCAATTACCAGTGGAATGAAAACTCGTGAAGAAAAACACCCTGCGTGATAGTAGCGAATGGTGGCAATTGTCCCGACGCATATGTTCAAAATCAGCGCGACGGGTTTCATTGCATCGGGCGCAACTCCCGCAAACGCCATCGCTGCGATATATCCCGATGCTCCAGCGTGTCCCACAGATGAATAAAGAAGTGCCGCTGCGAATATCAAAACTGGCAATAGCCACCAATGCTCCATAACCAACCACTGTCCCAAATGAATGAAGTGTAGATCGTGTCTTCGTTTGTATCAGACTACAGGTCACGGATGGGTTGGCATAGTGTCAGCCCAGCGGTTCCTTTGACGCCAGGTTCTTTTCCTTGGGCCATTGGGAACAGTCGCAAGGGAAACCACAGTTTCTTTCGACGTTGTCCGAAGTCCGATCAAATCATCCCAGACTGCGAATTTCAGCCAGATTGTCGGAAACATGGCTGGATGTCGCTCCCGAGCCCGAGGTAACTGTGTGGTCGTTCCGTACCAACGACATTCTGAACGAAAGAACACGAAGATGACCGACAACGATATCGCATACGACCTGAAGATCACGAAGACCGAAGGCCGCCAACTGAACGCCCCTGGCACCTGGGTCAGCGGAACGATCGCCGGCCATACCTTTCAGGTCCTGGTCTTCGAAGGCCACGCCGAGAACGAAGAGTACGAACTCGGAACCAGCCGGATCAGCAAACTCTGGTTGCGACGCCAGGCCGACCGCCAGGTGGTCGCGAACTTCGACCGGGGCTGGGATGTAGAACCAACGACCGACACCGCCAGAGAGATTGTGGACTTCCTGGCTGCCGGGATCGCAGAACATGTCTTCGGACACTAACGCCGAAACGCCTGCGGGCGTCGTCCGGCGGTGGTTCGCCGGGCCTGATGATGGCAGCCATCCATTTCTTTCACGGGGAACAGAACTATGACGACGAAGAAAGCCACGACCGCCAAACCCGCCAGCACGAAGACCGCCAAGGCCAAAGAGACCAAACCGAAGGCGACGCCGGTCGCCACGGAACCAACCAAGAAGATCAGCCAGATCGATGCGGCCCTCCGGATCCTGGCGAAATCCAAAGACCCGATGAACTGCCAGGCGATGGTCGAAGCCATGACCGCCAAGGGATTGTGGACCAGCCCGGGCGGCAAGACGCCGCACGCAACGCTCTACGCGTCGATCCTCCGGGAGATCAATGCGAAGGGGAAAGACGCCCGGTTCAAGAAGGTCGATCGAGGTCAATTCGTCGCCACCGGGGTGGAGGCATAACGATGACCACGACCGACCACCTGGACTACCGCGCCGGGCAATCCTCCCGATAGCGACGCCTGCCACGCACGTCGCCCACGAGGCCCCACACCGGGGTCTCGTCTCGCTGTGGACGTTTGTCCCGCCTGACCCATCGACCCATCCAAACCAATCCTGTGCAACCACGCTGCGTGATGCTGGATGCCTGCGGCAAGCCCGAGGTAACTGTGTGGTTCCGGTGCTGGCACCGTTGCCGCACGACACATGATTTCATGATGGGGGAAGACAGATGGTGAAGAAATGGATCCCGGCCGTTGGCTATGCGCGTCGCAGTACCGACATGCAGGAACGCTCGATTCCGGACCAGCAGGCCTTCGTGAACGAATGGGCCATGCGGCATGGTTATCGGATCATTCGATGGTACATCGATGATGCGATCTCCGGAACCAGTGCGAAGGGGCGAAACGCCTTCGAACAGATGATCGCGACGGCGGAAGAGGGCGGCGACTTCGAAACCATCCTTTGCTATGACATCAGTCGCTTCTCGCGCGGTGGCACGAACGAGACCGGGTATTACCTGCATCGATTGAAGACCGCCGGTGTCGATGTGCTGTTCACAGCGGATGGCATCCCGGCAGGCGACGACGGCGAACTGATTCAGGGCGTGAAGTCCTGGCAGGCCCGGCAGTACTCGCTGAAGTTGGCCCGCGACACGATTCGCGGTCAGATCAGCAACATACGCGAGCGGAAGAGCGCACCAGGCGGCGTGGCTCCGTATGGTTATGACAAACAGCATCTGACGGTAGACGGCATTATTCTTCGCACGCTGCGATGGATGCCGGATGGCAGCAAACAGGAGTTTGGTCCCAATGGCCAGCTGCTGCGGGTGATCGAACCCGGCGTCAACATAAAGAAAGCGAAGAGCGACATCATTCGCTTCGTCCCCAGCACGCCGGATCGAGTGGCAGTCATCAAACGCCTGTTCGACCTCTGCATTCAGGGATACGGCTGCCACACGATCGCAGCGACGTTCAATGTCGAAGGCATCCCGTCGCCCGGCGGTCACAAATGGAATACATCCCGAGTCGCCAAGCTGCTGCACAATCCGGTGTACCGAGGTTCCATCGCCTGGAATCGCCTGACGATGGGATCCCTGTTTGGTCTCGATGGCAAAGGCGTTCTGCGACCGAAGAAGAATTCCGGGTGGAAGAAGAATGACATGGAGGACTGGATCATCAGCGACGGTGTCCACGAACCTCTGGTGTCGCCAGAAGATTGGGAGGCAGCACAGCGAGCGGTGGCCAAACGCCGGATCGACGGCGGCAAGTCGCGACCGACGAATCGATCGCTGCTCTCCAGCCTGATGGTGTGTAAGCGATGCGGGCATGGGTTCACGATCTGCCGGGATCGACGATGGCCGGGTCCGGAAGGCGAGGGATACCGAACCTATCGCTGCACCGGATACCATCGCTATGGCAAATGCGTCTGTGGCCTGGTCAACGTCCCCGCGCCTGCCCTGGAGACGTTTGTGCTGCAGGCGATCAAACGGGTGTTCCTCGGGAACCACGAGACGGTCGCGAAGGCCATCGACGCCTTCGTGAAGACGGTGCTGGCTCCCCAGACCAAAGAGAAATGTTCCCCTGGCGACGATCGCGAACTGGAACTGCTGAACCGGAAGATCAAGGCCACGGTCGCCATGCTGACCGACCCGTCGTTCGAAGGCCTGGACGAACTACGCACGACGCTGGCCGATCTGAAAGCGAAACGCGACGCACTGGAGTCCCGGCGGAAACGAAACGCGCCACGGGCCACTCCGGCGTTCACAGAGGCCCAACTCCGGGCGTGGGCCAACGACCAGTTCGCCACGCTCGACCAAATGGCCCCACGGGCCAACGTGGGCCTCAAGGACCGCCAGTTGGTCGAGGCCTTCGTAGAACGGATCGAGATCGACCCCGATACGAAGACGGGCGTCGTGGTGATCGCGGCGGATCTGGAAACGGCCATGCAGGCCGGGTTCACACGCGAACCCATAGGGGACTACATGGGAGCGCATGAGTGGTGCCAGCCGCCTGAGACGATAGTACGAACGCCCGCAGGCGACGTCCGCATTTGCGATCTTCGCACGGGTGACGTTGTGGTCAGCTACGACGTTGCTGGCGACAGGATCGTGGGAGAATGCGATGGTCAAACGATTGCGATCACCTGTCGTCGGTACGAAGGCGACATGCTCCGAGTCGAAGCTGGCGGAAAAACCACATGGTGTACACCAGAGCACCTGTGGTCAGTCCGAGGAGCGGACAGTGCGAGCGAGGCTTCCGTCGTTCTGGCCTCAAGGCTTCGAGCGACCGTGGATCGCATCCCGGTCGTGACTGAACGGCAAGAGGCGGTGTGGATGCCGATCGACAGCGTGACGCCCGAGCCGTATTCGGGGCTCGTGTATTCCATGGCTGTTGACGAGTACCAGCATTACATCGCAGACGGGATCGTCACCCACAACTGCTTTTACGGTTGGCGCGAAGGCGCCGCTCACGTGTACCTCGGGCCGAATAACGCCACAGACCTGTGGCAGGTCAAAAAGGTGAACCCGCAGAACATGGTGCATCTCACCGAGAAGCCGGTCGAGCTGGCGACCCGTGCCATGCAGTACTCCTCGAGGCCTGGCGAAAATGTGCTGGACCTGTTCGGTGGTTCGGGCAGCACACTGATGGGAGCCGAGCAGACCGGTCGGCATGCGTTCCTGATGGAACTGGATCCCCTGTACTGCGACGTGATCGTGCAGCGGTGGGAGAAGTTCACAGGACGGAAGGCGGAACGCGTGGCAGCGGAAACCCTGCCGGCCGCCTGACAGCGAGGGGATTTTCGGCCTCTCCGCAGCGCGGAGCC
>Ga0194129_10006195_pt1 | contig 14794 bp, 10 predicted proteins | sample TA2KigCa35mmetaG_FD_150862 | JGI IMG/M metagenome (GOLD analysis project Ga0194129, IMG submission 150862) | Freshwater microbial communities from Lake Tanganyika, Tanzania - TA2015038 Kigoma Deep Cast 35m | ecosystem: Environmental > Aquatic > Freshwater > Lake | place: Tanzania: Lake... | reverse complement strand
AGCGGGGGGCCGGGCAACCGCCGTCGGTCGCTGCGGTGGCAGAAGGGCTCTGGTAGAGTGACAGATCTGTGGTATCCCACCCGCCGAGAGCGCTTTCATGGCCATCGACACCTACGCCCCGTGTCCGGGCGGTACCGGTAAGAAGATCAAGTTCTGCTGCAGCGACCTGGTTGGGGATCTCGAGCAGATCGACCGGCTCATGGAAGGGGACCAGATCACCGCGGCCCTCGACCAGGTGAAGCGGTTGGAGGAGAAACACCCAGGCCGGGCGTGCCTGATGGCCACGCGGACGAAGCTCGAACTCGCCACCAAGCAGCTCGCCGCCGCGGCCCGCACGAGTCGCGGGTTCCTGGAAGCATTTCCCGAAAATCCGCTGGCACTTGGACATGCGGCGATCAGCGAGGCGCTGGAGGGCCGCATCCAGCAGGCAGCCGGTCTGTTTGACAAGGCGCGGGAGGCCGCCGCGGTCGTCGGCCGGGAAGCCGGCGGGGAAGGACCGGACGCCTCGACCCAGCTCGTCCGGATCGCCGCCACCCTCGTGCAGGCTGCCGCCCAATCTGGTCACGTCGGGTTCGGCCAGGGGCTCGTCGACTGGATCGGTGACCTTGGCCTGGGCAGTGAGGACGAGCGGCGGATGCTGGCGGCGATCGTCGCTTCGTCAGGCGTACCGGCGGCGCTCCGAACGCGGATGCCGCTGGAGGAAGCCGAGGGCGACGAGTCATGGCGGCCTGATTTCGAGACCGCCCTCAAACACGCCCGCGGCTGGCGACTTTCCAAGGCACTGACCGCCTTCAGCATCCTCAAGGGCGTGGCCGGATCGAGCCGCCCACTCCATGCCAACCTGGCCGTGATCTGCGAGATGCTGGCCCGACCCGTGGAGGCCTCCGAGTCCTGGCTGGCGGTGGCGCGGCTTCCCGACACGTCGGCCGACGATGCCATCGAGGCCACTGGCAGGGCCGTGGCGCTTGAGACCGAGGCCAATCCCGAGCGTTCGCCGCTGATCCGGTTCGTGAGCCGGATCGGCCCGCTGGCCGTGCCGGCCGGTGAGGAGGGGGCGACGGAGATCGGACTGCTGGAGGACAAACTGCGGCATGATTCGCACGGCGAGCCCGCCGCGATCGACCGCTCGGCCTGGGTCTCGCGGAACGCCGCCCCGCCGCGGTCCGCATGGCGGATCTACGATGACGGCGATCCTGCGAGGCTGTTGGCGTCGTTGTTGATCTTCGGGCGTCAGACCGATCGCGAGCCGGAGGCGGTGCTGCAGGGATTCGGTCCCGACGTGGAACTGGCGGTGGCGATCGTCGAGCCCCTCTGTGGCTGTCGTTTCGCGGCGGCCGACGAGGCGGCCACGATGCCCGGTGTGACGCCCACCAACTGGCTGCTTGGCAGCCAGTTCCGCATGGCGCTGCCCACCACGCCCCCTGCGCCGCCCGCCGCTGGCGAGCCGGCGGTGGTGGACGTGTTGATGGAACGACAGCGCCGGGCGGCCCTGGACCGGTTCGCCGCGGTCTGGCCCACCACGCCGCTTCCCGAACTGCTCGGCAAGACGCCACGGCAGGCCGTGGCCGAGCCCGAAGGATGCCGACGCGTCGAGGCGATGCTCGCCGAAGGAGAGGCGACCGCACGCCGCGGTGCCGCCGCCGGCACGTGGGCCGCCGTGCGGGAGTCGCTCGGCCTCCCCACGCCGTCGCCGGTCGACGCGACCGAACCGCTCGGCGAGGTGCGGCCCCTCCGTTGGCACCGCCTCACCATGTCGGCCCTGCCGATCGAGCAGCTGCGCGGGGTGTTCGTGACGGCGCTGGACGCCGGCTTCGACTCGGCGGCGGAGAGGGCGGCGGAGTCGCTCGTGGCGCGTGCCGACGCGACGCCGGCGGACCGGTGGGAAGCGCTCGGGGCGCTCGCCGAGCGAGCCGAATCGAGCGTCCGGCGGCTGGAGCTGATCGGGCAACTCCGCGGCATCGCCAAGGAGCTCAAGGTGAGCGAGGGCATGCTCGACGTCGCGGAACTGCGGGTGCGCATGCAACGCGGCGACGAGCCAGAAGCCTCGCGGCTGCTGCAACGGCTGCAGCGGGACCACGGCCGCGATAGGCAGGTGTTGCAGGCGCTCGCCGAGGTGCTGATGGAAGCCGGCGTGGATCTGGGGGCCGTGGCCGGCCGGGCCGCCGCGGGTGGTGGTGCCGCCGCGGCAGCGACCACGCCGGCGGCGGCGGGGCGGCTCTGGACCCCGGGCAGTGGTGAGCGAGCCTCCGGCGGAGATAAGAAGACCATCTGGACACCGGGCAGTTGAGCGGAGGGTCGGGGGCGACTCGCTGACATGTTTTCGCCGACCGACATTCGCCTGATGCGGCGGGCGCTCGAACTGGCCGGCCGCGGACAGGGCCGCGTCGAGCCAAACCCGATGGTGGGAGCGGTGGTCGCGGCGGCCGGACACGTCGTCGCGGAGGGCTGGCACAACGCCTGTGGCGGGCCGCACGCGGAGGCGGTGGCGTTGGCCCGAGCCGGCGGGACAGCCTGCGGTGGCACGCTCTACGTCACGCTCGAGCCCTGCTGCCACCGGGGCAAGACGCCTCCCTGCACGGAGGCGATCGTCGCGGCCGGCATCGTGCGGGTCGTGGCGGCGGCCGGCGACCCGTATCCGGAGGTTGCCGGGGGTGGCTTCGCCGCCCTGCGGTCCGCCGGCGTCACGGTCGAGAGCGGCCTGCTTGAGGCCGAGGCGATCCGGCTCACCGCCGCCTTTCGGATGCTTGTCGAGGGCCGCCGTCCGTGGGTGATTGCCAAGTGGGCGACCAGCCTCGACGGACGCCTCGCCGCGGAGCCGGGGGGCGACCGTTGGATCTCGTCCCCTGCGTCGCGGGCACTGGCGCACCAGGTGCGGGGCCGCGTGGACGGCGTGGTGGTCGGCATCGGCACGGCCCTGGCCGATGATCCGCTGCTCACGGCGAGGCCCGAAGGGCCGCGGAGGGCCATCCGCATCGTGCTCGACGGCACGGCCCGACTGCCGCTGGAGAGCCGGTTGGTCCGCACGGCCCGGGACTGGCCACTGCTGGTCGCCGTGGGACCGTTGGCCGATGCCGGCCGCCTGGCTCGGCTCCGCTCGGCCGGCTGCGAGGTCTGGCAGGGAACCGAGGTCGACCCGGGTGGGCGGCTGGAGGAACTGCTCCGCGAACTTGGCCGCCGCCGGCTCACGAACCTCCTGGTCGAAGGGGGGGCGCACGTGCTGTCGACGCTCTTCGCCCGCGGGCTCGTCGACGAGATTCACGCCTTCACCGCGGCGCGGTTGATCGGTGGCGACGAGGGCACGCTGCCGACACTGCCCGACCCACCAGCCATCGAGGTGGAAGAGGTCCTCCATCCCGGCGGCGATCTCTTCGTCCGCGGCGTGGTGCGCCGGCCCCGGAAGACTACTTCTTCGGCATGTCCCGAATGATGTTCCGCCAGTGCGTCACGGCTGCCCCGTCGCGCAGCGAGGTGTCGGCGGCAGCCGCCTTCAGGCAGCGGGCCGCGTCGAGGATCACGTCGACGTGCTCGAGCGCCTCGGTCGCCTCCGCGGTCTCGTCATCGGCCGAGAGTTTGCGATCGGGATTCACGAAGCCGTCCCGCTGTTGGACACTGCCGTAGCGGGTCAGGTAGACGATCCAGGGTTCGAGAGCGTCGATCAGGGCGGGCCCGTCGAGCGCGCCGGCCGCCGCCAACGGGCGCGCGAAGTCGGAAACATCGGCCGCCGTCTCGAGCTTGCACGCGGACAGGATCCGCGCCGCCTGTCCGGGCACGAGCGTGAAGGCCACGGCGGAGTCGCTGACGGCGATCGCCGGCTTCACCTGCTCGTCGACGCCAGCATTGGGCAGAGCGAAGGCCCAGACCGTTCCGCCGTCGACGTTCGACTTCTCGGGATCGGGGATGCGATACCCGGCCGGGACCGCGGTCGGATCGATGCGGCGCAACGCGACGACCAGTTTGTCGCCCAGGGCGAACAGGTCGTTGAGCCCTGACACGAACAGCTTTCGATCCTTCAGCGGTAGCACAATCGCCGGCTCGAGGATCGGGAGCGGCTCCGACGAGGCCGGTAACGCCTTTTGCAGCCGGTCCGTCTTGGCCTTGGCGTCGAGCACCAGACCGACCTGCCCGTCGGCGAGCGCCGGCGCGATCGTGCCCGACAGGATGCGGGCGAGCGTCGTGCCCAGGGGTGCGACGTGCTCGTTAAAGGCGTCGAACTTCTCGCGCGCGGCTCCGTCCAGCGTCGGGACGGCGAGCTTCACGAACAACCGCCAGCCCTCGGCCAGCAGGTCCGCCACGGCGGCCGTGCGGACCGGGTCCGACCTCAGTCGCGACACAGCGATCGCGATCGGATTGCCGCCGCCATGCTCGAGCAGGCCGAGCCGCGCGCCGGCGTCCAGGGGCAGGTTCTTCGACCAGTCCCAGGCGTAGCCCTCGTAGCCGTCGTCCGACAGGAAGGAGTAGGCCATCCACGGACCAGGCTCGGGCAGCCATTTCGCGTACTCCGCCCGGGCGCGTCCCATCCAGGCCTTGGCATCCGCCGCCGCATCGGCGGGCACGTCACCGGCTCGATCCATCGCGGCTCGGACCGCCGCCACCATTGGATCGAGATTGTCCGCCCGTGCTGCAACCGCCTCCGCCATCGGCTTGCTGACATACCAGATGCTCGTGAGCTTTCGGTCCGCGTCGGCCCGCAGGGGCGCCAGGGGAGCCGATTCGACCAGCGCCTGCCCGGCCTTTCCCTGCCCCTTGGGGGCGGCGGTGACGAGTTTGTCGAGGTGGTCCACGGAGTCGCCGACCGAGAGGATCACCCAGTCGCCGACGACACCCAGTGCGACCACGAGATCGAGCTGGCGAATCCGGTCGAGGACCTTGTCGAGGGCCGCCGAGCCGCCCACTTGGTCGGCCAGGTCGGCCGCGATCTGGTCCCAGGGAAGGAGACTGCCATCGAGGGTGAAGGTCACCAGTCCGCCGCCGGCCACCCGCTTCCGCCCAAGCGCGCCGGCCAGGTCGGGATTCAACTCGACGAGCATGCGGGCCAGCACCTCGATCCGCTTCAGTTGGAAATCCCCCGCCTCCTTCTTGGAGGTCTTGAACCCCCAGACGAGGTCGGGCATCACGATCAGGTCGAGGTTGTCGGCCAGGGCCTGGAGCATCGCCTCCGCCTGGCCGGCGCCGGCGGGCACGTCCAGTTCGACCTGCCGCGCCACGGGCACGATCCGCACACGACCGTGGGCGGCCTCGCCCCCGTCTTCCTCGATCGGCTCGAGGCGTTCGAGGGCCGGCACGGCGGCCTCGTCGACGAGCTGGCCCGCCAGCTGGGCCTGCTGCAGCTTGCGAAGCAACGTTGCGAAGGCGACGCACGAGGACTCGCCGTAGAGGAACGTGTCGGTCGACGCCATGTCGGCGAGCAGTTCCACCGCCTGGGCATTCTCGGGCAGTTCCAGGAAGGTGAGGAACATCGAGACGGGACTGCCGGGCATCTCCCGCTGCTCCTCCCAGGAGGCGAGCGCGCGTTTCACGGCCGGGAGAGACCGGATCGCGGCGTAGGCGTTGCTGCCGATGAGGCGGTCGTATTGCTCGCGGAGCCGCAGCGACGAGAACAGGAAAGCCGCGTCGTCGGGCACCGTGGCGACGCCGCTGCCGGCGAGTGGCGCGGGCGGGGCCGCGACCGCCGCCGTGGCCGTCAGCGGTCCGATCAGCAGCATCGCCGCCTGGCACCACCGGCGGGAGGCCGCGATTGGCCGCGGGCACCTCGGCAGGATCGGCACAAAGAGGATCGGCATCGGTGGACTCCTCTGCGGGAAGAAACGAGTCAAGCCGCCGCTCACCTCCGCGCACGCGGAAGACACGCGGCAGACAGTAGGATACGCGATCGGTCCGCGGAAGGAAGAGCGACGCACCGGCCGCGGCCGTCGGCATCGGTGCCGTCGCGGCCCGCAGGCCCCGGCGGCGAGCCATGAACATCGACTCCACGCAGATCGTCGACACCTTCGCCGAGGCCTTTGGTCTCCGGTACGGCAGGCTCGTGGTCACGGCGCACGATCAGCACTGGCTTCGGGCGGCGGTCGAGGCCGCCTGCGGCTACGGCACCAGCGTCATCGGCTGCGACGCCGAGGCGGGCCTCGAGTCGCCGGTCGCCTCCGATGCGACACCGGACGGCCGGATCGGTGCCGCTGTGATGTTCTTCGGGTTCTCGGCCGAGGCGGTCGCCAAGGCGGTCGGCAACCGGCTGGCCCAGTGTCTCCTCACGTGCCCGACGACCGCCGTCTTCGATGGGCTGCCCGGGGCGGCCGACCGCATGCCGTTGGGGGACCACGTCCGCTACTTCGGCGATGGCTTCGAAAAGTCGAAGGTCGTGGCGGGTCGCCGCTACTGGCGGGTGCCGGTGATGGACGGGGAGTTTCTGGTCGAGGAATCCGCCGGCCTGGAGAAAGGCGTGGGCGGAGGCAACTTTCTCGTGCAGGGCGAGACGCTCGAGGCCACGCTGGCGGCAGTCCGTCGCGGCGTCGACGCCATCGCTGCCGTACCCGGCACGATCACGCCCTTTCCCGGCGGGGCCGTTCGTTCCGGCAGCAAGGTCGGCTCGCAGTACGCGGCCCTCAAGGCGTCCACCAACGAGGCTTTCTCACCGGCGCTCGCGGGACGCGTGGCCAGCGAGTTGCATCCGGCGGCCGCCTGCTGCATCGAGGTGGTCATCGATGGCGTGAGCGAGGCGGCTGTGGCCCTGGCCATGGCCGTGGGGATCCGTGCCGCGGCAGGTCCCGGCATTCCGGCGATCGCGGCGGGAAACTACGGCGGCAAACTGGGCAAGTTCCGGTTTCGGCTCCACGACGTGCTGCGCGATGCCTGACATGCGGCCCCCAGATCGCCCCGTTCGCCTCGTCGTGCGACCTCGCGCGGACTGCCCTTCTCCTGGTGGGAGGCTTCTGCTAGTTCCTCGCGGACTTTTCCCGAGTCGGATCGGTTGATCCCCGGTCCGCGCGGCCGCCCGCAGGTGCCACCATGACAGCCTTGACTCCCTCCGACGATGCAGTCCCGCATCCCTCGCGTCAGTCGCTCGTGGTGCCGCCGCGGCAATCGTCCTGGCCGGTCGCGGTCGGTGCCGTGGCCAGCGCCGCGGCCGGTTTTGGACTCGTGCTGTTTCTGGGCATCGGTCGCATCCGGCATGCCGGCGATGCGGTGCCGGTCACCGTGGCCGCGACCGACCCGGCCGACGCCGTGGTGCCCGCCGCGTTGACGACGGTGTCCGAGACGGAGCCGCTGCGGGAGTTCGCTCCGGTCGAGCCGGACCTCCTGCCACCTCCCGCGGCGGCTCCTGCGGTGAGTCGATGGTCGGCCGGCGGGGTCCGGGACGAGGAGTCGTTCCGGCAGGACCTGGGCCAGGCTGCCCGCCCTGCCTCCCACGATGAATCGCCTGCGTCCGATGGCGATCTCGAAGCAACACCGCATCCGCTGCGAGGTTCGTCAGCGGACCTGCCGTTCACCGGCCCCGACAGTGGGGCGGCGGTGGTGGAAGCGTCGGGCGGCCGTGAGGCTCTGCCGGGCGATCCGGCCGACGTCCCGGCGGGACCACTCGACCTCGGCCGTGTCGGTGACGACCCATCACGTCCCGCGCCGGTGGCGGAGCCAGTATCCGGCGGGCCACCGGCCGACACGGTCGCCGCGGCCGCGGAGACATCGCCCGAGGCTTCCTTGAGCAGTTTGCCGCTGCCGGCGCCAGTCACCACGACCTTCACAGCGCCGGTACCCCCGCCAGCCGTCCCGCCAGCGACAGTCGTCGGTGCCAACCCCGGCCCGCCGGCTCATCCTGCTCCCGCGGCCGACGTCAGCGATTCTGATCAGCCCGTCCGCGACCCTGATCCCGAGGCGGCTCCGGGGGATGTCACCGTCCCTGTGCCGCCGCCGGGGTTCGGCGAGCCGGTGCCGCCGGCCCGGCTGCCCGTCGGCGATGCCACGCGGGCCATGCCCCCGGTGCCGCCAGTGGCCGCGGCCACGGTGCCGGTTGGGCTGCCACCGCGACCGGTTTCGCCCTTCGCAGCAGCCCCACCCGTCGGGCCGGGACCCGCCGGGCCGCTGACCACGCCGGTGGTCGGCGCTCCGGCGGGCCTCACGGGTCAGGCCGTACCCGGGCCGATCCAACTCGAGGGCGTGCAGGCGCCGCAACTGGCGGTCGAGAAGCGCGGCCCCAAGGAGATCCAGGTCGGCAAGCCCGCCCGCTACGAAGTGGTCGTGCGCAACGTCGGCAGCGCCACCGCCCACGAGGTTCTGCTCCGCGACGCGGTGCCCAAGGGCACCTCGCTGATCGCCACCACCCCGCCCGCCAGCCCCGTCGCCGACGGCTCGGAGTCGTCGGCCGACCTCGTCTGGGCGCTCGGTGTTCTGCCTCCCGGGGGCGAAGCGCGCGTGCTGATGGAGTTGATGCCGGAGTCGGAAGGCGAGGTCGGCAGCGTCGCGAGCGTCAGCTTCCGCGCCGACGCCACCCTCCGGGCGCGGGCCACCAAGCCGCAGCTCACGATCGACTGCGTCCAGCCGCAGCCGGTGCGGATCGGCGGGGACGTCCAGGTGACGATCACCGTCTCGAATCCGGGATCGGGCGATGCCACGGGCGTCGTCTTGGAGGCCTTCCTTCCCGAGACGGTCTCGCATCGGGCCGGTCGCGAACTGGAGTTCGACGTGGGCCGCCTCCGGCCGGGGGATGCTAAGACCATCGACCTGGTGCTGGGCACGAGCGGACCGGGCAGCCAGCCCGCGCAATTCGTCGCGCGCGCCGACGGCGGCATCGAGGTGGATCGACCGTTGCCGATCGCGGTCACGGCCCCGACCCTCGACGTCTCCATCGACATGCCAGCGCGTCGCTTCCTGCAGCGGCCGGCCACCTGCTCCATCGCGATGCTCAACGCCGGGACCGCCTCGGCGCGATCGGTGGAACTCGCGGCCCAACTGCCGGTGGGTATGAAGTTCGTGCGTGCCAACAACGCGGGCTGGCACGACGAGCGGGCGCACCGTGTGCTCTGGAATCTCGAGGAGCTCCCCGCCGGCGACACCGGCGTGGTCGAGGTCGTGGTGATGCCGGTGCAGGCCGGAGAGCAGCGGATCGCCGCCGCGGCCCGCAGTGCCGACGGGCCTTCCGATCAGGCGGTGCACGTCTGCCAGGTCGAGGGGCTCGCGGCCCTCGCCTTCCAGGTGGGCGACAGCGAGGATCCGATCGAGGTGCAGGGCGTGGCCGAGTACGTCGTGCGGGTCGCCAACGAGGGGACGAAGGCCGCCACCGGCGTGCGGTTGGCGGCGACGCTGCTCGGGGACCTCGAACCGGTGGAGGCGGATGGCCCGGGGCGTCATCGCATCGAGAACCTCGCGGTGGAGTTCGAGCCGCTGGCCAAGCTCGGTCCGGGCGAGGAGGTCGTCTACCGCATCCGGGCCCGCGGCCGCCGCTCGGGCCATCAGCGGGTCCAGGTGCAACTCGCGAGCGAGGACACGCCGACGCCCATCACCAAGGAAGAGGTGACGAGCTTCTACGACGATCGTTGAGCCGCGGGGCCACGTCGCTCAGCGTCGCAGCGTGGCGTCGCAGCGGCGGCCGCACTCGGCGACCACGGCGTCGACGATCCGTCCGGCCTCGTCGCCGGTGAGCGTGCCCGCACGGCTTCGCAGCGTCAGCGACACGACCAGGCTCTTGCGTCCCGGCCCGAGCCGATTTGCGTCCCGCCAGACGTCGCCGACGCGACAGGTCTCCAACAGGTCGCCCGCGGCCGCGCGGATCGCCCGGTCGAGTTCGCCCCAGGTGATGCGTTCCGCGACCACGAGGTTGATGTCCCGCTCGATGGCCGGGAACTCGGCCGGCCGGGCGAGCCGGGGCTGGCGGCCGACCGCGAAGTCGAGCCGATCGAGCCGCAGCTCGGCGGCGGCGAGCGGGCCCACGAGGGAGAATCGTTCCAGCGTCGCGGCGGCGATCTCCCCGACGATGCCCACCCGCCCCGATTCCACCCCCGCAGTGACGAGGACGATCTCGGCCGCCCGACCAAAGGCGAAGCCCTCGAGCGTCAGCGGCCGATACATCACCGTCGCGGTGGTGCCGACCCCGAGTCTCGCGATCACCGCGTCGGCCAGTCCCTTGGCACGGTTGAAGCCGCCGCCGCCGACGAAACTCGCCAGCCGCGGCTCCTCGAGCGAGCCGGGGTCGATGGCCGCCCCGGCGGACCGGGGCAGATACGCCCGCGCGATCTCGAACAGGTCGGCGTCGGTGTTGCCGACCGCGGCGTTGTCGGCACGAGCTTCGAGCAGGCTTGGGAGCAGGCTCCGCCGCAGCCTGTCGGCGCCGCGGATCAGGGGGGGCGAGATGACCAGGGGCGGCGCTCCGCCCCACGGACTCTCCATCGACGCCAACCGGTCGTCGACGACGCTGCGGGTCATGGCCTCACAGAAGCCGCGACCCACCAGCACCTCGCCGGTCCGTCGGACGGCGATCTCGCGAGCCGAGAGCGCGACCGGCCGAGCGGCGACCGCCACGTCCTCCCGGACACGTTCGTAGCCCTCGATGCGGACGATCTCCTCGACCAGGTCGATTTCCCGGGTGCAGTCCCGACGCCAGCTCGGGCCGCGCCAGCGGAGACCACGTTCATCCGCGGGCTGGAAGCCCAGGGCGACGAGGATCTTGCGTTGCCGCTGCGGGGACACGTCCGCCCCCAGCACGTCGGACACCCGCCGGGGATCTAGTGCGATCTCGGCCGGCCGGCAGGCGAGCTCGCCTGCCACAACGGTCCCGCGATCGAGCACGCCCCCCGCGAGTTCCAGGATCAGGGCCGCGGCCCGCCGGCTGGCCCAGTCGACCATCGCCGGATCGGGCCCGCGCTCGAAGCGGTAACTCGAGCCGCTGGCCAACGCCAGGCCGCGGGCCGCGGCCCGCACCGGCAGCGGCGCGAACTGGGCCGATTCGATCAGCACGTCGACCGTGGCCGTGGAGATCTCGCTCTCCGCTCCCCCCATCACGCCGGCCAGGGCCACCGGCCGCTCGGCGTCGGCGATCACGCCCATCCGGTCGTCGAGCGCGTAGACCCTGTGGTTGATGGCGGTGAAGGGTTCTCCGGCGATCGCCCGGCGGACCACGATGCGACTGCCGCGGAGGTTGGCCAGGTCGAAGGCGTGCAGCGGCTGGCCCGACTCGAGCATCACGTAGTTGGTGACGTCGACGACGTTGTTGACGCTGGCCACGCCCACGGTCCGCAGGCGATCGACGAGCCAGGTCGGGCTCGGGCCGATCCGCACGCCGCGAATCACGCGGGCGGAATAGTACGGGCAGATTTCGGGCGACTCGATGAGCACCGCCACCCGCCGGGCGGCGTCCTCGGGCCCCTCCAAGGGCCTGGGATCGGGCACGGCCAGCGGACGCTCGAAGAGCACCGCGGCCTCGCGGGCCACGCCGATGTGTCCGAGGCAGTCCGGCCTGTTGCTGGTCACCTCCAACTCGATGGCGGCATCGTCGCCGACGGTCGTCGTCGCTTCGTGGTTGAGGCCCGACATCGCCAGTCGCTCGACGAGTTCATCCCGCGACGCGGGCACCTGCACGTAGTCGGCGAGCCAGGAGGACGAAATGATCATGGGCAGCGCGGCCTCAGAACTGCCTCAGAAAACGGACGTCATTGCGGTAGAAGTCACGGATGTCCTCCACGCCGTACCGGCGGGCGGCGATCCGCTCCACGCCCAGGCCGAAGGCGAACCCGGTGACGGCGTCCTGGTCGTAGCCGACCGCCGCCAGCACGGCGGGATCGACCATTCCCGCGCCGCCCATCTCCACCCAGCGGCCCCCCCATTCCATGTCGACCTCCACGCTCGGCTCGGTGAACGGGAAGAAGGAGGGACGGAAGCGGACGTGGACGTCGCCGCCAAGAAACCGGGAAGCGAACAGCCGCAGCACGCTCTTGAGGTGGGCCATGTTCGTGCCCGGCTCGACAAACAGGCCCTCGACCTGGTGGAACATCGGGTAGTGCGTCGCGTCGGCGGTATCGGGCCGGTAGACGCGGCCGAGCGAGACGATCCGCAGCGGCGGGTCACGGCTTTCCATGACGCGGATCTGGACGGTGCTGGTCTGGGACCGCAGCAGGAGCGGGTCGGCTCCACGGGCCACGGCGAGATAGAAGTTGTCGAGCGGATCCCGAGCGGGGTGCTCCGGGCTGATCGCCAGGGCCTCGAAGTTGTGCCACTGGTCCTCGACCTCCGGGCCGTCGACGCACTCGAAGCCGAGTTGACCCATGATCTCCTGGATCTGACGGATCGTCTGCGTGATCGGATGGAAGCGACCGAGCGTCACCGCCTCCCCTGGCAGCGTGACGTCGATGGCGTCGTCCGCCTGATCCTCCACCCGGGCGAACCTTTCCTGGGCCGTTTCGAGGAGGGCGGCCACGGACGCCTTCGTGTCGTTGAAGTCGCGCCCGGCGGCCGGCTTGTCGGCGGCAGGGACGGCCCCCAGGAGCTTTTGGGCCGCCTTGAGTCGGCCGCTCCGGGCACCGGCGAACTCAACGCGGGCCGCCTCGACGGCGGCAGCATTGGTCGCGGCCGCCAGGGCCTCCGCCGCGTCGTGTCGCAGGCGTTCGAGTTCGGCCCGGAACGTGTCGAGCGGGGTGCCAGCCACGGGCGTCACGCGACCGCGGCCGGCTCCGGCAGGCCGAGGGCCTCGCGGACGGTGGCGACGACGGCGTCGAACCCGCTGGGATCAACCACGGCCATCTCGGCCAGCGTGCGGCGATCGAGCTCACAGGCGATCTTGGAGAGCCCGGCGATCAGTTGGCTGTAGCGGAGCCCACGCTCGCGGCAGGCCGCGTTGATGCGCACGATCCAGAGCCGCCGGAAGTCCCGCTTCTTGCGGCGCCGGTCACGGTGGGCATAGACGCCCGCCCGGATGATCGCCTCCTTGGCGGTGCGGAGCAGGCGACGACGGCCGCCGACCGATCCTTTGACCCGCTTGAAGAGCCGCTTCTTGGCCCGCAGCCGGGGGACGACACTCTTCGTACGCATGGCGAAAGCCCACTCACTGGAAACGACGGTGCGGACCCGGGGCGGACCCGCGAAAACCTCCAAATGTGCCCGATATCACGCCGAATGCAAGCCCGCCTCGTTTTCAGGGGCGAGGGCCCGGCCTCGCGCCGACGGACCGGCCGGCCCGGGAGGTTCGTCCGGGTCACCACGACCCTCGTGTGACCTCGGGTGACCTTGTGACGCGGCTCGGCCTGGGACGCTCCGGCCACCGGGCGCTGAAGCGACGCGGGCACGTCCTGCCTCCGTGTGTCGCCGGCTCGGGGGCGAAAAAGTCGCCGCGCCGCGGACCTTCGGATTCTCGCCGATGGCCGAAGCGGCCATCGGCTCCTCGAGCGTTCGCGACCCCCGTCCCCTATCCCGTCTGGGTGGCTAGAGCGTCGCTCCAGGCCCCCGGATGCGCTCTAGTAACTGTACTTGCCCAGGGCGGCGGCGATGCGTGCCGTGTCGGCCTTGGCGAGCACGCCCGTGCCCCGCAGGTCCCGCTTCCGCTTGCTCGTGAGGCGGACCTGGAGATGGCTCGTGCCGGCTCGGCGGTGCTTGACCTTCCCGGTGCCGGTGAGACGAAAACGCTTCTTGACGCCCTTGTGGGTCTTCTGTTTTGGCATGTGATGCTCCTGGACGATCAGCGGGGTCGGGGTCGGACAGTCGGGTGCGGTGGAGGCGGCTATTTGGGGGCCAGGGTGCAGGACAGTCGGCGGCCCATCTGCTGCGGAGCGGCCTCCAACTTGCCAACGTCCGCGAGTTGGGCCACGACGGCCTGCATCACGCGCTGGCCTTCCTCGATGTGCGCCATTTCGCGGCCGCGGAAGACTACCGAGATGATCACCTTGTCCTTGTGGCCGAGAAAACCACGGGCCTGGGCGACCTTGAACTCGATGTCGTGCTCGCCGGTCTTGGGCCGCAGCCGAACCTCCTTGATCTTCGTGTGGTGGACGTGGGTCTTGTGATGTTTCTTTTTTTGCTGGTACTTGAATTTCCCGAAGTCCATAACTCGGCAGACCGGCGGCCTCTCGTTGGGGGCCACTTCCACCAGGTCCAGGCCTGCCTCACGGGCGATGCCAAGTGCCTCGTCGGTGGTGATGATGCCCAGCTGGCTGCCGTCCGCGCCGATCACCCGGATCGGACTGATCCGGATCTGCTCATTGATGCGATGCTGCTTCTCGATGGCTTACGCCTCCGGCCGCGGACCTCGTTCCGCCGGCCGGGAGGAAGGTCTGATCTTCGCACCTCGACTCGGCGGTTCTCCGCGTTCTGGTTCGGGTGGCGCTCGGGAAAGCTCACCCCGGCTAGGCCGAAGGGACGTGCGCGACGACCCCAGAGCGCGGGAGGCAAGAGTGTCGTCGCGGCGGGGGCGAGCGTCAAGCATGCCAAGGCGGGTGACCCTGGTTTTCAGCGGCGATCCTGGCTCCCGGGGTCCCCTGCCGTCCGGGCGGGGGGATCTGGCAGCACGATCAGACCCGCCACCAGTTCCCGGTCGGCGGCGGCGAACCGCTCGGCCAGGGCCGGTTCCAGCATGCAGGTGACCGCGATCTGGTGACCGCCCGGTCCCGTGAGCACATGGTGGACCCAGCGGAACGGCCGGTCCGCCGCCGCCCCCTCGGCCACGACCCGGACGATACGGGTGCCGTCGTCCCTGGTGACCGCTTCCGATTCGGTGAAGTGCCCGAACTGATCGCCGAGGGAACGGCGGACGTCGGCTTGCACGGTCCCCTCGACGGGCGGTGTCTCCGCCGCCGCCCGCGGCAGCGGCACGAGCGAGCACTGCGCG
>Ga0194129_10006194_pt1 | contig 14795 bp, 13 predicted proteins | sample TA2KigCa35mmetaG_FD_150862 | JGI IMG/M metagenome (GOLD analysis project Ga0194129, IMG submission 150862) | Freshwater microbial communities from Lake Tanganyika, Tanzania - TA2015038 Kigoma Deep Cast 35m | ecosystem: Environmental > Aquatic > Freshwater > Lake | place: Tanzania: Lake... | reverse complement strand
TGACCGTGACCCAGGTGAGCGCCGACTGAGGCGCCACGGTTCCGTTCTGCCTCCCGCTGTTCATCCCACCGCATCAGACCCTTGCTCGCCGAAGACGCCTCGCGCACCAAACGCCTCGGCAGTGATAAGTCACACCGCGGCAGGGGCTGGTTGGTCAGCGTTCCAAGCGATCACCAGCGCGTGGTCCAGGACCTGATCCATGTTTCGGGTCTCAGGCTTCGCTGTCGCCTCAACCCATCCGAATCGGTCCAAGAGGCGTTCGAACGGGTGCTGAATCACCACCCTGACGTGGCTCAGGTGCGCAGCAACCGGCTCACGTTCTCGTGCGTGATCCACCTGAAACCCGAGGTCCTCAACAACTCTGATGGGTTTGATGCTGTGCAGTGGTTGGGGACTTTGCCCCTGACCGTTGACCAGCTGACGACAAGCGCCGCCCCATTGTCGACCCAGGTCCGAGCCCACCCAGGGCAGACGAAGTCCGACGCAAACAGTCCTGAGGGGGAAGCTGACGAGCCATTTGTGCCCAGCCGGGTGGTCCTGCCTCTGAGCTCCCTGGCACTGGCCCTGCTGGCCGGGCCGCTGTCCCTGCCGCCACTGGCTGTCGCTGTCTTCATTCTTGTGGCCGCGCGATTGAGCTTCAAGCGGGCCTGGGAGGGCTTGCGCGACGAACGCAAGATCAACGTTGACTTCCTCGATGGCCTAGCTGTCGCCCTCCACAGTCTTGAAGGTTTCCTGGTGGGGCCATCGATGATGATCAGCATGATCGAAGGCGGAGAGGCCGTGCGGGATGCCACCCAACGCATCGCCCATTCAGCCAACACCGATCTGCTGGCCAGCCTTCAGGCCAATGTGCGCCGCATTCGCAGCGATGGCAGCGAAGAACTCATCGCCAGCAGCGAACTGGAGATCGGCGATCAGGTGATCTTCTTCCCTGGAGACAACATCCCTGTCGATGGGGTCATCGCCAGTGGTGAGGGCAGTTTCGATGTCGTCAAGCTGACTGGCGAATCCGTCCCCCGTCATGTGGGTGCAGGAGATGAGGTCCTCGCGGGATTCATTTTGCTTGAGGGATCACTGGTGGTTGAGACAACCGCCGTGGGCGAAGCAACGCGAATCGGCCAGATCACGGCCATGATCGAATCGTCTCCGGTTTACGACACCAGGGTCGGCAATTACGCCGCACACATCGCCAACCGCTTTGTGATGCCCACGTTGGTGTTAGCCGGTGTTTCACTGCTGTTGAGCGCAGGCAACATCGCTCAGGCTGCTTCCTTGCTGATGTTCGACCTGGGGTCGGGCCTCAGGGTGTCGGTGCCGACCGCGATCATGGCGGCCCTGACCCGAGCCGGCAGTCAGGGTCTGCTGATCCGCAGCGGCCGTGCCCTGGAGCAATTGGTGGATATCGATGTGGTGGTCTTCGACAAGACCGGCACACTGACCCAGGGACATCCGTCGGTCATTGATGTCCACCTGCTGCGCAACGATCTGACGCTCGAGCGTGCAACCTGGCTCGCCGCTACTGCCGAACAGGGTCTGAACCATCCGATCGCCACCGCGATCCTGCATTACGCAGAGAGCCTTGGCAAAACACCAGGCAGCTGCGAGAGCTGGGACTACCGCATCGGCAAAGGTGTTTGTGCAGTCATCGATGGCCACCAAGTCCTGATTGGCAATGCCAAGGTGCTGGTTGAGGAAGGTGTCACCGTTCCTGATCTCTCAGTCGACGAACACCTGCAAGCTTCGACACCGGTCTACCTGGCCTTGGATGGCGAGGTGGCTGCCATTTTCTATGCAGCCGATGAACTGCGCAGTGACAGCCGCCAGTTGATCGCCGAATTGCACCGCCGCGGCATCGAAGCCCACATGCTGACCGGGGATGTTGCCAACGTGGCACATGCCGTTGCCGCCCGCTTGGGACTACGCCCCGAAGAGGTGCATGCCGAAGCATTGCCCGATCAGAAGGCAGAACTTGTCAAACAACTCAGCGAGCAAGGGCACAAGGTTGCCTTCGTCGGTGATGGCATCAACGATTCGGCCGCCCTTGCCTACGCCGACGTTTCAATTTCCTTTGCTTCAGGCAGTGATCTGGCTCGCGAAACAGCGGACATCGTGCTGACGAACGACAAGGTTTCAGGCCTGATCGTTGCCCAGGATCTGGCCAAGCGAACCTTTGCCTTGGTGCGCCAAAACATCGGGATCGTCGGCGTACCCAATCTGTCGGCGCTGGCCATCGGCACGTTCGTGCCGGTGAGCCCAATCGCTGCCGTCCTGCTCAACAACGGCTCTTGTTTGGTGGCCGCAGGCAATGCGCTGCGGACCCTCAATTTCAGGGCCAAGGAGCTTCCCCTGGTCGAATCAAGCGAAGCAACAGCCGCCACCGCATCGACGGTGACTGAAGCGGCGAGCGGGGCCGCCCCCAATCCAAGCCGCGCTGTGGGTGTCGAGCATCCGCAGACCGAAGCGCTCTCGGCCAACGCCCTGGGGCAACGGCTGGGCATCAGCCACCAGAGCATCACGGCCCGCCGCCGTCGCGGTGATTTTTCAAGTTGGAGTCAAAACCTTGATCCCTCGGGCCAGGGCTGGTTCTATTGCAATGACAGTCGTCTCTACAGACCCGTCGTCGCCTAGTCCTTGGCATGACCACCGCTGCCTGCTTGAAACTGGTGCACCAAGCGGCCCACCGGCGCCGCTACAGGATCCTGTCCAGGACCCCGATTGCCTGGCAGCACTTGGAGCGGCACTTGGCCGAACAATTGCCAGGTCTCCATCTGGGATGGCGAATCAACCGCAGCGCCAGCTCCATCACCTTGCAACATCGGCCCAACAACGATGGCCTGATCGATGGCCCTCACACTGCCGAGTCCGAACTGAAGCAGGGGCTGCAGGTGCTGACGAGTGGATTGCAAGCTGCTGGCGCGACGCCGCCTGCAGCCGAAGTCATCCAAATCCAGACTCGCCGGCAACGGCCCAACAACCTCAAACTGGCTGACACCCTGCTCAATCTGCTGTCGGGCAGTGTGAGCGTTGTGCTTGTGCTGGTCGCCTGCGCGCTGTTCGTGTTCGGGGTGATCGGGTTGATGCTGCCTTTGGCACCGGGAGCTCCCTTCCTGCTCTTGGGGTATCTGGTGATGGAGCTGGCCTATGCCTTGCGACGTCCCTTTGTGGCGACATCTGTCGCTTAAGCGAGGTCAGCCAAGATGGCCAGTCACCTGATTGCACTCGACAGACCGCCCGAAAGCCCGGCGGCTGGTTGGAGCGTCGCCAGCGATCTGCCAGGTCGGGTGCGCATCCGCTGCGAGGGTCTGGCCCAGTCGCTCTGGTTACGCCAACACTGCCGCTTGGTGCTGACCAGCTGCCATTGGTTGATTCATTTCCGGATCAATGGCATTGCCGGCAGCGTTTGCCTCGAATACCCGTTGCATCGGCGCCGTGAACTGATCGCAGTTCTGGAAGAAGCGTTGACCCTCGCCAACCAACAATGGCAACTGGCAGGCGCAGACCCCGTGTTTCTGGCGCGTCGGTCTGTGCAACGAACAACGCTGCATGGTGCCGCCTGTTTTGCCCTGTTGATGCTTGAGGTGCCCCTGGCACTGGGTCCCTGGGGCATGGGCCTGCTGGCCACTGCCTTGTTGTGGCCCCAACTGAAGGAGCTGGTGCATTGCCTTCGGCACCGCGAGATTTCAGCTGAAACCCTGGAACTGATGTTTTCCAGTGTGCTCATCAGCCAGGGATTGGCCGGTGAAGCGGTGATCGACCTTGGCTTCAATGATGTGACCGAGGTTGCGCAAAGTGCGGTTGCGGCGGAAGAAGCAGACCTCGATGCCAATCATCTGCTACAGCGTCTAGGGGCTGACATCATTCTGTCAGTACAGACGGCAGATGGACAATTCAAACGACAACACCTCAGGTCCATCGAGCCCAAAGCAATCGTGCTGATCAAGACACGAGAACACTGCTTCCTAACCGGTACGATCTGCGAAGGCGAAGCCATCGTTGTTAACCGTCTGTTTAATGGCGATTGGCGTCCTACACGTCTCACAGTCGGTGACACGCTTGCTGCCGGAGGTCTGGTCATCTCTGGAGAGGCCAAGATCAAAGTCAGCATGGGCTTTGAAGCCGAATCGAGCTATGCCTTGCTGCGAGAACACTTTGACAACCAAGCTCAGGATCAAACCGTTCTTGAAACTTGGCGGGATCGTTACAAATCAGTGATGCCGCCGTTGCTGATGGCAGCCGGTGGCTCATTCCTGTTGGCGGGCTCACCAGAGCGAGCCATTTCGGCGCTGCAATTCAGCCCCGTCAAAGACTGGGACAACAGCTCCGTTGCCTCACGTTTAACAGCTGTCGCCAACTTCAGACTGCACAACATCCAAGTTCGCAACCCAGACGCCCTCGACAGCCTCAGCAAAATCAAGCATCTGGTCATCAGCCGCAGCTGTCTCAATCGCTTGTCCGGAATCCGCGTCAAGGAGTCGATCGAGACAAAGACTGACCTTCCCCACGGCACGTTGATCCAACTGCTGGCAGGGATCCAGCGCTGGGTCTGTGGAACGGATGGCACACCGATTTGGTCAGACCAGTTGGAGCACGTCTCCAATCCGATCGCTGTGGAATCAGTGGTTATTCAGGAATTAAAAGCTGGCTGGCAAGTCACGACAAAGGACGGCCGTCAATGGCTGGTTTGTCAACCATCCCAAGATCAACAGCCAGGGATACGCCATCATCTCGATCCACTGGCCGTCAGTCTCAATGGGACCCCCGTCGGCATGGTGGATTTGATCTGCGAACCGGATGAGCATTGGATTCATGCCTGTGAACAACTGCGTGAGATCGGCATCGAACTGCACCTCGTCTCCAGCGATGAGCGTGAACGCATCATTGAACTATCCGAGAAGCTAGGGATCCATGCCTCCAACAGGCATGGTTCATGCACCGCATCCGAGCGACTTGATTTGGTACGCCAATTGCAAGAAAAAGGTGAGCGCGTTGCATTTATTGGTTATGTGATCTCCGATTTACCGGCGCTGTCACAAGCCGATGTATCGATCGGCATGAACAGTGACGACGACAGTCGTTACACAGCAAACATCTGTGATCTTACCCTGCCGGCCAATGCACTGTGGCTGCCGAAACTCATTCGGATCTGTCGACGGTTAAATAACAAACGTTATCAAAATTTTGCTCTTCTTGGTGGCAGCCAATTGCTTACTTCTGTAGCCACAGCAGCTGGATTGATCATGCCACTTCAAACCATTCTGCTGGCTGACATTCCGCTGCTGATCGCTGAAATCAACAATCTCCTCGCCCTCAGCGATCACCCACGCATGGCAACGCAACAACCAACAGTGTTGCAACCAATCGATTGAGGTGCCAGCCATCGAAGTGGGATTGCAATAAGAACAAGGCCGTTGCAGGCGCTCGATAAAGAAGGAAGGTCAAACGACTTCAGCCTCATTGAGCTTCAAAAAGCGATTGTGAAAAATTGGCAAAACAAGGCTTTTTGAAATCATCGTCAAGACGACCGTCAAACAAACGACGTCAATAATATAAGACTCCGATACGGGATTGATCACGCGCTCAAAGGGTATGCCTGCCTGTTCAATCAGATCGGGAATCGTGATTGCAAATCCCATCGAAATCGCACCCTTGGGAGACCAAAGTGACAAGAACTTGATCTCATTAGCCTGCAGGAATTTAGGCTCGCAGCGGAAGAACAATGCAACCATCAACGGCCTGAAAATCCATACAACAATCAACAGACATATCGAACCTATTAGAGCAAAACGCAAGTTAACACTGAGATCAACAGCCAAACCAGCCATGAAAAAGATCAAAGCCTCGGTTGCGATATTGATCGACTCAAGCTGCAGCGAAAGCATCTCTTTTTCATCTTCCGTATCAGAAGTAGACAATAGAATGCTGACAACCATTCCCATGACAAGACTGCAAATCAAACCGCCGTCACCCAACCAGGTGTTGAAGCCATAGCCAATCATCACAAACCCGACCGCTAGATCGATGGACTGCGAGCGTTCGACTGCAAAACGCTTGATGCATGCAGCAAGCAAATAGCCGAGAACAGCACCAATGACAATGCCGCCCGAAACACCATTGATGAAGATTTCGGCGGCACGCGATGCCATCGTGGTGGTGGCACTGTCGGAGAACAACTGAAACAATGCCTCGCCGATCACCAGCGTCATGGCCGCACTGATCGAGGCCTCAAACTCAAGGACACCGCGAATACGGTCACTGAAGCGATTCACCCGCTTGACAACAAACGAATAAGCACCCCAGTCCTGTGGGGCAATGCTGTAGGTCAGCGCAACCGCGATCAGCAGCGGTTGCTGGCTACCAGCGAACCCCGGGATCGTCGCACTGAGCAACGTGTAGACCACCAAGCCGCCCACACCAATGAACAAAAGAACCCCCAACGATGACAGGAGCAGGCTTGGCAATAAAAATTCCCTACGCCTGAAATAACGGCGGCAGATCTTGACACCGCTGTAAAAAAGCAACAAGCAAAGGGCAACAATGTGCAGATGCTCAAAGCTTTTATGGCTAAAGCCAGTCTGAGCTGTGGGCTGCAACAGAACTCCGACGACAAACAGGGCAAGAGCGCCCGGCACGCCGATCTTCAAGGCATAGCGATCAACAATAATGCTGAAGATCAAAATGAAGCCAATCACAGCCAGCTGGGCTGGCAAGGACGGCAAACTCAACAGCTCGCCACCGCCAGACTGGGACACTGCCGAGGACGCCGGTTCCACGTCGGCTAGATAATGCAACGGCAGGACGCTGTGCGTCAGCATTGCAGGCAAAGCCATGAATGATGCAGCCATCGTGAAGAGGCAACAATGCTTGTATAGCTCAATTCTAGAGCCATTCGTCTCAGCTGCCAGCGAGCTCGAAGAACTGCCAACAGGATTGATGCGGGCTTCGCACGCAATCACTCAGAAAAAGACGAAACACATAGGCAGGACCAGCGCAATGGCGCTGGCACAAGCAGTGCCAACCACGGCAACTGCGACCGAATCACGCCTGGGGTATCGGTGTGACCCGCCAACTGGTGCGCTGACCGCGGCGGCTAATGCGCCAAAAACGCAACCCCTGACGGTCAAAGTAGGCATGGTCATCCTCTTGCTCGACCATTGGCAACCGCTTGAGCTGCAACAGATCCGCCAGATCCCTGCTGTCGAGTTCTATGCCGGTGCGCATCAGCCGCTCCAGGACCTCGAGCCGTTCGCGGAACAACCGCAGTTCGGCATAGAGCTCGGCTTTGTACCAGCCGGATTCGACCGGAACGGGCAGATTGCTCGTCTCCAGGTCATCAGCAACCAGTTCGGCGGAGACAGCTTCGGCCGAGTCGTAACCGACACGGCTCATGATTGCGGCAGCATCTTCGCTGCTGAGATAGGTGCGCATGCCGCGACGGATGGGCTCAAGACCCAACCGTCTCACCAACAACAACAAATCCACGCGGCTGATGCCAAGTTCGGCCTCGAGCCGAGACAGGGGAATCAACTCTTCAGAGGCCATGGCGATGACTGCCCCCGATCAGAGGCCTGGACTGCTCTGCATGATGCCGCCATCAGCAAAGATGGTGGTGGCGGTGATGTAGCTGGCTGCATCACTGGCCAGGAATCCCACCACACTGGCAATCTCCTCGGGTTGGGCCATGCGTCCGAGGGGAATGGCCGCATTCAGCTTGGCCAGCAGCTCGGGATTGTTCATGGTCGAATCATTGATCGGTGTGGCCACGGCCCCCGGGCCGACGTTGACCACCGTGATGCCATGGGGTGCCAGCTCAAGGGCCGCCGTGCGGGTCATCATGCGCACCCCTCCCTTGGCGCAGCAGTAGGGGGTGTTGTTGGGCATCGGCCAATCTTCATGAACCGAGGAAATATTGATGATGCGCCCACCACCCCCCTGGGCAATCATCTGCTGGGCGGCGAACTGAGTGGCGAAGAAGACACCGCGCAGGTTGACGTCGAGGACCTTGTCGAAATCATCTGGCGTGGTGTCAAGAATCGACGTTCGAGTCTCAATACCCGCATTGTTGACCATCACATCCAGACGGCCATAGCGTTCAACCGCAGCCTGCACCAGCCGCTGCAGGTCATCGAGCTTGGACACGTCGGCCTGAACACCAAGACTGCAGCCCCCGAAGCTGCCGATTTCCCTCTCAATCTCTTCGGTCGCCTCAGGATGGGAGCGATAGTCGATCACAACCTTGGCGCCGAGCTCGGCCAGGCACTCGACGATGGCCTTACCAATACCGCTGTTACCACCAGTGACAATGGCGACCTTTCCCCGCAGAAAACTGGCAAGGGTCTCGTTGGCGTAGGGATTGGACGTGATCATGGAGGTGGGCCCTCAGGCAGCAGTCGTGCTGGAACCCTAAGCACAGGCGCCGCCGTCCGCTGCAATTTGAAACACGCTGTCCGATCGTGTTCTGTGACACACAGATGACAACGGATCACAGATCCCTACGGTGCGGTCACACGACACGCCCGAGAACTCCATGTCAACCACTCCAATCCGCAGGGCCATTCACAGCGAGCGGTTCCCGAAGCCTGTGGCGTCGTACAGCCAGGGGTTCCAACGGGGCAAGATGCTGTTCATCACAGGTCAGCTGCCTGTCGATCCCAGCACAAACCTCAAGGTGGGCGATGGCGATATCACCCTCGAATCACGCCAGGTGATGCGCAACATGCAGGCCGTGCTCGAGGAGGCCGGATTCAGCTTTGCCGATGTGGTGAGCGCCACCGTGTATCTGACTGACATCGACACACTGGACACGTTTGATGCGGTCTGGCAGGAGTATTTTCCGGATGCCAATGCCTACCCCTCTCGCGCAGTCGTGGAGGTGTCGGCGCTGGTGCTGGGCATTCAGCTGGAGATCTCTGCCATCGCGATCAAGGACTGAACCATCTGAAGCTCCCGCCACCGATCCGACCATGACCGATCCCTACAGCCTGGCTCCACAACCTGAGAGCTATTGGCACCTCTGGTGCGATCAGGACGGTGTCAGCCGTCAGCAGCAGTGCACCATTGCCAATTTTGAACTGGGTGTGCTGGGCCCAGGCGATTCGCCGCAGTTTTCCAGAGCGCTGTTTGAGAACGGCAACGCCTTTGTCACCTACCTGCCGGTGGGCTGGACCGCTCACTGGCATGAGAACCATGTGCCCAAGTGGATCTACGTGCTCAAGGGAGCCTGGTCAGTCGAAAGCATGGATGGCACCAAAGTCGTCATCAACGCCGGTGAATACTCGTATGGGGGCGATCAGGGCTGCATTGCCACCCCCGATGGCCGCCAGGGGCATCTTTCGGCCCAGGTGGGTGATGAACCGTGCGTGCAGCTGATCATCCAACGCAACGACGACGCCTGGCGGAACGTGCCGCCGGGATTCTTCCGATGAACAACCCTTCAGCCTGCACCGAGAGCCACGATCCGCGTTTCGACGCGTTGGTGCTGTTCAACGCCGAGCTTGAGCTGCTGGCCGAAGGCTTCCGCTGGCTGGAAGGTCCGGTGTGGTTTGGGGACCACAACTGTCTGTTGTTCAATGACATCCCCAACAACCGAACGCTGCGCTGGAGCGAGCAACACGGGGTCAGCGTGTTTCGCCAACCTTCCGACTACGCCAACGGGCAAACCCGCGACCGTGAGGGGCGACTGATCACCTGCCACCACCGCGCCCGCAGCCTGACCCGCATCGAGCACGACGGCAGCGTCACCACGCTGATCCAGCAGGCCAACGGCGAGAGACTGAATGCGCCCAATGACGTCGTGGTCAAGAGCGACGGGTCGATCTGGTTCAGCGATCCGCTCTATGGCCTGATGAACGACTACGAGGGTGGGCGTCAGACCTCGGAGCAACCGGTGGGGTTGTATCGCCTTGAGCCAGACACGGGCAGGGTCACGTTGTTGGCTGGCGACTTTGACGGACCCAATGGGCTGGCATTCTCACCCGATGAGAGCCTGCTGTACGTGGCCGAATCGGGTGCCCCCGGTGTCAGCGAACCACGCCGGATGCTGCGTCGCTTTGACGTCGCAGCCGACGGGCAGAGCCTCAGTGGCGGAGAAAGCTTCCACTGCATCCACCCGGGCTGGGCCGATGGATTCGCCGTCGATGAAGCCGGCAACCTCTGGTGCGGTGCTGCCGATGGGGTGCATTGCGTCGCGCCCGATGGCACCTTGATCGGCAAGGTTCTCGTGCCCAAACAGGTCTCCAATGTCTGTTTTGGCGATCGATACAACAGCCGCCTGTTCCTGTGTGCCTCGACGGCGCTCTACAGCCTGTTCACCAACACCCGCGGCGCCCGCTGGCCCTGAACGCAGCGGCGCTCCCATCCTCACTCCACCCACTGTCTTTCGATGGCCAACCCTTCCCTGGAAGCGTTCCTCCAACAGGTCAAAGCCGATCCAGCCCTGCTGCAGCAACTGCAGCACTGCCCCAATCTCGATGCCATCGCCCAACTGGGAGCCAGTCTGGGGTTTCAGTTCAGCGGGGTTGACCTGGTGCGACACCAGGCAGAAGCCACCCTGCGGCTCTCGGAATCGGACCTGGCCGCCGCGGCTGCTGGGGTGAGCCTCGAGGGCCATCTCTGGTTGATGACCATCGTCTGGTCCTGAACCCGATGCAACGCACTCAACAACTCGAGCGAGCCGACGTCCGCCGCATCATCGATGCAGCGCATGCCGAGGCCGATCGCGACACCGATGGTCAGGGACCAGCCCGGGTCAGCATTGCCCTGGTCGACAGCGGCGGTCATCTGCTGATGCTCGAGCGTCGCGATGGTGCCAGTCCGGCCAGCAGCGAAACCGCAATCGCCAAGGCCCGCATGGCGGCTCTCAATGGCAAGCCAACGGCCGATCAAGAGCACAGCATCAACACCACACGCCCGGCCTTGCTGCAGCTGGCCGGACTCTTCGGCCAGCCAGCCGTCGCCATGGGTGGCGGTCTGCCGTTGCTGCTTGACGGCCATTGTCTCGGGGCGATCGGCGTGTCGGGCATGACGCCTGACATCGACCTGCGCATCGCCGAGGCGGGTGCTGCGGCCTTTGAGACCCTGGCAGTCTCACAGCCATGACGGCCGCCGTGCCCCGATTGCTGCAGGTGGGCTTCGGCAGCCACAACGCCGAAGCGCTCGTGGTGTTCTACCGCGACCATCTCGGCTTTGCAGCTCAACAGCCGTTCACGCTGCAGGGTGGTGCCTACTGTCAACTGATCGGACTGCCCGAGGCAACGCTGCTTTTGCAACGGTTGCATCTGGGTGACGAGTGCCTCGAGATCACCCAGGTGATCGATGCCGGTCCTGGGCAGCGGCCCTGGCGAGCGATCCCGGCAGCCTCGCGCAGTTGTGACCTGTGGTTTCAACACGTGTGTCTCGTGGCCCGTGATCTCGATCAGGCCCTGGCCAGGCTGGAACCAGCCCTGCGCTCGGGCCAGGCGACGGCGATCTCGTCGGCACCCCAGACCCTGCCAGCATCGAACCGCGCCGCCGCTGGCATTCGCGCCTACAAATTCAGGGATCCCGAGGGCCATAACCTGGAGTTGTTGCAGTTTCCCCCCGACAAAGGGGATGCCCGCTGGCATCGCCACAGCACGACAGGAAGCTACGAGCCGGGGGGGTCCCAGACACCGCTGCTGGGCATCGATCACAGCGCCATCAGCGTCTCGGTGAGCGAAGTGAGCTGCCGCTTTTACGACACCGTGCTGGGTCTGCGGCTGGGGGGTGATGGCATCAACAACGGCCCGACCCAGGATGGGCTCGATGGCCTCAGCAACACCGAGGTGCGCATCACCAGCCACCGCTGCCCAGCGGGGGCCGGGATCGAATGCCTCAATTATCTGCCGCCCAATCAAGGCCATCCCATGCCGCAGGATCTGGCGCCCCAGGATCTGGCGTACTGGCAGATCCGTCTGCAAGTCGACGATCTGGCAACGATCGTCGATCAAATTGAGACGTTTGGAGGACAACTGCTTAGCCCGGGCATTGTGCCACTGGGCGAGCAAGCCACGCTGATCGGTGGGCGGCGCGCCCTGCAGGTGGCCGATCCCGATGGCCATCGCCTTCAGCTGATCGAGCGGTGACGGCGGTGCTTGCCCTGTTGCTACCGCCTCGGGCCTGGCGGGCGCTGCTGCTGTTCACGGCCCTGGTGCTGGTGCCAGGGGCGCTGAGCCCATTGAGCAGCCAGGGGCATCCACTGCTGGCCTTTGTGTGTTGTGGACTCGGTCTGCTGCCTCTGGCCGTGAGCCTGAGCCAGTTGGTTGAACACTTAGTGCACCATCTCGGCCCCCGCATCGGCGGGCTTGCCAGCGTGGTGTTGGGCAATCTGGTCGAATTGCTGGTGGCATTCAACGCCCTGCGCAGCGGCCTCTATCCCCTGGTCGTCACGAGCATCGCCGGTTCTGTCGTGATCAATTGCCTCCCGGTGCTCGGCATTGGGATCGTGGTCGCCGCGCGGGGCCAACGGGCCGTGGCCGTCGCATCGCACACGCGCGAGCTGCAGAACATGCAACTGTTGATGAGTGCCCTGTTGCTCGCTCTGCCGTCGGTGTTCTACCAGGAACCCCTGAGCAACGCCCTGCAGGGAGACAACAATCCGGACCCCTTCAGCCTGTATTCGACCATGGTGGCCGTGCTGGCCTTGGCTTACTACCTGTTGGCCTTCCCACTGCTGCATCGCGCCCAAACGGCGCCCGAAGCGCCCGCCGCAACCCAGTTCGACGGCGATGCGCCACCACCACCGCTGCGGGCCGTGGTTCCGGCGTTGGCGGTGATCACCATCCTGGTGGCGGTGGTTTCCGAGACCCTGGTACAAACCCTGGAGCAATTGGTTGTGGGCGCCCACCTGAGCGAATTGTTCGTGGGCCTGTTTTTGCTACCGCTGTTCGGCTGTCTGCCTGAGATGTTGGTCACATTTCGGGCAGCCCTGCGCCGGCAGATGCCCCTGGTGATGACCAATACCATTGATTCGAGTCTGCAACTGCTGCTGTTTGTTCTGCCATTGCTGGTTCTGGCGGGGCTACCCTTCGGTCGTTACCTCCATCTGGGCCTGCCACCGGTTGCATTGGCAGCTCTGGGGATCGCGGTGTTGATGATCGAACGCATTACCGACAACCGTGAACTCAATGTCTACGAAGGCATTCAACTGATCGTGCTGTTTCTGGCCATGGCCCTCGGTGCGCTGTTGTTGGTCAGGATCTAATGGGCGGGGTGGCCGGCGATCAGCACCACCAGCGAGCGCGGTGCAACGGCGTAACGGGGCTGATCGATCGCAGCGGCACTGTCCCAGTCGATGATGTCATCGGGGGAGGGCTGGGCTGTATCAATCCAACGGTGCCACTGCTCTGAGCCGAAGTCGGCAGGGGGCAGAGTGAACAGCAAGGGTTCCCACCAGGCATTGACCATCAGGCAAAGCCGGAAGCGATGGCTGATGCTCGTGAGGGTCAACGCCAGAGAGTGGGAGGCATCACCCCAATCGGGCTGATCGGGATTGACGCCATGCCAATTGACTTCATTGCGCCGCAACAGATCAGCCAGGCTCAGGCCTTCGCCATCGACAACAAAATCACGGCGCTTGCGATAGGCGATTAAGGCCCTGACAAAGCGGTGCAGATCGTGATGCTGGTCCAGCAGCGTCCAATCGAGCCAGCTGATGTCATTGTCCTGGCAGTAGGCGTTGTTGTTTCCTCGTTGACTACGGCATATCTCATCACCCATCGCTAACATCGGCGTGCCTGCTGAGAGCAGCAGTAACGCCAAGAAATTGCGAATCTGGCGCTGCCTCAAGCTATTGATGGTAGCATCATCGACAGGCCCCTCGACGCCGCAGTTCCAACTGGCATTGTCATCGGATCCGTCGCGGTTGTTCTCGCCATTGGCTTCATTGTGCTTGCCGTTGTAACTCACAAGGTCCGCCAATGTGAATCCGTCATGGCAGCAGATGAAGTTGATGCTGGCTTCAGCCTCGCGGTGTTTCGAGCGATAGATATCGGGACTGCCGATCAGGCGCTGGGCCACCTTGGCCACCTGACCCGGATCGCCTTTGACAAAACGACGCAGATCGTCGCGAAAACGCCCATTCCACTCCTGCCAGCGGTCGCCGCTGAAGCTGCCGACCTGATAGAGGCCAGCCGCGTCCCAAGCCTCGGCAATCAGCTTGGTGCCGGCCAAGACCGGATCTGTGTCCAGATCCCACAGGATTGGCGGTCTTGGCACCGGTTGCCCGGTTTCGTCACGGGCCAGGACTGAGGCCAGATCAAAACGGAAGCCATCGATATGAAAATGCTCAACCCAATGGCGCAGGCTGTGGCGAATCAACCGCCGCACGATTGGATTGTTGGCGTTGAAGGTGTTATGGCAACCGGTGTCATCGATATAGCGGGAAGGATCGGCCGGATCCAACAGGTAGTAATCGGCATTGGCCAGCCCGCGGTAGCTGAAGATGGGGCCATCACCACCGTCTTCAGCGGTGTGGTTGAACACCACATCGAGAATCACCTCGAGGCCGGCCCGATGGAAGGCCTTGACCATGTCGCGAAACTCGTCGAGCAGAGCCAGCCCTCCGCCTGAGCTGCTACCGTAACCGTGGTGAGGCACAAAAAAGGAGATGGGTTGATAACCCCAGTAATTGGGATGTCCTCCTGGAGCCTCCTGGGGATCGAACTGAAACACCGGCAACAGTTCAACGGCGGTGACACCCAGATTCAGCAGGTAGGGAATCTTGTCAATGAGGCCCCGATAGGTGCCGGCCGTCGCTTGCGGCACCCCTGAACTGGCGTGGG
>Ga0194129_10006193_pt1 | contig 14800 bp, 13 predicted proteins | sample TA2KigCa35mmetaG_FD_150862 | JGI IMG/M metagenome (GOLD analysis project Ga0194129, IMG submission 150862) | Freshwater microbial communities from Lake Tanganyika, Tanzania - TA2015038 Kigoma Deep Cast 35m | ecosystem: Environmental > Aquatic > Freshwater > Lake | place: Tanzania: Lake... | reverse complement strand
CCTGGCCCGCGCCGGCGCGGTGGTCCTCACGCGGGCCGGCGGTGTCACACCGGAACGGCGGGCGGAGATCCGCGCGGCGGTGGAGCAGGCGCGTGCCGGCCGACCTGCCGCCATCTGGCTGGAGACGGAGCACCGGCCGGTCGGCTTCCGCACCGCCGCCGGCGTCACCGAGCCGCTCGCGTCCCAGCGCGGCCGCCGCCTGGCGGCGTTTTGCGGCATCGGCAATCCGGCCGCCTTCCGCCGCACGCTCGGCGACAGCGGCCTGCAGCCGGTCGGCTTCCGGAGTTTTGCCGACCACCATGCCTACACACCCGGCGACCTCGCGTCGCTCGCCGACTGGAGTCGCCGGGTCGGCGCTGAAGGACTGGTCACCACGCTCAAGGATCTGGTGAAGATCTGCACCGCCGACTTGGGCGGCGTGCCGCTGGCGGCACTCGAGGTGGCCGTGGAGCCACTGGGGGATGCGACGGCCCTCACCACCGCCATCGCGGCCGCCACCCGCGGCGGGGGCGCGGCCGCATGAGCGACTCATCCCCTCCGTCGGGCATCGACACCTCGATCCTGGTCACCACCTTCCGACGGCCGAGGCACCTCGCGCTGGTCCTCGAATCGATCGCCCTGCAGCGGCGGGTCCCCCGGGACTTCGAGGTGATCGTCGCCGACGACGGTTCGGACGACACCACGGCCGACGTCGTGGCCGCCTTCGCCGCGACGGCGGATTTTCCGGTCCGCTTCACGACCGAGCCGCACGACGGCTTCCGGCTGGCCCGCACCCGCAACCATGCGGCGCGGCTGGCGAAGGGGGACTACCTGCTGTTTCTCGACGGCGACTGCATCCTGCCCCGCGGCCACCTGGCGGCGCACCGTGACCGCCGCCGCCGCGGACTGACGCTGCTCGGGCATTGCGCGCGGCTGGGCGAGGAGACCAGCCGGTTGCTCGTGCCCGAAAACCTTTCGATCACGAACCTCGCCGGGCTCGTGTCCCGGCAGGAGTCGCGGGCGTTGGCCCGACGCCATCGCCGGGCCCGCTGGCACGCCGCAATCCGCCATCCCTCGAAGCCGCGACTCACGGGGGGCGACTTCGGCGTCTGGCGAACCGACTTCGAGCGGGTCAACGGGTTCGACGAACGCTTCGTGGGCTGGGGCCAGGAGGATGACGACCTCGGCCTCCGCCTGCGGGCGGCGGGCGTGAGGCTGGAGTCGGTGCTCGACCTCACCTGGTCGCTGCACGTCTGGCACACCACCGACCCGACGGCCACGCGACGCTGGCGGGACGGCGCCAACGTGCCCTACTTCGGACGCCGCGGGCGGCTCACCGTCTGCCGTCGCGGCCTCCGAAGACGTGGACGCGACGACCTCGTCTGGGGCCTGCCGGCCGACCTCGACGCCACGCCGCTCGGCCGAGCCGTCGACGGCCTGCTCATCGACGCCCCACGGCCCGCCGCGGGCGCAGGATACGAGATCGAGTTGGTCGTCTGGCCCGCGCGGGTCGGGTTCACGCGGGCGTCCGAGTGCCGGCTGCTGCTGGTGCCACGGGGACTCCTCCCGCCGCGACGGCTCGCCGCCCGCGCGGATCACGTCGTGGCGGTCGACCCGGACGACCCACAGGCCGTGGCGGAGGTGCTCGACGCCGTCGGCTGAAGCCGGCGCGGCGTCGGCCCGGACTACTTTCGCTTCTCGACGTGCACCGTGTGCTTGCGGAGCCGGGGCGAATACTTCTTGACCTTCAGTTTCTCGCCCCCCGTCTTGCGGCGGAGCGTGTAGTTGAGGTCGCCGGTCTCCTCGCAGACGAGGTGCACCACTTCAAGTTTTTTCTTGCCCTTCGCCATCGCGTCGTGTTCGTTCGTTGTCCGATCGAGGATCGAAGGATCGCGAAAGAGCCTTCCCTCGAGGTCCCCGAGGCTACCTGCCGCCGGCCCGGAACACCAGCGGCGGGAGCCGTCGCCGCGGCGACGGCCCTTTTTTGCAACGTGACGCCCCGCGGTCCGCAGCGTGGCAAGCAGCACCGCCGCCGCGAGTTCCGCTCCAGCCGGCCGGGCCGTCCTGCCGACGGCACTGCGGGCGTGCCGAGGGGATGCCGTCCGCGGGCGGCCGTGGAGGTCCCCCAACCCTCACGGTCGCCGGGCGGCCAAGAGGCGTTTCGATGCAGGCGGTCGCGACGGAACGGCCTTGGATCGAGCGGCTGATCGCGAGCCCGCGGGTGCGGGCGACCTACGCGAGCACGGTCGCGCACGTGTTCGTGCTGCTGGTCCTGGGGCTCCTGGTGATCCCGCTGGATGTCGAGCGGCCGCCCACCGTCATCACGCTCTCGCTGAAGGAACCGGTCGTCACCGCGACCGACGAGCGGGGACTCGAACTGGGCGGCGGCGCCGAGGCGACCGGGGGACCACCCACCGCCGAACCGGTGACTCCGGACGCCTACGTTGCAGACGCCGCGACGCGGCCGGATCCCGCGACCATCGCGGTCGAGCCCGCCCCACCGCCGATCGACCTCGTCGGCGAGCCGCCTGCCTTTCCCGCACCACCTCGTCCATCGCCCCAACCGGAGCCGGCGGCCGCCACGTCGGCCACGCGGTCGCTGCCTGGGCCGGGCGACGCCTTCGCCGGCCGCCGCGCCGCCGGACGCGGAGCCGGCGTCGCGGGCCGGGGCGGCTCGGCCGCCAGCGAGGCGGGCGTGGGCCGCGGCCTGGAATGGCTCGCCCGCCACCAGGCCGCCGACGGATCGTGGCGCTTCGACCTCTCGGGCTGCCGTTGCGACGGAGCCTGCCGGCCGCTCGGCTCGGCCACAAGCACGACGGCCGCCACGGGGATCGCGCTGCTGCCGTTCCTGGGCGCCGGCCAGACGCACGAGGAGGGCGTTCACCGCGAGACGGTCACGCGCGGCCTCTACTACCTGATGAGCCGGATGCGGGCGACGCCCCGAGGTGGCGACCTCTCCGAAGGCACGATGTATGGCCACGGCGTGGCGACGCTGGCACTGGCCGAAGCCTTGGGCATGACTGGCGATCGGATGCTCGTGCCCTACGTCCGGGACGCCGTGCGGTTCATCGAGACGGCCCAAGACCTTCATGGGGGTGGCTGGCGCTACCTTCCCGGCCAGCCGGGCGACACGACCGTCACCGCCTGGCAGTTGGCGGCGCTCAAGAGCGCGGCACTCGCCGGCGTGGCGGTGCCCTCGCCGACCCTCGACGGCGTCTGCCGGTTTCTGGACCGCGTGCAGGTGCGGGACGGCGCAGGCTACGGCTACCTCGCCCCGCAGGATCGGCCCTGCACGTCGGCGATCGGGCTCCTGTGCCGCGTGTACACCCGCTGGGACCGCGAGGCAACACTCGACAGCGGACTGGCCCGGCTTGCGAAACCAGGCCCCGACCGGGAGGCGGTCTATCAAAACTTCTACCTATCGCAGGCGCTGCTGCTGCGAAACCATCCGGCCTGGCCCCGCTGGAACCGCCGCCACCGCGATCAACTCGTGGCCCGGCAGGCCGACGTCGGCCACGAGGCGGGGAGTTGGTCGTTCGCCGATCCCGACACTGCTCCCGGCGGCCGGCTCGGCCATACGGCCCTCGCGATCCTCTCCCTCGAGGTCTACTATCGGCTGCTGCCGATCTACACCGCCGATGCCGCCCAGCATGGCTGGTGAGCCCCGGCCACGCCGGCTGCTGCGGCCTATACTCCAGCCGGAGAAAGCCGATGCGACGCATCACCTACGCTTGGCTGGCCGTGGTTGTCGGCGTCGCCTGTGCGGCGATCGGCTGGCTCGGCCTGGCCGGCTGGCTGGCACTGGTCGTGCTGGCGGCGAGCGTCGCGATGCACGTGGCCGGCAACGCCATCGGCACTCGGCTGCGCGATGCGGCCGACCGACGGCTCGAGCGGGCCTCGCCCACCGCGGCGCTCCCACTGCCGCGGCATTCGCCCACGCACCTCGAGCGGCGTTCGAGCCTCGGCCGCCTGGTGCCCGTGTCGGCCGGGATCGGCGCGGCGTGCGGGGGCGTGGCGGGCACGACCGCCCTGCTCGGGCTGGCCTCGGCCTCAATTCCCGGGGCGGCACTCGGCGGCATCTCGTCGGCGATCATCGGCGGCCTGTTTGGCTTTCTCGCTGCGAGCTTCATCGAGATCGTGCGGACGAGCCTCCGCGAGGCTCTGGCGGCGGAACGCGAAGCTTGATGCGGGCCCCGGTCGCCCTGCTTGGAATGCGGCCCGCACGCGTGGTACAAACGGATGGTGCTCGTCGCCGACCGGACGGGCCGACCCGGAGGATTCCATGGCCAAGCCCCACCGCAACCTGAAGAAAGCCAACCACGGCGCCCGGCCCGCTAACAGCAAGGCCCGCAAGATGAAGCGGAAGCACGTCCGCACCTGATCGCCAGTCCCGAGCCCGATCGTCGGAGTCGCCCCCGTGGCCCCGCGTGACTTCATCATCCATCCCGCCGAGTACGACCTCGACAGGGTCATTGCCGACATCCACGAAATTCGTCGTTGGAATCGGCAGCGGTTCGAGATGGAACAGCTCACGGCGATCGTGCACGAGGACCAGTCTCGTGCGCTGTGCGTCGGGTACAAGGACGTCACCGCCGACGAGTTCTGGGCCCGTGGGCACTTTCCCGGCCGGCCGCTGATGCCGGGCGTGCTGATGTGCGAGGCGGCCGCCCAGCTCTCGAGCTACTTCACCCAGCGGTACAACCTGCTCGACGCCACCGTGGTCGGGTTCGGCGGACTCGAGGAGGTGCGATTTCGGGAACCCGTCGTGCCCGGCGACCGGCTGGTGATCGCCGTGGAGCGGGTCCGGGTGCGTCCGCGGGCGATGATCGTCTGCCGATTCCAGGGGCTCGTGCGGGAGAGCATCGTGGTGGACGGCATCATCAAGGGAGTGCCGCTGCCGGAGGATCTCTTCCCGGCCGCGCGCGGCGCCGAGGCCGACGGCGTCGCCGCGTCCTGATCCACCATGCCCCGCCGCCCGCCTCGCAAGCCCGATCCTCGGCTCGACCTGTCGTCGCACCTGCTGCCGCTGGCCGCACTGCCGGAGCCCTTCGACCCGGCGACGCTGTTTCGGGCAGCCGGCCCCGTGGAACTCGAGGTGGGTAGCGGCAAGGGATTATTCCTGACGTCGGCCGCCACCGCGGCACCAGACCGCAACTTCATCGGAGTCGAGATCGCCCACGGCTACGCCCGACTGATCGCCGGCCGGCTGGCAGCCGCGGGGCTCGCCAATGCCCGTGTGATTCATGGCGACGCGGGCTTCCTCGTCGGCCGGCTCTTGCCGAACGCCTGCCTGGCCGGCATGCACGTCTACTTCCCGGACCCGTGGTGGAAGGCGCGGCATCGCAAACGCCGCGTGCTCTCCGAAGGCTTTCTCCACCAGGCGGGCCGGGTGCTCGCACCGTGGGCCATACTGCACGTCTGGACGGACGTCGAGGAGTACTTTCACGCGGCGCTGGCCGCAGCGCGGGCCACGGGCCTCTTTGAGCCGCCGCGCGAGGAGGAGGCGGGCGAACCGAACCACGACCTCGACTACCGCACGCACTTCGAGCGCCGCACGCGGCTGGCCGGCATGCCGGTCTGGCGGGCGGCCCTGGTGCGGTCGCCCGCCGCGGCGACGGTCGTCCGGACGACCGCCACGGCCAGTGTCACCGGCTCGCCGCCGCCTCGTACGTCCGGGTCGCCTGACCACCGGCCCGGGCCTGGGCGACCGCGAGCTGATAGAGCCGCTCCCCCGCCGGCGTCGGATAGCGGCCGGTGAGGCAGGCCTGGCAGAGTTCGTTCGCCGGGAAGCCGATCGAGCGGGCCACCGCCTCGACCGGCAGATAGCGGAGCGAATCGGCCCCCAGACGGGCGGCCATGCGGGCCTGCGCTTCCTCGGTCAACCGTCCCTCCTCCAGGAACTCGGGCGCGAAGAGTTCGTCGATCGTCGACATGTCGATGCCGTAGAAGCAGGGGGCGACGATCGGCGGGCAGGCGACACGGACGTGGATCTCGCGGGCCAGGCCGAGCGACCGCATCCGCCCCAGCAGCACCTTCATGGTCGTGCTGCGGACGATCGAGTCCTCGACCAGGATCACCCGCTTGCCCTCAAGCACCTCGCGCAGCGGCGTGTACTTCGTCTCCGCCTTCTGGCGGCGGCTGGCCGCACCGTCGATGAAGGTCCGGCCCGTGTAGCGGTTGCGGATCAGGCCCTCGACCGAGGGAATCGCCAGGCGATAGGCCATGGCGTCGGCAGCCGCCTTGCTGGTGTCGGGCACCGGCACGACCACGGTGTCGGCGTCGATCGTCACGGTTTCCAACCGCGCCAGTTCCTCGCCGAGCCGCTTCCGCGACAGGTAGACGCTCCGCTCGTCCATCGTGCTGGCGACGTTGGCGAAGTAGATCCACTCGAAGAAGCAGCGGGCCCGGCTCGGCGACGGGGCGAACCGCTCAATGCGGACGTCGCCGCCCTCCACGACCAGCGCCGTGCCCGGCTCGAGCGACCGGATCGACTCGGCGGGAAAGCCAAGGTTGAGCAGGGCCACGCTCTCGCTGGAGGCGGCCACGAGCGGCCCCAGCCGGGCGTACTCCAGCGGCCTGATGCCCAGCGGATCACGGGCCACGATCAGCCGGCCACAGGCATCGAGGATCGCCAGATTCCAGGCGCCGTCGAAGCGGCGGGCGATCCCAGCCAGCAGTTCCGCTGCGGTCGGCTCGGCCTCGCCGGAGAGCTCGCGGCCGATGGCGTGGAGAATCACCTCGGTGTCGTTGTCGCGGGCCAGGTGGGCGTCGTCGGTGGCCAGGATTTCGGCCCGCAGCTCCGGGTAGTTGGCCAGTTGCCCGTTGAAGCCGAAGGCGAACCACTTTCGTTTCTTGATGTGCGGCCGCTCCAGCGGCTGGGCATAGGCACGGTCTTCGGCGCCGCACGTGGCATAGCGGACGTGGCCGATCGCCGCCCGCCCCACGTGCTGCTCCATCAGACTCTCGTACTTGCCGCGATGGCTCATCCGAAAGACCTCGCTCACCCCGCCCACTTCCTTGTGGGTGGCGAGGAGCTGGCTGCGGGTCGGACTCCAGGCCGTCATGCCGGCCGACAACTGCCCCCGGTTCTGGATGTCGAGCAGCATCCGGGGGATCAGTCGCGATGCCTCCTCCTGTCCCCGCGCGGGGCAGAGGGGGCTCGTCTCGGGGCCCGGCAGGTGATAGATGGCCGCCAGACCGCACTCGTGACGCAGGTCGCTCATCGCAGGTTTCGCCGTTGCCCCGACCGCCGGAAGGGCGGAATCCGCGGGCACGTCGCCGAGTGTATCGCCGCTCCGCGAGGCTGGATACCATGATGACGCTTTCGCGCCTTCCGGAGGTTCCCGGCTCCCGCCGATGAGCGACCAGATCCGCCAGCAGATCGCAACCACCGCCGACCTGATCGTCGTCAAGGTGGGCTCCCGCGTGCTCACCGGCGCCGACGGCCTGCTCGACGCCGCCCGCATCGAAGCGCTCGGCCGCCAGATCGACGCCGTCTGCCGATCCGGCCGGCACGTGGTGCTCGTCAGTTCGGGCGCGGTCGCGGCGGGCATGGGCCGGCTCGGCCTGCCCCGCCGACCCACCGAACTCGCCCATCTCCAGGCCGTGGCCGCCGTCGGACAGAGTTGCCTGATCGAGGCCTGGGAGCGGTCGCTTCGCGGCCACGGCCGGCACGTCGCCCAGGTGCTGCTGGTCGCCGACGACCTGCAGGATCGGGCCCGCTACCTGAACATTCGCAACACGCTGCGGGCGCTCCTCGACCACGCCGCCGTGCCAGTGATCAACGAGAACGACACGGTCAGCGTCGAGGAACTGCGGACAAGCTTCGGCGACAACGATCGCCTGGCGGCCCTGGTGGCGACGCTCCTGGGTACACCCCTGCTCGTGCTGCTCTCCGACGTGGCCGGACTCTTCGACCGGCATCCCGAGGAGCCCGGTGCCGCCGTGCTCGCCCACGTGCCCCGCATCGACGCGGCGATCGAGAGCCTGGCCCGCGATCGGCCCGGCGGCCTCTCGAAGGGGGGCATGGCCAGCAAGCTCGCCGCCGCCCGGATCGTCACCGAGGCCGGTGGCCACTGCATCATCGCCGCCGGCCGCGAGGACGACGTCCTCGAGCGGATCGGCCGCGGCGAGGCGATCGGCACGCTGTTCACCGGCCGCGGCGAGGCGATGCCGGCCTGGAAGCGATGGCTGGGCTGGTCAGCCGACGCCCGCGGCACGATCGACGTCGACGCCGGCGCTCGCGAGGCGATCGTGGCCGGAGGCCGGAGCCTGCTGGCCGCCGGGATCGCCGGACTCGAGGGGCGGTTCGCGGCGGGCGACGTCGTGGCCCTGCGGTGCGGCGGCGGGGCCGCCTTCGCCCGCGGGCTGGTCAATTATCCGGCCGAGGAACTGACGCGGATCGCGGGCTTGCGAACGGAGCGGATCGCCGAGGTGCTCGGCTACTGCCCCTACGAGGAAGTGATCCACCGCGACAACCTGGCCGTCATCAGCCGGGACTGAGCCCGCGGGAACGACCATGGCGTCCGAACTCGTCGTGATGCTGGCACTGGTGCTGGTCAACGGGCTCTTCTCGGGCGCCGAGATGGCCATCGTGGCCAGCCGACGGGGCCGGCTGCGGGCGCTGGCCAACAAGGGTGACGCGGCCGCCCTGGCGGCGCTCAAACTGGCATCCAATCCCGACCGTTTCCTGCCCACCGTGCAGATCGGCGTGACCGTCGTGGGGGCGCTGGCCGCCGCCTACGGCGGCGAGCGGATGACCGATCCGCTGGCCGCGTGGATCGCGCGGGCGGTTCCCCCCCTGGCCCCGTTCGCCGGCAGCATCGCGCTGGCCGCCTTCGTGATGGCCTTCTCGTTCGTCACGCTCGTGCTCGGCGAACTGGTGCCCAAGCGGCTCGCACTCCGCAACGCCGAGGCCTGCGCCCGACTGGCCGCGCCCTTCATCCAGCTCGTCGCCCGGCTGGCGACCCCGTTGGTCTGGGGGCTCAACCTCGGCACCTCCGCGGTGATGTGGCTGGTGGGCGCGCGGGGCAGACAGCAGCCGGCGGTCTCCGTCGACGACATCGAGCAGCTGCTCGAAGCAGGCCGGGCCGAGGGGGTGCTCGAGGCCGTGGAGCATGCCGTGGCCGCCGAGGCGCTGCGGCTCGGGGAGCGGACGGTGCGGGACGTGATGCGGCCGCGGATCGACATCGACGCCCTCGACGTCGACACCCCCGCCGAGGAGATCCCCGGTGCGATCGCGATGGCCGGCTACTCCCGCCTGCCCGTCTACGAGGGTTCGCTCGACCGCATCCTCGGCTACGTCTCCACCCAGGACGTGCTCCGCACCTCCTGGATGGGCTGGCCGATCGAGCTGCGACGGATGATGCGGCGGGCCGTCTTCGTCCCGGAGACGATGCCCCTCGACCGGCTGCTGGATCTGTTCCGCAAGGAGCGGACGCAGTTCGCGATCGTGCTCGACGAATACGGCGGCACCGACGGGCTGGTGACCCTCGACGACGTGCTCTCGGAACTCGTCGGCGGGATCCACGAGGAGCGGCAGGCCGACGCCGCCAAGGACTTCGTCCAGCGCGCCGACGGCTCCTGGCTCGTGGAGGGCTCGGCCACGGTCGAGGATCTGGCCCGCCGGTTCGAGATCCAGCTGGAGTCGGCGCCCCGCGACTACGCCACCATCTCGGGCCTGGTGCTCGCGGAACTCGAGCGGCTGCCCACGGCGGGCGACCATTTCACCTGGCGTGGCCTGGTGATCGAGGTGCTCGACATGGACGGCCGCCGGATCGACAAGCTGCTCGTTCGACGTGGCTGACGATCATTCCGCCGACGCGGCGTGCGACAGGACGTCTTCAAGAATGAAGGGGCTCGGAAAGGGCTCGTCAAGCTGCTCGAGCAGCCCCCGGTAGCGACCGACGATCTCGGCGATGTCGTCGGCGGTGAGCCGGTCCTCGCGGAGGATCTGGGAGGCGTCGAACACCTCCCGCCAGGCGGCGAACGCCTCCTCGTAGCAGCGCCTCGCCGCCTGCAGGCGGGCGGCCGCGAGCTCCCGGTCGGCCTGCCAGGAAAGCTCGCGGGCCCGCAGCGCGGGCTCGGTCACCTCCGCCTCGCAGGTCGCCCGCCAGAACTCGAAGTTCACGATGCTCCGATAGCGGTCAATGATCTCGGCCGTTTCGCGGGCCTCCACTTCCTCCATCACCAGGTCCCAGGCCCTGTCGCGGAGGTCCGACGGCGCCCCGCGGACCACGTCCTTCCAGGTCACCTCCTGCATCCGCTCCGCCTCGTTGGCCAGCGCCATCTGCGACTCGTCGCGGTTCATGACGGGCACGGCGAGGGCCGCCTCCTGCTCCGGCGTCAGGGCGGCCCGTCGCTCCGCCTGGAGGGCCGCGTACCGGCCCGGCAGGACCGCCTCGAGTTCCTCCGCCAAGCGGTCGGCCCGCGTTCGCTCTGCCTCCTCGAGGCCCAGCCGGATCGGCACCTTCCAGGTGGTGGGAATCTCACGGGCGGCGAACCGGCGCATCTCATCGCCGGCGATCTCCCAGGCCCGCCGCGCCGCGCTGCCGAAGATGCCGTCCTCCTCAAGCGCCCGGGCGTAGTTGATGGCCGACATCATCGGCTCGCTGTGGAAGATCAGGGCCGTGGTTCGCAGCGGCACGCCCGCATCGACCAACTGCTGGGCCTGGCGGTACTTGCTTCGGGAGACGAGCCAGTTGTCGCGCTCCGGCAGGGTCCGCCGGGGGTCGTCCCGCTCGTGGAAGTCGTCATCGGCCACGAACAAATCGCGAAACTGCTTCTTCTCGTCCGACTTCCCGATCTTGTGACCGATGAACCAACCCATCCGGCCCAGCAGTCGGGGCTCGAAGGCGTTGAGCGCGAAGCCCTGGCGGAGAAACTCGATGCCCTTGATCACCCAGGCGTAGCGGTCGCGATAGTCGTCGAACTCGACCGAGGTGTTGTAGGAGAGGTTGTGGGCCTGGAAGTCCCAGACCGAGTAGAAGTTGGGCTGCAGTTTGGTGAGCTGCTCGAGCGTCGCCGAGAGATTGGCCCAGTCCTCCACCTTCTTGTAGTGGTTGGCCCGGTCCCAGAGCAGCGTGACCGCGATGTTCTTGAGCCCGAGCGTGGCGAATCGCATCGTCTCGCCGGTGGGGTCGATCTCGCCGAGGTTGGCCTGCGACAGACCGCGTTCCCGCCGCATCCGGGCCAGGAGCCCGCCGGCGCTCTCCGAGTCGGCCGGCTGGCTCAGCAGCGACAGCGGCACCAACAGGACCACGATCCCGACCAGGAAGAAGAGTGTCTCCCGCCGCAGGCCCAGCCAGACCCGCCGCGTCGCCCGACCGTCCGCTCCTGTCGGCACCGTGTTCACGAGGCCACCTCCCGCGCCCGCAGGCAGAGTGCCCCGGCGATGCAGAACGCCGCCACGAAGGCGAGCGTCTCGGCCGCATGGGCGGCCAGCAGGTCGCCCGGAATGTCGAAGCCGCTGGCCACGAAGTCACTGGTTCCCAGCGCCGAGAGCGACGGAAACAGGCCGGCCGCGACCCGCATCGGGGCCAACAGCACCGTGTCGGTGAGCTTCATGACCTGGACGGCCGGCGTGGGGTCGAGTTCGAGCGTGATGCTCGTCTGCGTCACGATCCGGTAGAGCGACTCGATCGGCCCGCCCCCTGGCGCGATGGTCGAGTCGCCAGTCACCTGGCTGGCGAAGAGCCGGGCGATGAACTCACGAAACTGGCCGATCAGCAGCACCGCCAGCGAGGCGACCAGGGCTACCGGTGTCGAGAGGAACGTGCTGAACATCACCCCCAGCGAGATCACGATCAGCATCGCGAACCAGATGCCAAGGCAGCTCTTGGCGTAGTTGACCGCGAAGGATCCGTCGCCGGCCCGCAGGTAGAAGTCGGCCTGGGCCACGCCGTAGTACTGGGCTGGCTCCAAACACTGCAGCCAGATCTCCAGGCGGCCGTCCGAGACGAAGTCGGTGAACAGGTCGGCCTGCTGGGTGCGGCCATCGGCCAACACCGTGTTCATGGTGCGGGGAATCCAGAACTCGTCGATCGTGTGCTCGCGGGCCACGATCGGAAAGGCCTCGCTGCGGAGCTGCGTGGAGGGATTGCGGACCTGGAGCGTGCCGTGGATGCCCTCGGTGATGGTCCCCTTGTAGGTGCGGAACACGCGGATCGTCATCTCCAGTGGCAGGCCGCCGGAGAAGTCCCGCTCGGAGAGGCCTTCGAAGGTCCAGACGGCGGCCGACGCGGTGCCTCCCTCGATGTACTGCCGGTAGGTCCACTCGGCGCCCACGCTGATCCCCTTCTCGGCCGGCTTGCCCTGGCGGTCGAGGAACACGAGCCGGCCACGAAGCGGACGACGGGCCTCGAGAATGCCCTGGGGGGGGCCCACCTCGAACGCCAGCCCCTCGCCGTCCTGCCGTGCGGTGATCGCGTGGCGATGGCCGCGAAAGGTCTCGGCCCGCCCGCCACCGGCGGCGTCGAGGGAGACGAAGTGGCGATGGCCCCGCTCGGCCGAGGTGCGTCCCTGGAAGCCGGCCGGGTTGCCGTCACCGTCGAGCACCTCGCGCACCGAGGTCTTCAGCAGTTCGTGGGTGTGGGACACGCTGCGCACCACGAACGCCCAGCCGACCAGCCCCATCACGAGCAGCAGCCCCGTGCCGACCAGCGTGAACCCGATGATCCGTCCCAGCACGATCTCGCCGGTGCGGACCGGCTTGGTGGCGACGGTCTGGATCGCCTTCGACTTGATGTCGGCGGGCAGGCTAAAGACCGCAAGGAGCAGCGTCACCGTGCAGACCAGCAGGTTGGTCGCGCCGAGGATGAACCCGAGGTACAGACGGCCGGGATCGACGTTGGCGGGATCGAGGAACCAGCCCGCGAACAGGATCACCACCGCGAACACGGCCAGCGCCACCAAGACGTTCCGCCGCAGCGACTCCTGGACCGCCAGCCTTGCCAGGGCCCAGACGCGACCAGTCGCGATGCCCGCGAAGTCGCCCAGCGCGGTGCGGACGCCGCGATAGACCCGGTCGCCCGCCTCGAGCGGTCCGCTCGCGACCGCCTGCACCAGCCAGGTGGCCGCCGCGGCGAACAACGCCACCAGCGATGCCGCCAAGAGGAACGACAGCAAGGCGGGGCCGATCCAGGCGGAGAACCGCGGGATTTCCTGCTCCAGGACCATGGCCGTCATCCCCGGGGCGCCGCGGACGGTGCGGGCGAGCGGGCGCGGCGGCCGGGCCGCGCTTCGGTGTCCCGCACCACCTCCAGGAACAAATCCTCCAGCGTCGTCGTTGGATGGCCGACCTCGATCTCAGCCCCACCGTAGCGGGCGAGCACGGCCCGCACCTCCTCGCAGGCCTCGGACGACAGGCCGCGGACACGGAACTGCGTCACGCCCGTCACGGTCAGCAGATCCTCGACGCGGCCGAGTTCCTTGAGCTCACCCTGGTGGAGCACCGCGATGCGGTCGCAGACATCCTCCACGTCGGCCAGCAGGTGGGAGCACATGATCACGGTCTTGCCCCGCTGCTTGAGGTCGATGATCAGATCCTTCATCTCGCGGGTGCCGATCGGGTCGAGGCCGCTGGTGGGCTCGTCGAGGAGCACAAGCTCGGGATCATTGATGAGCGCCTGGGCCACGCCGATTCGTCTGGTCATGCCCTTGGAGTACTCGCGGAGCTGCCGCCTCCGATCGCGGGTCAGCCCCACCATCTCGATGAGCGCGGCGGCGCGGCGGGCCCGCTCCTCAGCCGGTATGCCGAACAACCGGCCGTAGAAGTCGAGGGTTTCCTCAGCATCCAAAAACTTGTAGAGATACGACTCTTCCGGGAGGTAGCCGATCCGGTCGTTCTTGGCGACGTCGGTGGCGGGATGCCCGAACACGCGGGCCTCTCCCGACGTCGGGAAGATCAACCCGAGAAGCAGTTTCAGCGTGGTCGTCTTGCCCGAGCCATTGGGGCCCAACAGACCGAAGATCTCGCCACGGCGGATCTCGAGGTCGAGCGGCTTGAGGGCCGCCTTCTTGCTGCGACCCCAGAAGTCGCGATAGACCTTCGAGAGGTTGCGGGCCTCGATCACCACGTCGCCGACGGGGAGCGGAGCGGCGCTGGACATGACGGGACTCCGGACGCGGGGAACCACACGGCGGTGCGAACCCCGTCGTTTGTATCGCATGCCCCGCCGGCGCGTAGGCCCTCGGCGGTTTCACCAGCCAGCCGCGGGCCACGGCAGGACCACACCAGGGCCAAAGACCCGCTTGACAGTTCGGCGGGGAAGAATATGCTTTCGGCCGTTGAGACTGTGTCTCATTTTCATCGTGCTCTGAGTTTCGCTGTTCCGTGCTCTCGAAATCATCGATGCCCGCCGCCGTTTCCACTCCACCGCCGGGATGCCGGCCTGCTGGGTCCGTGCGACGGGGCTTCACGCTCGTCGAGCTCCTCGTGGTGATCGCGATCGTCGCCACGCTCATCGGCCTGTTGATTCCGGCCGTCCAGTCGGCCCGGGAGTCGGCCCGGCGGTCGGCCTGCATGAACAATCTCCGCCAACTCGCGATCGCCAACCTCGCCTATGAGAGCGCCTACCGGGCCTTCCCCCCCAGTCTCGTCTGGGCCGGCGCAAGCACGACCGACGACTCGGCCAATGCCGTCTGGTCCGCCCAGGCCCGGATGATGCCCTTTCTCGAGGAACTCGCCATCGGAGCGGAGATTCAACGGCAGCTCGCCGTGCCCTACAGCCGTGCAGCGCTCACCAATGGCACGGTGATCGCGGGCATCCGGATTCCCGCGCTCCTGTGCCCCTCCGAGCCGACCACGCAGGTGCGGATGAAG
>Ga0194129_10006192_pt1 | contig 14801 bp, 14 predicted proteins | sample TA2KigCa35mmetaG_FD_150862 | JGI IMG/M metagenome (GOLD analysis project Ga0194129, IMG submission 150862) | Freshwater microbial communities from Lake Tanganyika, Tanzania - TA2015038 Kigoma Deep Cast 35m | ecosystem: Environmental > Aquatic > Freshwater > Lake | place: Tanzania: Lake... | reverse complement strand
CGGGCGGCTGTTGGGCACATTTGGGCCCATTCGCAGACATTTTACCGCCAGTAATGGCTCAGATCCACTGCAGCGCAACTGATCTGCCCTTATTCAGGAGGCCCCACTTAACGCCGAAATCGGAAGCTTTCTGGGGCAAGTGGAACGCCTTGCCCGTCTCAGCACGGCCCGGGTCTCAAGGGATTCACCGGCATCAGCCCTGCTGATCAATGGCCGGATTCCCCATGCAGTAGGGCTTTTCCCCAGCTTTGGATCGCTTTTTCCACAAGATGGCACCGTTCGGCCTGCTCACAGCCACGGCCGCTGTGGAATCGCCACAACGGTTCAACCGCGCTTGACAATGCCCCCGGGCCCAACCAATGGGGCATCACGGGGGCGGGCACGACCGGCACAAGCCTGCGCCAGCAGCCTGTCTCAAGCCAACTCGCTTTGGTTCTGCGTAAGACGAATGGCTTTGACGCCCTGCGCAACCGCGTGGCCTACTGGCGAAGTCCGTTTGCGCTGCGTGCGTCGTCATGGGTCCAGAGCGTCTTCACCTGCAACGCTGCATCGACCAACCCGTGACGCGCACCAGCGACGAGACCATCAGCCTGGAAGCCGAAGTCCCCGAGGTGCTGCTCGACGGCATGCGCGATTTTCTGGCGCGCCATCCCCAGATGGACCAGATACAGCTGATCAGCTCGGCCCTGGCCAGCTTTCTGTTCCAGAACGGCGCCCAGGACAGGCTCGTGGCCCAGCACTATCTCGATGGCCTGTTCAACCGGGTTTAACCCGTTGGACATAAAAAAGGCGGAAGTGCCACCCCCCGCCCCTTGTTCTCCCTTGCCCGACCCTTAGAAGGTCGCAGGCGAATTGTGCGGGTCCTGCAGGTTGCGAACTGTTGCCGACGACACAAGCACGGCTTCGCATGCTCAGCTGCTGACACAGTCAGCCGCCGCGGCCTCACAGGCGCGCCAGGTGATTGCCATCTCGGTGAGCGTGGGGCTCTGCCAGCCGGCCCGCGGCCAGCAGGCCCCATCGGTCACGAGCAGATTGGGCGCCCCCCAGCAGCGGTTCCAGGGGTCGACCACGCCGTCCGCGGCGGTCGCCGCCATGCGCGCCCCACCCAGTTCGTGGATGTAATACCCCGGCGGCGGCGCGTCCGGACTCAAGGCCAGGCTGCCCTGGACCAGCGGCTCCACCAGAGGCATCACGAACAGGTCGGACAGCGGGCGGATCGCGCCCCCCGCGGCCGCCACCACCGCGGCCATGTGGGCCTGCATGTGGGCCACCATGGCTTGCTCGTTGGTCCCCCAGCGGCAGCTGATGTGGGCCGCCGGCAGGCCCCAGGCATCCCGTTGGGCCGGGTTGAGACTCACCTGGTTGGCGGGGTCGGGCAACACCTCGCCATGGCCGATCAGGAAGCCCACAGCTGCCTCGGGCTGACGCTGCAGCAGGCGCGGCGGATCAAACCGCTGCAGCGCGCACCACAGGCCATAGCCGCCAGCAAAGGGCTCGCGGCTGGCGGCGTCGAGATTGACCGTGTTGGGGATGAAGCAGCTGCCCGCCCCCGACAGCTCGGCCGGTGCCGACGGGCGCTCGACCCCTGGCAAGGCAAAAAAGCGACTGGTCGAGATGTGATCCATCAGATAGCGGCCCAGGGTCCCGGAGGGGTCCACCAAGCCGCCGCTGCGGTAGCGCTCGCTCGAATGCAGCAACAACCGCACGCTCTCGATCGTCGAGGCGCACAGCACCACCAGACGGGCCCGGCTGGTGTGCGCGTGGCCGCTCGCGGCATCGATCCACTCCACACCGCTGGCCCGTCCGTTCTCGAGCTGCACATGGCTGGCCACCGCGCCCGCGCGCACCCGGGCGCGGCCTGTGGCCAGGGCGCGCGCCAGGGTGCTGCCCGGGCTGCTGTGGATTGGCCAGCCCGGGCCCTGTGGCAAAGCAAAGCCGCGCGAATGGATCAGCGGCAGATCCAGTTGGCCGGCGATGGCCTGCTGCAGCCGCCGCTCGCCAGGGGTGAACGGAAGCGGATCCTGGTAACTGCCATCGGGCAGCTGGGGCAGCCCATCGGCCTGGCCATGGACCGCCAGCAGCCGCTCGAGACGGCTGTAGTAAGGAGCCAGATCGGCATGGGTCAACGGCCAGTTGAGACCGCTGCCGTCGTGCTGACCAGCCTGCAGCTCGTAGTCCGACAGCCGCAGGGTGATGCCACCCCAGGTGAGGCTCTTGCCGCCCACCTGGCGGCCGCGACTCCACAAAAAGGGGGCATCGGCGGGGGTGCTGTAGGGGTTGCGACCCTCGTCGACGAACAGGTCCGGGTTGTGCTTCCAGAAACCCGGATGGTGGCGCTGCAGGCGCTGTTTGCCGCTGCTGATGTTGGCCAGCCGTCGCGCGCTGTTGAGCGGCTCGCTGCCGAAGGCTCGCCGCGGATCAAGCTGTGGCCCGGCCTCGAGCACCAGCACCTCGAGGCCCGCCTCGGCCAACACCATCGCCGCCACCCCGCCGGTGGCACCCGAACCGACGACGATCGCGTCGGCATCGAAGCCGGATGTGGGCATGGATGCGCCTCAGGACAACGAACGACGTGCCTCAAACCGCCTGGTGGCCTGACCTGGCCTGGCAACAAAAAACCCCGGCAGCAGCGCTACCGGGGTTTTGAGCATGTGGTGGCGGGGGGCGGATTTGAACCACCGACCTTCGGGTTATGAGCCCGACGAGCTACCAGACTGCTCTACCCCGCGACACCCAAAAACCTTACAGCAACGGGCGCACCGGCGCCAACGGCGGCACTATGGGGGGACCCGATCGGCGCCGTCGGCGCCGCAGCCATGCACCGCTATCTCCGCTACGTGCGGTTCCCGCTGATCTGCTGCCTGATCGGCCTGACGGCCATCGTCGTCAGCCATGGGGGCCTGGGCCCGACCGGGCTCAAGGCGCTGTGGGTGACGCTGGTGCTGCTGGCCCTGGAAATCAGCCTCTCGTTTGACAACGCCGTGGTCAACGCCCGGGTGCTCGAGCGCCTGACCCCCGGCCAGCAGCAGTTTTTCCTGACCTGGGGGCTGGTGATCCCCGTGTTCGGGGTGCGCTTTCTGGGGCCGCTGGTGCTTGTTAGCCTGGCGGGGAACATCGGCATCGGCAAGGCGCTCGATGCGGCGCTGCACCACCCCGAGCACTACCACCAGCTGCTCGAGCAGGCCGAGCCGCGAATCCTGGCCTTCGGCGGCATGTTCCTGCTGATGGTGTTTCTGCGCTAATTCTTCGACGAGGCCAAGACCCTGCACTGGGTCCAGGCGCTCGAGCGGCGCCTGAGCCAGGCCGGCCGGGCAGGGTCCCTGGAGGTGGCCCTGGCGCTGGTGATTTTGATGCTGGTCGATGCGGCCCTGCCGGTGAGCCTGCGCAGCGACGTGATCTTTGCCGGCCTGATCGGGCTGGTGCTGCAGATCCTCTGCACCGCCCTGGCCGAGCTGTTCGGCTCCGATGAGGCCTCGGTGGGGCGGCTCACCGCTGGATCCGGCATCGCCGGCATTCTCTATCTCGAACTGCTCGATGCCTCGTTCAGCCTCGACGGCACCATCGGGGCCTTCGCCATCACCAACGACCTGGGGCTGATCCTCACCGGCCTGGGGCTGGGGGCCCTGTTCATCCGCTCGCTGACGGTGATGCTGACCCGCGAGCGGGCGCTCGAGCAGCTGGTGTACCTCGAGCACGGCGCCCATTACGCGATCGGTTCGCTGGGCTTGTTGATGCTGTTCGATCTCGGCTTCAATCCGTACCGCCAGGACGTGGCCGAATGGCTCAGCGGTCTGCTCGGAGCCCTGCTGCTGGTGATCGCCATGGCCGACTCGTTGCGGCAGCGCCGCCGCCGGCAGGCCTCAGGCGGTGCTGCGCAGCTGACCGAGCACCTCGAGCCGTAGGTGGGGTGCGGGATGCAGAAAGCGCTGCCGCAGCTCATCGAGGGTCACCGGGGTGAGCCAGTCGAGCTGTTCCAGTAGCTGCAGGGCGACCGCGTGCTTGGCCCGGGCCGACCCGTCCTCCACCTTGATCGCCACCCCCAGCCCCTCGCCGACACGGCTGAGGCATTGGATGCCTTCGGCTCCACCCTTGCTCAGCACCTGGCCATGGGCCTGGCGCATCAGCTCGGTGTCGAAGCGCCCCTCACCGGCCACCAGCTCGGGGTGGGCCAGCATCGCCCGCAGCAAGCGCTCAAGGTCGGGTTGCTCACCGGCGCCCAGGTGGGCGTACAACAGCGCCATCTGGGCCAGCTGCAGCTGCAGGATCGGGGCCCCGCAGTCATCGCGGGCCACGACCAGCTCGGCCGCCGGCAGAGCCAACAGTTCGGCGACGCGCTTGAGCACCTCCTGCTGCAGCGGATGCTCCGGGTTCAGATAGCTCTCGGTGCTCCAGCCCAGGCGCCGGCAGACCGCCAGAAAGGCCGCATGCTTGCCCGAACAGTTGTGCTCGAGAGCACTGCTGCCCCCCTCGGGCACGGGGCACTGCAGCTGTTCAGGCTCGAGCTGGGCACCCCATAACACCCTGAATGCTTCGCGGGCATGGGCCGCCGTGCCGGCGTGCGAGGCGCAGGCGATCGCCAGGCCGCGTTCGCCGCAGCCGCAGGCATCGGCCGCGCCGCTGGCCACGAACACGGTGGCCTGAAACGGCTTGAGGGCCGAGCGCACAAAACTGAGCTGCTGCGGATCGCCGGCCCGCATCAACACCCGCCCGCGACCGTCGCAGACCACAGCGTGCACCCGATGGCGGGATTCGGCGATGCCGTTGCGCAACAGGCGCACCTCGAGCGGCTGAACCGCAGAGCGGCTGGTGCCGCCGAGACCTGAGGGCAGGCTCATAGGAGCAGGAAGCTGCCCAGAGCCTGACAGATGCCGCTCCCGAGCAAGAGGGTTGCGGCGAAGCCGAGGCCGGCCCGCTGCAGCCGCACCAGCACAGGGCGCACCTGGTGCTGCGACACCAGCAGGTCCTGCTGGCGCCAGGCCAGCGGTTTGTCCCAGACCTGGCCGTCGTACCAACCCGATTCCTCGTAACTGATGCGTTCTGCCACCAGGCGGCGATTGACATAGCTCCAACCGAGCCACTGGCGCAGCAGCAGCAGCAGGGGCAACAGCAACGCCCCCAGGGCGCCGACGGCAAACAGCAGCATCGGCACACGGCGCAGGCTGAAACTGCCCGACGCCACCAGGACGGTGACGGGCAGCAGCAGCAGCCAACTGATCAGCAGGGGCCTGAGCAGGCCGGACCAACCAGCCTGCGCCCAGGCAAAGAACCACGAGTTCTGCAACTGGCGAAACTCGTCGAGCGGCCGCTGTTCCAGTGGAACCGGACAGGTCACGGGCTAACGTCGCCCGTTGCACTCAACGGATTGACGGGGCTCACATAGCGCTCCTGCTCTCCGGGGCCCCAAAAGGCCTCCAGGTCGTAATAGCTGCGCTCGCTGGGGGTCAGCACATGCACGATCAGTTCGCCGTAATCGAGCAGCACCCAGCGGCCTTCGGTCTGGCCCTCGCGGCGCAGCGGCAGGCGACCCAGCTCGGTTTCGAGTCGGTCCTCGACCGAGCGGGCGATGGCCCGCACCTGCACATCGGTCAGGCCGCTGCAAATCACAAACCAATCCGCCAGGGTGCTGACCTCTTCCACATGGATCAGGCGGATATCGACCGCCTTGCGGTCGTCGCAGGCTTCAGCCGCCAACAGCGCCAGGGGCTTGCTGTCGGTGTCGCTGGGGCTGCCGCTCGGGGTCAGGACTTCAGCCATAGACATTCTCACTGCTCACCGACTGACGCGAGCCCTGTTGCTGGGCCATCTCGGCACGGGCGCGACCGGCACTCTTGCGCAGGGCTTCGAGCCGATCTTCATAGAACGCGCGCTTCTTCTTCTTGCGGGTCTGCTCCACCAGATCCTTGAGCGCTCCGCCCAGGCTTTTGTAGGCATTGGGCAGGCTGTAGCCGAAGCGGCAGGCCAGATCGATGGCCCGCTCATCGGCAGCGATGGCGTCCGCCAAGCGCTTCTCCGAATTGTTTTTGAGGTACAGCCGATAGCCGGCAAAGCCCGACAGGCCCAGGGCCATCACCAGCAACAGCCCGTCCTGGACCCACAATTCACCAATGGCTCCGCCCAGACCGATGGCCAAAGCGGCCATTTCCCAGCCATCGCGCGGAATCGCATCGTTCTGGATGCGGCCCACCTCATGCCAGAACAGCAGGTTGCGGTGGTCGATCTCCAGGGCATCCCACTGTTCAAGGTCGAGCTGGATCTCCACTTCGTCGCGACCGATCTCCTCGATCGTGATCAAGGGAGGGTCCACCGAGGCGGCCGCTTCGACAAACACCCAGCTCTGCATCTCAGGGGGCAGCAGCCCCTTCAGGCGCTGGAGTTCACTCATCGGGTCTGCAACAGGCAGGCATTGGGGTCACGTTAGCGATTCAAGCGGCCCAGGTCCTGGGTTCGTGCCCATGAGAGGCTAGGCAGGTTTGCCCGCAGTGCCCCATGCCCCGACGGACTGATCTCAGGCGCATCCTGCTGCTGGGCTCAGGACCGATCGTGATCGGCCAGGCCTGCGAATTCGACTATTCGGGCACCCAGGCCTGCAAAGCCCTGCGCGCCGAAGGCTACGAGGTGGTGCTGGTCAACAGCAATCCGGCCTCGATCATGACCGATCCGGACATGGCGGATCGGACCTACATCGAACCGCTGACCCCCGAGGTGGTGGCGCGGGTGATCGCGATCGAACGACCGGACGCCCTGCTGCCCACCATGGGCGGCCAGACCGCCCTCAACCTGGCGGTGGCCCTGGCCGAGAACGGCACCCTCGAGCAGTACGGCGTCACGCTGATCGGCGCCAATCTCGAGGCGATCAAAAAGGCCGAAGACCGCCTGCTGTTCAAGGAGGCGATGGAACGCATCGGCGTGATGGTGTGCCCCTCGGGCATCGCCAACACCCTCGAGGAGGCCGAGAGCGTCGGCGAGGCGATCGGCACCTACCCGCGCATCATTCGCCCCGCCTTCACCCTGGGGGGCAGTGGCGGCGGCATTGCCTACAACCCCGAGGAGTTTCGCGCCTTCTGCAAGAGCGGCCTCGAGGCCAGCCCGGTCAGCCAGATCCTGATCGAGCAGTCGCTACTGGGCTGGAAGGAGTTCGAGCTCGAGGTGATGCGCGACACCGCCGACAACGTGGTGATCGTCTGCAGCATCGAGAACCTGGACCCGATGGGGGTTCACACCGGCGACTCGATCACGGTGGCGCCGGCCCAGACCCTGACCGACCGCGAATACCAGCGCCTGCGCGACCAGGCGATCGCGATCATCCGCGAGATCGGCGTCGACACCGGCGGCAGCAACATCCAGTTCGCGATCAACCCCGCCAACGGTGACGTGGTGGTGATCGAGATGAACCCCCGGGTGTCGCGCAGCTCGGCGTTGGCCTCCAAGGCCACGGGCTTCCCGATCGCCAAGATCGCCGCCCGCCTGGCAGTGGGCTACACCCTCGATGAGATCGTCAACGACATCACCGGGGCCACGCCGGCCTGCTTCGAGCCCACGATCGACTACGTGGTCACGAAGATTCCGCGCTTTGCCTTCGAGAAGTTTCAGAACTCGCCGGCCATCCTCACCACCTCGATGAAGTCGGTGGGCGAGGCGATGGCGATCGGCCGCTGTTTCGAAGAATCGTTCCAGAAGGCCCTGCGCTCCCTGGAGACCGGCCACGCCGGCTGGGGTTGCGACCGTCCCGACCCAGAACTGGAGCCCGCGGCCCTCGACATTGCCCTGCGCACCCCCACGCCTGAGCGCATCGTTGCTGTGCGCAGCGCCATGGTGTGTGGGCGCAGTGACGCCGAGATCCACAGCCTCTCGGCCATCGATCCCTGGTTCCTGGCCAAGCTGCGCCGCATCCTCGAGGCCGAAACAGCCCTGTTGCGCGGCCGGCAGCTGGCCGACCTCGACGCCGAAGCGCTGCTGCAGCTCAAGCAACTGGGCTTCTCGGACCGCCAGATCGCCTGGGCCACCGGCAGCGATGAGCTGTCCGTGCGGCGCCATCGCCAGGGCCTGGGGGTCAATGCCGTGTTCAAGACGGTCGACACCTGCGCCGCCGAGTTCGCCTCGAGCACCCCGTACCACTACGCCACCTATGAGCGGCCACTCGAGCGCCTGCGTGCCGATGGCAGTCTCGAACTGATCCCGCCCGAAAACGAGGTCAGCGCCGAAAGCCGCCGCAAGGTGATGATCCTGGGCGGCGGTCCCAACCGCATCGGCCAGGGCATCGAGTTCGACTACTGCTGCGTGCATGCCTCGTTTGCCCTGCAGGCCGAGGGCCTGGCCACCGTGATGGTCAACAGCAACCCCGAGACCGTCTCCACCGACTACGACACCAGCGATCGCCTCTACTTCGAACCGCTGACCCTGGAAGACGTGCTCAACGTGATCGAGGTCGAGCGGCCCGAAGGCGTCATCGTGCAGTTCGGTGGCCAGACGCCGCTGAAGCTGGCGATCCCCCTGCTGCGCTGGCTGGAGAGCCCCGAAGGTCAGGCCACCGGCACCCGCATTTGGGGCACGTCGCCTGAATCGATCGACACCGCCGAAGACCGCGAGCAGTTTGAGGCGATCTTGCGGCGGCTCGCCATTCGCCAGCCCCGCAACGGCCTGGCCCGCAGTGAGGCTGAAGCCCGTGCCGTTGCGACAGCGGTCGGCTACCCCGTCGTGGTGCGGCCCAGCTACGTGCTGGGGGGGCGCGCCATGGAGGTGGTCCATGGCGAAGACGAGCTCAACCGCTACATGCGCGAGGCGGTCAAGGTGGAGCCCGACCACCCGGTGCTGATCGACCAGTACCTCGACAACGCCACCGAAGTGGACGTCGATGCCCTCTGCGACAGCACCGGCACGGTGACCATCGGCGGGTTGATGGAGCACATCGAACCGGCCGGCATCCATTCGGGCGATTCGGCCTGTTGCCTGCCCGCGGTCACCCTTGGGGCAGGATCCCTGGCCACCATCCGCCAATGGAGCAGGGATCTGGCCCTGGCCCTGGATGTGCGCGGCCTGATCAACCTGCAGTTTGCGGTGCAGCGCGATGCCAGTGGCAGCGAGACGGTGTTCATCATCGAAGCCAACCCCCGCGCGTCCCGCACGGTGCCGTTTGTGGCCAAGGCCACCGGCGTGGCCCTGGCCAAGGTGGCCAGCCAGCTGATGGCGGGCCGCACCCTGGCCGAGCTGGGCCTGCTGAACGAACCCCAGCCACCCCTGCAGGCGATCAAAGAGGCCGTGTTGCCGTTCAAACGTTTTCCCGGCTCCGACACCCTGCTGGGCCCCGAGATGCGCAGCACCGGCGAAGTGATGGGCAGCGCCAGAGCCTTCGGCATGGCCTATGCCAAGGCCGAGCAGGCTGCCGGTGATGCACTGCCCACCGGCGGCAGCGTCTTTCTGTCGACCCACGACCGCGACAAGGCAGCCCTGGTGCCGGTGGCCCGCCGCCTGCGCGAGCTGGGCTTTGCCCTGATCGCCACCAGCGGCACCGCCGAGCAACTGCGCAGCGATGGGCTCGACGTCGAAAGCGTGCTCAAGGTGCACGAAGGGCGCCCCAACATCGAAGACGCCATCCGCTCGGGCCGCATCCAGCTGATCGTCAACACCCCCATCGGCCGCCAGGCCGAGCACGACGACACCTACCTGCGCAAAGCCGCGCTCGACTACGCGGTGCCCACCGTCACCACCCTGGCCGGCGCCCGCGCCGCCGTCGAGGCGATCGCTGCGCTGCAGAGCGAAGACCTCGAGATCAACGCCCTGCAGGATCTGCACCCGGGCCTGGTGAACGCACGGACCTGAGCGCGGCGACGGCGCTGCAGTGTCGATCGAGCTTGAACAAACCTGATCACAATCATCGGGTTCAGGTGTCTGCCCGTGGCGGAGGAGCACTTCAGGGAGTTTGTGTCGCGCTTTGCCAGCGCCAAACTGTGGTGGCTCGACGATGATCGCCAACTCTGTCGGCTGGTGCGCCCGCGCCTGCTGGCCTGTGGATGGCAGCTGCGCGTGTTTCACACCGCTGCCGATTTGCAGCTGGCGCTGCAGAGCTCGCGCCCGGATCTGCTGCTGCTGGATCAACGTTTAAAAGACCGGCAGGGCACCGATCTGCTGCACGATCTACGCCAGCTTGGCGAGACCTTTCCCGTGCTGATTCTCTCGGGTTTGAGTACAGCAGAAGACCGCATCTTTGGGCTCGAGCATGGGGCCCAGGACTACCTGGTGAAACCGTTCCATCTGCGCGAACTGCAACTGCGCATCGAACAGCTGTTGCAACGGGATCGCCGCGCCATGCTCACGCCGGCGCCCAGTGAAACCCAGATCCCGCTGGGCGCGCTCACGTTTTGCCCCCATCAAGGCTGCCTGCAGCGCCCCGGCGCCACTGATGTGCTGCTCACCCGCGGCGAGAGCGTGCTGCTGCTGGCCCTCTGCCGGGCCCCAGGCCGCATCCTCAGCCGCACCGAGCTCGCCCTGGCCAGCGGCAGCCTCACGGCAGCCAGCAGCAGCCGCAGCATCGACATGCGTCTGTCGCGGTTGCGGCGCTTGCTGGAGCAGGCGTCGGGGGGCGCGCTACGCATCGAAGCGGTGCGCAGCCAGGGCTATGCCCTGCAGATCGGCCCACCCAGCCCAGAGGATGCCCCGCCATGAAGCGGCGGATGGCGCTCAGTGCGCGCGACAGTCGCGATCTGCTGCTCGCCTGTCTCCAGGGGATGGGCTGGGGGGTGCTGGCGATCGCTGCGGCTGGCCTGATCTGGCGTCTGGCCGGTCGCAGTCTGCTGCCTGCCGCCGGGTTGCTGCTGCTGCTGGGCGTGCTGGTCGGGGCTGGCGTCGGGGTTGTGCTGTTTGTGCAGCGCAGGCTGTGGGAGCCGCTCGAGCGGCTGATCCGCGCGCTGCCGCGGCGTGCCACCCAAAAGATGACCCTGGTGGTCGACCAGGGGATTGCTCCGCTGCGGCTGCTGTCGCACCGGATCAACGAGCTGCTGAACCATCTGCAGGGGATCGTGGCCCAGAACCAACAGGAGTTCACGGTTCTGGCCCACGACCTGCGCGGCCCCCTCACCCGGTTGCTGCTTCGCATGCAGGACCTGCGGCAGCAGCAACCGCCGGATGCCGAGCTGATGGCAGGGCTTGAGGCCGACGTGAGGGCCCTGGTGGCCTTTGATCAGGAGCTGGCCGAACTGGCCCAGCCCAGCGGCCGTTCGCTGACGCTCGATTGATTGGCACTGGAACCCTTCTGCCGCGAGATCGCAGCGGGCTATGCCCCCCATCTGGTGGAGCTGGCGATCGAACCAACGCTGTCGGTGCTGGTGGATCGCCGCATGCTGCAGCGAACCCTCAACAACCTGATCGACAACGCCCTCGACTACGGAGCACCGCCGGTGCTGATCCGCGCCGAATCCGAGGCAAATGCTGTGGCGATAAGCGTCGAGGACCCCGGCGAGGGCGAGGCAAGCGTCTTCAAAGCAGCCCACGCCAATCAGGGCCCGCTGCTGCCCCCGGCCCATCAGGGGCTGGGTTTGGCCATTGCCCGGGGATTCTGCCAACGGCATGGGGGGGACCTGGAACTGGGCCACTCGCCGTTGGGGGATGGCGGGTGAGGTTGTCGTTGCGGGCCTCCGCGCCGATGGAGCCATCAGCATGAGCGACCCCCAAGACCTGCCTCAGGCGGTGCAACGTTGGCGTCAGCTCGGTGATCACTACGGCCAAGCGTTGATGCAACAGCCCTGGGGCAGTACCCCCGGCGAACGCGCCCAGCGCATCGCCTTGCTGCTCGAGCTTGGCGCCTGGTCCCAGGCCCACAGGCTGGTGCTGGGCTGGCTGTTGGAGTGGCTGCAGGCGCTTCCCAAGCGCGGCCGCCCCGATCGCCAGAGCAGCCTGGAGTTGTGGCGCTGCCTGGCGGATGTCTGTGAGCGCAGCCACGATGGCCAACTGCTGGAGCTGTTTTGGCAAGGCCTGCAGCAACTGCGCCCCGAACCAGCACCCAAGGGGGTTCTGCCCCTGGTCGGGGTGGCAGTGCTCAATGGGGCCGCCCACCTGCAACGGCTGCTGGCCAGCCTCGACGTGCCGATCGACACGCTGGCGATCGTCGATCAAAGCGCGGGTCGCGACGATCCAGCCTCACGCCAGCTGCGAACCGAGCTGCAGCGGCTGGAGCGCCGCGGCCTGCCCGGGGTGAACAGCATTCGCCTGGCGCGTCCGTTTGCCAATGCCGGCGTGGCGGCGGCCTGGAATCAGATCCTGCTCAGTTTTCCGCACGCGCCCCTGGCCCTGATCGTCAACCACGATGTGGAGTTTGCACCGGGGGTCCTGGCCGAAGCCCTTGAGCGCCTGGATCCAAACCAGCCCCAATTCATGGCGTTGTTGCCGGCGGAGCGTGCCTTTTCAGCCTTTGTGATCACCGCCTTGGCGTGGGACGTGGTGGGGCTGTTTGATGAGCGGTACTACCCGGCCTATTGCGAAGACCTCGACTACCGCGACCGGTTGTTGAGCCATCCGGCGGTGCAGCGGATCGATGGCAGTTTTGCCCACGAGCCCATGCTGCGCCGCAATCCCCAGCACAGTCGAACCATCGCCGATGACCCCGCCTTGGCCAAGGCCAACGCCCACAGCTTTGCGCTCAACCGGCTCTGGTACTCCCATCGCCGGCGCGGACCCGCGAGTGCCTGGATCGCTTCAGGCCATTGGCGGCAGCGCTGGCTCAGCCAATGGGATTGATGCTGAGCCATGACCCTGAGCGACGAGCAGCTCTCAACGGCGCGGCGCCTGCTGCAGCACCCTGATCCAACCGATCTGGCCGTACGCCTGCGGCGGGCCCGCCAGCTGTTGGTGCAGAGCGGTGCAGCAGCAGAGGCGATCGAGCAGCTCGGCCTTGAAAGCGCAGCCCTGGCCCTGGGACGGGCGTTCACAGGCGCTGGGCTGACGGTCGCAGCCCAGCGCTGCCGCGAGCTCGCCAGCGCCTGGGCACCCCTGGCGGACAGCAACGACGGGGCCGCAGACCTCAACGCGCTCAATGCCTGGGTCTATCCGCGCTCGTTGCGTCGTTACCAGCTGCTGGTTCTGGAGGGGCGCCCCTTCCAGGTGGCCTTGGGCGACACGACCTATGGGGTGCAAGGGTGCATGGCCGATGCCGATCGCAACCACCTGCTGCTTGAGCGCTCGAGCGATGGCTCGCTGTGGTGGTGGTCATCAGGCGAATGCGCCGATGGCTACCGGCTTGAGGCCGGCGCGCTGCAACCGGACCCTGCCGCCGGACTGCCCAGCAGTGAAGGACGCTGGGGCCAGCCGCCCCTGGTGCGCAGTGGCAACAGCAACTTTGCCCATTTTCTCTGGAATGAGCTGGACCCCCTGCTGCGGCTGCGCGCCGAGAACCGACGCCTCGACGTGGTGCAAGACCACAACACCGTGCTGGAGCTGGGAACCCTGGCCGGGATCACCCCGCAGCCAGCGGCGCAGTTGGCCGTCAGGCCGAGCGTGCGCCTGGGCACCACCCTGGTCAGCGCCCAGGCCCGACAGGCCGTGCTGCAAGGCCTAGAGACCCAGGATTCGTTGCCGCCACGAGCCAGCAGCCGAGCGCAACCACTGCTGTTGCTGGGGGTGCGGGGGGCGGGGCGGCGCGAACTGCGCAATGAAGTGCCGTACATGATCGAACTGATCCATGCACTCGCACGCCACTTTCACAATCCGCTGATCCTGCTCGATGGCTTCACTTATGAGCACAACAATCGCCATCACCGCGAGGCTCAACAACGGGCCCGAGCCTGCAGCGCCAGGATCGCAGACATCACAGACGCCTGCCCCCAGGCCCAGCTCGAGAGCCTCTCGGGACTCGACTTTGCCCCGTGGGTACAACGCAGCGCTGGTGTGCGTTTTTACGTCACCCATGAGGGCACCATGCAGCACAAAGTGGGCTGGCTACGCCCCAAGATTCCTGGCCTGTGCCTGGTGGGGTGGGCTCTGCCCACGCCCTTGCGATTGCCGCGTGGCACCGCCACCAATGCGAAGGCGCCAGCAGCCTGGCAACCTTGCCCGTCGAGCTGGTCCAGCAGGAGCCCAGGCCGGCCGACCAACCCGCCAGCGAAGATCGCAACCAGGCCTTTTCCATCACAGACATCAAGCAGGCCGTTGCGTTCAGCATGACGCTGATCACAACCTGCCTCGAGATACCGGAGCAACAGCACTCGCTGCACTGACTCGCACACCCCATCGATCTGGCGAAGAGGCGATGCAGGCTGCGGTCATCACAAAAGACCACATCAAGATTCAGCTCAAGCCGGCTGCACTGTTCAAGCAGTTTGAATGCACAGTGCAGCAACAATTGTGGGCGCCATGGCAAGCGTCCACTTGATTTTTAGGCTGAAAGAGCTGATAGGCAGAAGAACATGGTCCGGCACTTTTCCATTTACGGCTATTACGGTTCAAAAAATGCCGGCGACGAGGCCTTTCGCCTGGCCTTTCAACGCCTGCTGCCCCCGGAGAGTGACCTGCGTTTCATCCGGCCCTCGGAACTGGCAGGCAACACCGCGCTCGCCGCACAGATCCGCGACGACGTCAACACCGCCTCGGCGCGACTGATCGTCGGCGGCGGGGCCATCATCGGCGAACCCTACTTCTGGGAACACCTCCCGGCCGAGACGCCTTATCACATCATCAGCGCAGACATCGGCTCCCAAGATCAACTGTTGAAACGCTACAGACCAAGCCTGAAACCGCTTGAGGCGTCCTGGATCCGCAGCGAGTCCGATGCCGAGCAACTCGCGCAGCTTGCCCCCTGGCAGCAGCAGATTCATTAT
>Ga0194129_10006191_pt1 | contig 14801 bp, 9 predicted proteins | sample TA2KigCa35mmetaG_FD_150862 | JGI IMG/M metagenome (GOLD analysis project Ga0194129, IMG submission 150862) | Freshwater microbial communities from Lake Tanganyika, Tanzania - TA2015038 Kigoma Deep Cast 35m | ecosystem: Environmental > Aquatic > Freshwater > Lake | place: Tanzania: Lake... | reverse complement strand
CTGACCACCGCGACGCTGGCGCGGCCCGCCGACCCCCCTTCCGTCGCCGGCGACCACTTCGGCGCGGCGTTCGGACAATGAGCCACGCGACGGGCGTCCCCGACGCGCCGCCCGACGAGCAGCACGACGAGCAGCACGACGCGCAGCACGACGCGCAGCACGACGCGCAGCACGACGCGCAGCACGACGCGCAGCACGACGTGCAGCACGGCGACGCGGGCGCCGCGCCCGGCTTCGAGGTGGCGCCCCCAGGCTCGGTGCGTCGGCCAGGGACGACGACCATCGGCATCCCCGCCGCCGTGCTCGACGACCTCGTCACCCTGCGCCGCGCCGGCTACAAGGTGGGTCTGGTCGTGCGCCACGCCGAGCGCCACCCGCTGATCGACCTGCGCACCCACCACACGCTGCTGCTCACCGAGCGCGGGCACCGCATGGCGCAGGAGGCCGGGCGCGCTCTGGCCGCGCGGCTGGTGACGTCGGGCGTGCGGACGGTGCGCGCGCTGCACTCGCCGGTGGAGCGCTGCGCCGAGACCGCCCGCGGCCTCGTGGACGGCGCGCGCGACGACGGCCTTGCCGCCGTCGTCGCCGGCAGCGAGCACGTCCTCGGCGATCCCTTCCTGCGCGACCGCCACGGCGCGCTGGCGCTCGCCGAAGAGCTCGGTCCCGGCTTCCTGCGCGCCTGGTTCGACGGCCGGGTGCCCGACCGCGTGCTGCAAGACCACCGCGCCGCCGCCGCCGACCAGCTGGCGACGTACGCGCGCCACGTCCGCGACGCCGCCGACGACGACGTGGTCGTCATGGTCAGCCACGACTGGAACGTCGCGCTGGTGCGCGAGATCGTCCTCGGCGTGCGCCACGAAGAGGCGTGGCCGCACTTCCTCGACGGCTTCGTCGTGGCCGTTGACGGCGACGACGTGCTCGTCGGCCACGGGGGCCGCACGCGGCGGACGACGGCGCAGGCGACGGCCACGCCAGTGTCGGGGTAGCGTCGTCGCCCATGGGCGTGCTCTTCACCGACGTCGATGCGCTGCTCGCGGCGCTGCCCCTCGCCCCTGACGAGCGGGGCGCGTGGCCCGCCGACGTCGCGGCCGTCGCCGTGTTCGACGCCGACCACACGCTGTGGGACGGCGACATAGGCGACACCGCCTTCGCCGCCGCCGCCGACGAAGGGCTGCTGCTGCCGTCGACGTGGCGCGGCCCGGTGATGGCGTGGGCGCGCGGCTGGGACTTGTCGATCCCGGACGAGCCGCGCGCTGGCGCGCGTGCGATCTTCGCGGCGGCGGTCGACGGCGCGCTGGCGTCGACGGCGAGCGCCCGCGGGCTGCCCGACGGCGCGTGGAGGCAGTCGCTGTATGCGATGCAGGCGTGGGCCTACGCCGGCGCGCGCCGCCAGGACGTCCTGCAGTTCGGCGAGCGGCTGTTTGCGCGCGGCTTCGCCGCGCACATCTGGCACGACATGCGGCGCGTCATCGACGGTCTGCAGGCGCGCGGCGTGGCCGTGCGCATCGCCTCGGCGAGCCACGGCGCCCTCGTCGTGCCTGGCGCGCGCAGGCTCGGGCTGAAAGACGACGCGGTGGACGGCATGGAGCCCGTGCTCGACGACGACGGCGTCACCGTGCCCATCCTGGCGCAGGACACCTTCGGGCCGGGCAAGGCCGCGGTCGTGCGCCGCGTGCTCGGCGGGCGACGGCCGCTGCTGGCGTGGGGCGACTCGGTGCTGGCCACCGACCGCGAGCTGCTGGCGCTGGCGCACCAGGGGGTGGGTGTGGCGACGAAGGGCGCGCACCGGGCTGCCGCCTTGCAGGACCCACGGCTGTGGTTGTTCGACCCGGCGCGGTGACGAGATAGGGTGGCGGCGATGTCGATGACGTTGACCGAGGCGCAGAGGTCGTGGCGGACGCGCGTCTTCGCGTCGACGTGGCTCTGCTACTTCGCGTTCTACTTCTGTCGCAAGCCGTACACGGCGGCGAAGTCCGCCATCGCCGAGGAGGCCGGCTTCGACGCCACCACCCTCGGCGACATCGGCGCCGCCTATCTGGTGGCCTACGCCATCGGGCAGTTCCTCGCCGCTGGGGTCGGCGGGCGCTTTGGCCCGCGCAAGAACGTGCTGGTGGGCAGCGCGCTGTCGGTGGGCGTGACGCTGCTGATGGGTCTGACGTTGTCGCCGGCGCTGCTCGCCGGGCTGGTGGCCGCAAACGGGCTCGCGCAGGCGACGGGGTGGTCGGGCAACGTCGGCACGATGGCGGCGTGGTTCCACCGCAAGGAGCGCGGCCGGGTGATGGGGGTCTGGTCGACGAACTTCACCATCGGCAGCCTCATCAGCACGTACGTGATGGCGGCGGTGCTGCATCGCCACGCGCCGGGCGAGCCACCGCCGTGGCGCGACTGCTTCGTCGTCGGCGCCGCGGTGCTCGCCGTCGTATGGGTCGTCTTCTTCCTCTTCCAGCGCGACCGCCCCGAGGATCTGGGCCTCGCGCCCATCGAGGAGCCCCCCGATGTACGCGTCGACGACGGGGACGAGGCCGCGGCGAGGGCCCGCTCGAGAGCGAACGCGGCGGCGACGGACGCGGCGCCGGCGCTGTGGGGCATCCCGCGGGCATCGTGGACGAACCTGCTGTTGATCGCGGCCTTCTATTTTTGCGTGAAGCTCATCCGTTACGCGATCTGGTCGTGGGCGGCGTTCTTCCTGAAGAAGAACTACGGCCTCGACGACGCTGCGGCCAACACGTGGTCGACGGTGTTCGAGGTGCTGGGCATCGTCGGGGTGTGGTCGGCGGGCACGCTGTCCGACCGCGTCTTCGCCAGCCGCCGCGCCGAGGTCGCGCTGCTGTTGATGGTGGTGATGACGGCGGCCTGCGCGGCGCTGGTGGCCTTTGGCGGCCAGAGCTTCGTGGTGTTCGCGGTGCTGCTCGGCGTCGTCGGCTTCTCGCTGTTCGGGCCCGACGCGCTGTTAAGCGGTGCCGGCGCGATGGACGTCGGCAGCCGCAAGGCGACGACGGTGGCGGCGGGGATCATCTCGGGGTTCGGCAGCCTCGGCCCCATCGTGCAGGAGGTCGTCATCGGTCGCCTGTACGACAAGAACGCCGGCAACCTGACCCCGATCTTCGCGCTGCTGCTCGCGTCGTCGGTGGTCGCGCTGCTGACGATGGTCGTCGCCGTCGCCCGCAACCGCCGCGGCCACCCGCCCCTCTGAACGGACCCGACACGTCACGTCGCGCCACAGCGGACCCACCGGCCCGCTGCCGGCGCTAAGGGCCTGCGCCAACCGCGAACGCGCCCGGCGAGCCCGCAGCGCGACGTCACCCTGCACCGATGAACCATGCGACTTGCTCGCCCACTACGGCTCGCCCGATCTGCGCGTGTTCGTCGGGGCGCGCTCGTCGATCGATGAGTGCGACGGCGTCGCCGACCGCCTCGACCGCTGCCGCGACCGCGCCGCGGACAAGGACCGCTTTGCCGACGACGACGACTGCCCCGACGGCTGTCCCCGACAGCGACGGCATCAACGACGTCACCGACCGCTGCCCGGACCAGGCCGAGGACAACGACGCCTTTCATGACGACGACGGCTGGCCCGACCTCGACGACGACGGCGACGGCGACGGCGTGCTCGACAACGACGACCGCTGCGTCCGCGTGGCCGGCTGCCGCCGCTCGGCGCAGCGCGGCCTGGCGGTGCACGGCGGCTGCGCCGACGGCGATGGCGACGGCATCGTCGACGACGTCGACCGCTGGCCGGCCACGTCGAGACAGGCAACGGCATCGACGACGGCGACTGCTGCCCCGACAAAGCGGCGCGCGCTGGTGGTCGGCGGCGGCGACCGCATCACCCGGGCCGAGCAGGTGTTCTTCGACTCCGGCAAGGACACGCTCCAGCAGCGCAGCGGCGGGCTGCGCGATCGGGTGGCGACGGTGCTGAGGCTGCACCCCGAGGTGAAGCGCGTGCGCGTCGAGGACCACACCGACGACGCCAGCCACGACGCAAAGAACCTCGACCTGTCGAAGCGGCGGGTGCAGAGCGTGGTGCAGGCGCTGGTGACGCGGGGCATCGACGCCGGGCGACTGAACAGCGAGGGCTCCGGCGAACGCGCGAGGCGAGCCGTCGGGTCGAGCTGCGCATCGAGCCGTCGCGGGCGACGCCGACGGCGCTCGACGGGCGCACACAGCCCTCATGACCTGGCCACGCGGCCTGCTAACCTTGCCACCATGAGTCAGATTCGACTTGAGAACCTGCTGCTGCAGGCCGGCGTGATCAACGAGCAGCAGCTGGCGGCGGCGATGCAGGGGCAGAAGGAGTGGGGCGGGCGCCTGGGCGCCATCCTCGTGCGCATGGGCGTGCTCACCGACGACGCGCTCGTGCTGGCGCTGTCGCGGCTCCTGAACATGCCGCGGGTCGCGCTGGGCCCCACCGAGCCCCTGACCGTGCCGCCGGCGGTGCTCGAGCGCGTCGAGCGCGCGCTGTGCGAACGCCACGCCTTCGTCCCCATCGCCTTCGTGCCCGAGCGCGGCGCGCTGCAGGTGGCGGTGGCCGAACCATCGCCGGGGATGGTGCTCGACGACCTCGGTCGCCAGCTGGGCGTGCGGATCGAGCCCGTGCTCGCCAGCGAGCACCAGATCCAGCAGGCCATCACCCGCCTGTACTCCGGCGCGGCGGCAGCGGCGGCCGTCCCCGCCGCCGCCGCCCTGCATTTCGTCGACAACAGCGGCGGCGTACTCGGCACCCGCCCTTCGCGACCGGCGTCGGCGAAGTTCCCGTCTCCGGCGGCGCCCCCCCCGACGGCGCCTTCGTTGACGACACCCGTCGGGACGCCGATGACGGTGGCGGCGACGGTGGCGGCGACGACCGCCACCGCGCAGCACGCCCCCGAGGAGCTGCGCGCCGCCGCCGAGCAGCAGCGACGCGCGGCGCGCGCGCTGGCCGTGCTGCTCGTGCAGCGCGGCCTGCTCGATCCGACCGTGCTGCAACGCGCGCGGGGCTGAAGGCGACGGTCGCGACGATGACGCACGGGGCGCGCGCGCGAGGCGCGCTGGCGCGAGCTTCCGCTGTCCGAATGACGACCATGACGAATCTGGACAGCGCGCTGCGTGTGCGGGGGTTGCGCGGCGGGCGCGTCAGCGACAGCACGCGGGCCATGAAGAGCATGAAGAAGGTGGGCATCCTGACCGGCGGCGGCGACTGCCCCGGCCTCAACGCCGTGATCCGCGCCGTCGTCACCCGCGCCGAACAGCTCGGCGTCGAGGTGCTGGGCATCCGCGGCGGCTGGCGCGGCTTCCTCGAGCACGACACCGAGCCGCTGACCCGCGCCCGCACGCGCGGCATCCTGCACGAGGGCGGCACGATCCTCGGCACGACGCGGGTCAACCCGTTTCAGGTCAAGGGCGGCCCCGAGCGCGTCGAGGCCTGCTTCAAGGCCTGGCACCTCGACGGCCTGATCGCCGTCGGCGGCGAAGGCACGCTGTCGCTGGCGCAGAAATTCCACGAGCGCGGGCTGGCCGTCGTCGGCGTGCCCAAGACCATCGACAACGACCTCTCCGGCACCGAGGTCACCTTCGGCTTCGACACCGCCCTGGCCATCGCCACCGACCTCATCGATCGCCTGCGGACGACGGCCGAGGCCCACGAGCGGGTGATGGTCGTCGAGGTGATGGGCCGGCACGTGGGCTGGATCGCAGTGCACGCCGGGCTCGCCGGCGGCGCCGACGTCGTCGTCGTGCCCGAGCGTCCGACGACGCTCGAGGAGATCACCAAGGTGGTCCTGCTGCGTCGCGCCGAGGGCAAGACGTTCTCCATCGTCGTGATCGCCGAGGGCGCGCTCATCCAGGAGACCGACGCCCAGGAGGCGCACCTCGTGCTGTCGAACCAGCAGCCCGACGCCTTTGGTCGCCCGCGCCTGGGCGGCATCGGCGCCCACGTAGCGCGCTGCATCGAGGAGGCCACGGGCATCGAGAGCCGGGTGACGGTGCTCGGCCACGTGCAGCGCGGCGGTACGCCGACGGCGCGCGACCGCGTGCTGGCCCAGCGCTTCGGGGTGAAGGCCATCGAGCTGATGCACGCCGGGCAGAGCGGCGTGATGGCGGCGCTGCAGGCCGACCAGATCGTGGCGGTGCCGCTGGCGCAGGCGACGAAGCGCAAGGCCGTCACCGAAGACTGGCTGCAGGTCGCCGACGTCTTCTGCGAAGGCCCCGACCTGTCGAAGAACCCCCCGTCAGGGTCGAGCGGCTGACCGACGCCAATGCGGCGCCGACGTCGTCAGCGTGGCGCCCACGAGACCGTTGACAGAGGGCGGTCGTCTGCTAGAGATGACGAGGCCGCGGGCCCCATCGTCTAGCGGTTAGGACGGGAGCCTCTCACGTTCCAGACAGGAGTTCGATTCTCCTTGGGGTCACCAGCAAAGGCGCTCGCGCAAGCGAGCGTCTTTTTTTTGCGAAGACGACGACCGGTACAGCGACAGCGACAGCGACGACGGCGGGGCCCGCCCCCTTGTCGGGCCGGCGTGCGTGGGCGAAGTCGGCGGTGATGTCGACGACGAAGACGCCGAAGAAGCACCGCTGGGATCCGTCGGGCCGCCTGTACGCGCCGCGCGTGCGCGCGCCGGTGATGCCGGCCGACCGCCGGCGCCATGATCTGCCCCCGCTCGACGTCACCGCGACGCTTTTGGGAAAGAAGCTCTTGATCGTCGGCGGCACCGGCTTCCTCGGCAAGGTGCTGCTCGGCATGCTGCTGAAGAACTTCGCCGACGTCGGACACATCTACCTGATGGTGCGCGGCAAGGGCGGCCTGACGTCGAAGGACCGCTTCGAGCAGGAGGTCTGGCCGACGCCGTGCCTCGACGTGTGCCGGTCGTCGTTCACGATCTCCGGCGAGGCCGGCAAGGTCGACCTGTACACCAAGTTGACCCCGATCCCGGGCGACGTCGTCGAGCCCCTCGGCGGCGTGAAGGGCGAGCTGCTCGAGCAATTCAAGCGCGTGGGCATCGATCTCATCTGCAACGTCGCCGGCGTGGTCAGCTTCGACCCGCCGCTCGATGAGGGCCTGCAGGTAAACGCCATCGGCGTGAAGAACCTGCTCGACCTGTCGCGCGCGCTGCGCCCGGGCTGCGCGCCCGATGGCGCGGTGCCGCTGCTGCACACGTCGACCTGCTACGTCGCCGGCGGCCGCACCGGCACGATCATGGAGGACGACCCGCGCGACTGGCCGTTCCCCTACTGCGACAAGCTCGATCGCTCGACGTGGGACCCCGAGCGCGAGCTGAAGGAGGGCATGGAGCTCGCCCGCCACCTGCGCGCGCGGGTCAACGACGCCGACCTGCAGAGCCTGTTCCTCGACCGCGCCCGGGCGAAGCTGCGCGAGCTGAACCACCCGACGACGGGTGAGCCGCTGTCGCAGCAGCTGAAGAAACAGCGCGACAAGTGGATCGACGGCGAGCTCGGGGACGCGGGCATGAAGCGCGCGAAGCACTGGGGCTGGCCCAACACGTACACGTACACGAAATCCATCGGCGAGCAGATGCTCGCGTCGAGCGGCCACCCCTACACCATCGTCCGCCCCGCCATCGTCGAGAGCAGCTACGAGTTTCCGTTCCCCGGCTGGAACGAGGGCATCAACACCTCGGCGCCGCTCATCTATCTGGGCTTGCACGGCATGTACCGGGTGCCGACGTCGCCGGGGAACATCCTCGACGTCATCCCCGTCGACTTCGTCTGCGCCGGCACCCTGCTGTCGATGGCGGCGCTGCTGCGCGGCGAGCAGGCAAAAGTATACCAATACGGCAGCGGTGATACCAACGCCTTGACCATGTGGCGACTGACCGAGTTGGTGAGCCTTTACAAGCGTCGGTACATGCGGTCGCGCACGCGCGGCAATCCCTTGTTGAACCGTACGCTGGCGCGCTTCGGGCCACGCACGATCAGCGAGGCGACCTACCACCGCAGCGGCGCCGGTATGCACGCGAAGGCCCTGGCCGCCGTGTCGGGGGGCCTCGGGCTGCTGCAGGCGACGCCGGCGAAGTCGCTGGCGCGAGGCGCGAAGAAGCAGGTCGACGCGATCCAGAAGCAGGTGAAGACCGTCGACACGATCATCCACGTCTTCATCCCGTTCATCTGCCACTACAACTACAATTTCCGCTGCGACGCCACCCGCGAAGACTACGCCCGACTGGTCGAGAAAGACCGGGCTTTGTTGCCGTGGAAGCTCGAGACGATGGAGTGGCGTCATTATCTGAATGACATCCACATCAAGGGCCTGCGCAAGTGGGTGTTCCCGCACCTCGAGGCGAAGCTGACGAAGCGGCCGCGGGCCGAGGATCGCTTCTCGGACCTCGTGGCGTTCCTCGACGAGATCGCCGACCGTGAGGGCAACGCCGTCGCCGTGCAGCGGATCGTGTCGGCGGCGTCGGCGGCGTCGAACGCCGCCGACGGAGACGCCGGTGACGAGCACAAGAAGGGCGCGCCCGAGCTGGTGGGCGTCAGCTACCGCGACCTGCGGCGGCGCGCGTGGGCGTGCGCATCGCGGCTGGCCGACGTCGGCGTGCACCCGGGCACGCGGGTGGCGCTGGTGGCGAAGAACTCGCCTGAGTGGGCCATCGCCTTCTTCGGCGTCCTGTCGGCGGGGGCCACCGTCGTGCCGCTCGACCCGGCGCTGTCCGCCGTGGAGGTCGGCCGGCGCATGAAGCAGGTCGACGCGCAGTTCGCGCTGGTCGGCGACGGCATCGACGCTCCCGACGGCGCGGCGTGCCTCGACCTGGGCGAGCTGTGCGAGGCGCCGCGCGAGACCGACGTCGTCGAGCCGCCCGAGGTCCTGATCTCGCCCGACGACGTCGCCGTGCTCGCCTACACCGCGGGCACGACGGGCGACGGCAAGCCCGTCGTGCTGAGCCACAAGAACATCACCAGCGTGCTCGCCAGCGTGGCGCCGCTGTTCAAGATCACGCGGCGCGACTCGGGCCTGAGCGTGCTGCCGCTGACGTCGACGTTCGAGCTGACCTGCGGCCTGCTCTTGCCGCTCTTGCGGGGCGCGCGGGTCACCTACGTCGACGACAACACCGCCGAGAATCTGTCCGAGGCCTTCGCGGTGGCGGGCATCACCGCCATGATCGGCGTGCCGCAGGTGTGGGAGGAGCTCGAGGACAAGCTGCACCGCGACCTCGCCGACAGCGGCCCGCTGGCCGAGGCGGCGTTCCAGGCCGGTCTGTTCTTGAACCGCACCCTCGGCAAGACGCTCGGGATCAACCTCGGCCGCGTGCTGTTCCGGCCGGTGCACGACCGTCTTGGGGGGCGGATCCGCTTCCTCGTGTCAACGGGCGGCCCGGTGCCGAAGAGGACCGCCGACACGTTCAAGAACCTCGGCATCGAGCTGAAGCAGAGCTACGGCCTCACCGAGGCCGCCCCCGTGCTCGCCATGGGCGACGCCCGCGGCGCCTCGGCGGTGCCCGGCGTCGAGGTCGAGATCCGCGACGTCCGCGAGGACGGCGTCGGCGAGATCGTGGCCCGCGGCGACAGCGTCATGCGCGGCTACGTCGACGACGAGCTGACGGCGCAGGCCCTGACCGACGAGGGCTGGCTACGCACCGGCGACCTCGGCCGCATCGACAAGGATGGCCGCATCACAGTCGTCGCCCGCGCCGACGAGGTCATTGCGCTGGCCAACGGCCGCCGCGTCTACCCGCGCACGCTCGAGGACCAGCTCGTCGACGTCAAAGGCGTCGGCGAGCTGTGCGTCGTCGGCGTCCCCGACGGCCAGGGCGGCGAGCGCATCGGCTGCCTTGTCGTCGTCAAGGACGACGAAGACCCCGCCGCCGTCGAGCGCGCGGTGGCGTGGGCGGCGCGCAAGCTCGATGAGCACGAGCGCCCCACCATGATCCGCGCCGTCACCACACCGCTGCCGCGCACCGCCGACAAGAAGGTCAAGCGCCCGGCCGTGCTCGCCACGCTGGTCGCGCGCCTCGGCGAGAGCCCCGCGCCGCCCGAGAGCGCGGCGGTGACGACGACGAAGAACGGCGCCCGCGCGCTGTCGCCCGACGAGGTCATCGCCCGCGGCGCCGGCGGCGCGCGCGAGGACCGCCTGCGGGCCCCGGGGCGCAAGAAGGCCGCGAACGTGGACGACGACGCGCCGCTGCCGGTGCCCACGCCGGTGAAGGGCGCGGTGAAGGGCGCGCTCGGCACCCTGCAGCGCGCGTTCTACGACCGCTTTCTCGATGTCGCTGTCGAGGGCAAGCAGAACATCCCGTGGGACCGCCCGACCATCGTCGTGTCGAACCACGCGAGCCACCTCGACATGGGGCTCATCAAGACCGCGCTCGGCGCGTACGGCAAAAACATCGTCGCGCTCGCCGCCAAGGACTACTTCTTCGAGGGCAAGTGGCGGCGCACGTACTTCGAGAACTTCACGAACCTGCGGCCGCTGGACCGCGGCGACAACCCGCGCGAGGCGATGCGCGAGGCGTCGTCGTTGCTCGAGGCGGGGCAGACGGTGCTGCTGTTCCCCGAGGGCACGCGCACGGCCAACGGCGAGCTGGCGGCGTTCCGGCCCGCCGTCGCCTGGCTGGCGCTGCGCCACGACAAGGACATCCTGCCCGTCTACCTCGACGGGACGTACCGCTCGATGCCGCGCGGCAGCTTCGTGCCGAAGAACCGGCGCGTGGGCGTGCGGATCGGCGAGCCGCTGTCGGCGGCGACGTTGAAGGCGGCCACCGACGAGGCGGGGCTGCGGCTGAGCGCGGCGTGCAGCAAGGTAGCCGTCGTCGTGCAGCGGGCCGTCGAAGCCCTGCGCGACGAGCGCAGCTTCGATCTGGAGCGGGCCCTCGACGAGGTGCTCGGGCGGCAGCCGCGGGCGGCGCTCGCCGGCGGCGCGGCCGGCGCGGCGGTTATCGTCGTCGAGGACGAGGGGCCCGGCAAGGTGCTGAACGAGATCTTCGGCGACCTGACGAAGCGCTTCCAGCGCGACGAGGTGAAGGAGCCCTGCACCTGGTACTTCTCGCTGGGCGACTTCAAGGAAGGCAAGTGGACGGTCCGGGTCACGAAGGACGACTGCGTGATCGTGAACGACAAGCTCGACGGCAAGGCCGACTGCGTGTTCAAGACCGACGCCAAGACGTTCACGCGGATCATCCGCGACCACTACATCCCCGACGTCAGCGAGTTCTTGAACGGCACCGTGAAGACCAACAACCCCGAGCTGCTGTCGACGTTCATCCAGGTGTTCAACCTGTAGCGTACGGTCGGTCTGCGGGCGCAGCGAAGGGCGACGTCGGCGTCGTTGACAGCGACGGCGCCGGTGGGACGCTGGGCGCATGCATGCTTCGTCACGTCGTCGGCTGGCGTCTGGTGTTGCGGCTCTCGCGCTGGGTGCGTGTGCGCCACCGCCCATCACGCTCGCCGACGTGTCCGTCGTCTGGCCGCTGCCGGGCGACGATCACGCAGGCCACGACCACGCGGGCGACGACCACGCGGGCGACGACCCTGCGGGCGACGACTCATCGGGCGACGACCACGCGGGCGACGACCCAGCAGGCCACGACCACGCGGGCGACGCCCAGAGCGGTGACGCGTCCGCTGGCGACGTCGCCGCGGCGGACATCCACGCGGGGGAGGACGGGTTCCTCGGCGCGACCACCGAAGGCGGCGCCGGACGGCTGGTGCCGCGGGCGGTGTTCGACGCGCTGCCCGCGCTCACCGTCACCGACGAGCCCGACGACCTGTACGACCACCTCATCGTCACCGGCGCGCGCCTCGACCCGTGCTTTCAGGAGGGCCCGAACGACGGCGCAAGCGAGCCGCCCTGCAAGGCCAACGTGCGGCTGGTGCTGCAGCCGATCCGCCCCGCCCTCGACGACGAAGACGCGCCCGCCGGAACCCTCGTCGCGCGCGACGCGGCGCTGCACGCGTTCTACGACGCCGCCGACGCCGCCGAGGTCGTCGCCGCCGTCGCCGCCCTCGCCCGCGCCCGCGTCGAAGCCGGACACGACGACGACGGGCCCCTCGACGTCAACCCGCTCTTGCGCGACGCCGCTGGCCGCGCCCGCGTCGTCGACGTGCTGCTGCCGCTGCTCGGCGCGAACCGCCTGAGCCGCGTGACGGCGACGGGCGTGCACGCCGGCAACACCGCGTGGACCTTCGCCGGCGTCGACGTCGTCGATGGCGACCCGGTGCCCATGGCGATCCCCCGCACCGGCGGCGCCTTCGAGCAGCACCTGATCTCCGACGCGCAGCAAGGCGCCATCCGCGCCATCGTGCAGCCGGCGCCGCCGGCCGCCGACGACGGCAACGACGACGACTTCGCGGTGCTGCTCGACGACGCGGCCGCCGACGCCGCCACCTTGCAAGTCCGGCAGGCCGCCTTCGACGCCGCCGCCCGCATCGAGAACCCCGGCCTGCACAACCCCGGCACCGTCGACTGCGCGACCTGCCACGTCGCCGCTGCCGCCCGCGCCGTCGCCCTCGCCCGCGAGAGCCTCGCGGCGAGCCCCGACGCGTACACATCGACGACCCACGACCTGACCGCGTCAAGCGCGTTTGGCGACAGCCGCGTCATCCGCGCGTTCGGCTATCGCTTCTCCACCCTCGCGCTGTCGCCGCGCGTCGTGCACGAGTCGGCGGTGGTCGCCGACACCGTCGCTGCCGCCCTGCGTTGACCCCGACCCTGCCCGCCGTCCTGCGTTGACCCCGGAGCCCCCATGCACGCCCTCGCTCTCGTCACCCTCACGCTCCTTGCCCCGACACAGGCGCCGCCCGCCTGGAGCTGCGACGCCGGCCTGTTCGCCGACGCCATGTGCGACTGCGGCTGCGGCGCGCAGGACACCGACTGCAGCAGCCTGAACTACAGCGTCTGCGAGCGCAGCGGCTGCGCCGACGACGAGGCGCCGTGGGAGCACACGAACTACTCGTGCATGGCGGCGGTGTGCGGCGACGGCTGGCGCTCGGCCAACGAGACCTGCGACGACGGCAACCGCCTCGCCTCGGGCGGCTGCAGCGCCGACTGCGCCGCCGTCAGTGTCGGCTACGAGTGCGGCGACGCCTTTCGTGGCTGCACGCCGGTCGGCGAGGGCGAAGGCGAGGGCGAGGGCGAGGGCGAGGGCGAGGGCGAGGGCGAGGGCGACAACAGCGACGACGACGAGCCCGCCGGTGGCTGCGCCGCGGGCCTCGCCGGGGGCCTCGCTGGGGGCACCTCCGGCAGCGGCGCGCTGGCGCTCGCCGCCGGGCTGCTCGCCGTCGTCCGTCGTGGTCGCGCGCGCGGGTCGTCGCGGTCGGAAGGCGAGAGCGCCGCGCCGTGAGCGCGGACCCACCGGCGTCGGCGCGTCCCGTGGTCCTGTCGCCGCCGGCGCGGACGCCGGTGGGCGTCGTCGTGCTGCTGCCCCTGCTGCACCGTCACCATCCGTCGTGGAGCTGCGCGCCGGTGCAGGGCACAGCGGACCAGTGGCTGCTCTCGGCGGCGGACGCCGTCCTGCACATCGACGTCGCGACGGACCCGTTCGTGGTGACGGTGACGTTGGGCCAGCGGCTGCTGCAGCGGGCGCGCACGGTATTGGCGGAGGCGGGCGAGCTCGAGCGCTGGCTCGCCGCTGCGATCCGCGCCCAGGCCCGCGAGCGCGCCCTACCGGGCACGGGCCCCGGCAGCCCGGAGCGCCCGGTGCTCGTCGACCGCGACGACGTCTGGCAGCGGCTGGGCCGCGGCGAGCGCCTGACCGCCGGGATGCGGGGGCGCGTGTTCTTCGACTTCTTCCTGCAAGACGGCGCGCTGATGACCCGCGAATTCCACGAGGGCTTCGACGAGACCCGCCCCGGCAGCGAGGAGCACCTGTTCGTCGAGCTCGCCGACGATCCCCGCGACCTCCTGACCCGGGCGTTGTCTTCTTCTTCGTCGTCGTCGTAGGGACGTCGAGGGGTTGGTCGGCCGCCGACGGCGCCGTGGGTCGGTGCGCCGCGGCGGCGGTGGCGGCGGCGACGTCGGCGCGGGCGCGGACGTCGATCATGCGTCGGTCGTCCCGCGCTCTCTCGAGAGGAGGAATCTCCGTCAGTCGCCGCGGCTCAAGGACGAGGTCGCCGTCGGTCGTGAACGGCGCTCCCGCGGCGAGGTCGGGGATCGAGCGCACGCGCGCGAACGTGGCTCATCCGGCGCACGAGCTGCACGCCAGCCGGCGCGACGTCGCCAGCCGAGCATTCGCCGTCACGGACGGGTCGTTGCGGGCAGGGTCCAGTCGCTACCATGCGCGTGGTCCCACAAGATGACCCCCTGAGAGAGCAGCTCCCGCTGCAGGCGGTCGGCGGTCGCGAAGTCCTTCGCGGCGCGTGCGGCCGTGCGCGCGCGGATCGCAGCCTCGATGGCAGGCACATCGAGCTTCCGCTCCGCCGCGCGGTCGTCGCGCAGCGCACGCAGGTACGTTCCCGGATCGTCCGTGCCGAGCTGGAGCTGCCGCGCGAGGAGCTCGAAGCCGGCCTCGGCCGCCTCCACGGCGGAGCGGTTCACCTTCCCCTGCTTGCGAAGGACGCCGTCGCACAGCTCGTTCACTGCTCTCACGAAGGCGAGCACGGCGTCCCGCACCGACGCTGGCTCTCCCTGCAGCGATGGAGCCAACTGCTTCAGCGCTGCGGGCGGCGCCGTCTGCACGTCGATGATGCGTTCGGGCGGCAGGTCGATGAGACGCTTGCGGGCGACATAGAGCGACTCATGCTCATCCGCGGAGAGGCTGGATTTCGACTTCGTGGCGCGTCGTGCCGCATCCGCCCGCCTTCGCCAACCGATCTCCTTGCGCGGAGCCTCGACGACGGGCGCTGGCGAGCGCCGACAGCGCGAGCTCCGGTCTCCC
>Ga0194129_10006184_pt1 | contig 14810 bp, 13 predicted proteins | sample TA2KigCa35mmetaG_FD_150862 | JGI IMG/M metagenome (GOLD analysis project Ga0194129, IMG submission 150862) | Freshwater microbial communities from Lake Tanganyika, Tanzania - TA2015038 Kigoma Deep Cast 35m | ecosystem: Environmental > Aquatic > Freshwater > Lake | place: Tanzania: Lake... | reverse complement strand
AGACCGTCGAGCGGACAGCGCCGATGGCGATGCTGATCTACAGCCTCGTCATCATCTGGTTCGCCCGCGAGGGTCATCGCCACTGGCAGCCCGCTGATCACTCGTGGTATGCGAAGAAGCGGGATCCATCGTTCGCCGACATGCACGCCGAACTGAAACGACGGAGCGTCCGCAGGGATGTTTCTTCCCTGCCACTCGATGCCTTGGGGCCCCGGAAACTCTTCCGCATCCTGGAAAACGCGGTCGGCTTGGCAGCGTAAACTGCAAAAGCCGAGGTCAGGCGCGGGTTGAAAACCCGCGCTCCGAGGGGCACGGGCGACCCGAGCCCGCGCCACGCGCGGCTCACGTGGAGTCCGTATGGGTCACGTGCCCGGCACGCGGGGCGGCGCCAGCGGGCGCGGCCCCTTGCCTCCCGAGGATCCTCCCGGCAGACCACCGGCAGGCCCGCCGCGGAGCTGATCCATGTCGAGAAACCTGGCATCCTCGACGTCGACCCGATTCGCAGCCGGCCAGTAGAGGATCTTGCCCGCCGATGCCGACGACGGCTGCGCGCCCGCCTTGAGTTGCCGGAACAGCTGGGCGTCGCTGCGGCCGTCCCCCTCGAACACGAGCAGGTCCTTGGCCTCGCTCCAGCTCAGGCGGGCACTGCGTGCCGTGAACGAATCCCCCTCCACGAGCACGTTGCCCCCGGCACCGAGCTCGATCGTCGACCGCTGACGGCCCGGGAGCGGAGGGGTCTGCCCGACGCCGAGCGCGTCGCACGTGATCGTCACGGCCCCGTCGGGAATGCCTCCGGCGGCATGGGGGTCGAGCGTGTCGCCGCGGGCGGCGATGGGCCCCCAGATGGCCTCGACCCGCTGGTGAAACTCCATCGTGCGGCGGTGCAGGTTGCCCCGCAGCCCGCGCTGGAAATCGACGCCGAGGTAGGTGAGGCCTTCCCCCTTCCGCTCGGTCGACACCGGCTGCGCCGCCACGCCGCCGGCCGGCAGTGACATCGCTGGCGCCTCGCCCGCCCGCGTGCTGGTCAGGCGGCCGGGACCGGTGCCCGTGACGTCGCCGGTCGGGCGGTCGATGACCAGATCCCTGACGAACAGTTCCTCGAGCGACGGCTTGCCCGCCTCGTCGATCGATTCGCTGCGGACCTTCACGCCCGACCCGCAGGCGATCCGCACCACCTCGGGCTGGCCCGCCGCCCGCGGCGGGCCCCCCGGGGAGAACTCGAAGGGCCGATCGAACACCACGTCGAGCGAGCCGCTGTGGACGTCGGCGGACGCCCCCGTGGCCACCACGGTGTCGACGAACCGTGCCGTGCGGCCGTCGAAGTCGAGCCGTCCCTGCCAGGTCACGTCGAGCCTGCCGGGTGGCCCCTGGCGGGCCGCGGGCGGTGATCCGCCGGTGGTGAACGCCAGGCCGTCGAAGCCCGCAGCGCCCGACTCCATCGGCAGCGACAGCCGCCCCGCACCGTCGACCGCGAGCCGGTTGCGGCCCCGTTCGAACTCCACCATCGGCCCCTCGAGATCGACGCCACGTCCGGAGACCACCGCGGGCCGGCCCGACACGATCGCCTTGGCATCGGGGCCGGAAGGCCGCGAGAGCTGCATCTGGTCGCCGCGAATCTCGATGCCCGGTTCGGCCGGCGCCGCCCCTGCGGCCGGAGCGGCCCCACGCGGCTGCTCGACGAGGTGCACCTGGCCTTCCATCGACATCTCCTCGACCTCGTTGCCGCTCGGGGCGAGCACGACCTGCCCGCGCACGAGCGCGGCCGAAGCGATCATCTTGCCGCGTTCGCGCGGCGGCTCCGCGGCTGGCGCGGTGGGTGTGGCGAGCCGTGCGGCCGGCGAAGGTGCCGGCACCGGCCCGCCCGCGGCGGGAGGCGCGACCGCGGCATCCGCCTGGGCGACGGCCGGTCCCGACGGCGGTGCCGGCGGATCGACGGTGCGGAACCAGAGCTCGAGCCGCTCCGTCCGGGCGGTGACCTCTTCGGCGTCGGCCTCGACGACGCCGCGGGCGAGGAGTCGCGAAGGCCGCACCCCGGAGAGGTCGGGCCCGGCGCCGCGCGGCGCCGCGGCGCTGGGCCGCTGGGCGACGTCGAGCCAGAGGTGCATCTCCGCCGCCGAGAGCCGTCCCTGGCCGTCCACGGTCACGTCGGCATCGCCCGCGAGCGAGACGACGTGGCCGGCGCCGTCCGGCCGCATCCGCAGCCACTGCTGCCACCGCGCGCGGGCCGGCGGGGAGTTTTCGGAGCGGATCCGCAGCCAGCCGGGCCCCACGGCCATCAGCGAGCCGGGGTCCCCGGGCGGCCCGGGGCAGTAGTCGATCTTGCGGGCCTCCATCTCGGTTCCGTCGGCGACGAACGACACCGGGTCCTCGCCATCGAGCAGGATGCGCCGCGTCGCGATCTCGTAGCCGAGCCGGGCGGAACGTGCCTCCAGTCGAGCCCCGGTGGATCGGGCCACGACCGGCGCACCCTTGGCCTGGATCTCCACCGGCTCGAGCCCCCCGCGGCCCTTCCCGCCGGCGTCCTGCCCCTCCCTTCGCGTCAGCACGATCGCCAGCAGATCGCAGGAGAGCTGCTCCGTCTGGCCTTCGGCGGCTGCGCGAATGACGTCGACGTGATCCTCGAGCGTGACCACGTTGGCCGAGACGTTGAGGCACATGACCCCCCTGCAGCTGACGAGCACCGGCGGCGCGGCCGCCGCGTCCCGATCGCCCTGCGGGCCGCTCGGCGGCGACTCCGGCCCCGCGGAGGCTCCGGGGAGCATGCCGCCGGCGAGGCCCTCGATCCGCATGCGGACGTCGCGATCGAGGCGGATCGTGTCGACGCCGCCGATGTTGGGGCCGTTGTCCATGGCGCCCGGCTGCGCCGGGCGCGGCTCATGTCCGCCGGACCTGGGCTTCAGCCGGGCCACGAGGCCACGCCCGCTGCCGGCGGAACGGCCGTAGCGGAACTGCACCATGTCGCCCGTGCGGACCTCGAGGTCGTGCAGCTCGAGGTCGCGGGTCACGATTTCCACGTCATCGTCGGCGGTCGGCGACGTCGGAGTCCCCCGGATCGTCACCTGACCGCGGAGGCTGCCGCCGATCAGCTTTCCCAGCCGCCCCTGCCGGAGGTCGAGGGGCTCGTCGAACTCGAGCACGGCTCCCTGCGGAGCCCGCAGCACGAGCGTCCGGCCGGTCGACCCCGCGCCCGCCGCGCGGTTTCGGTCCGGCAGCACGACGAGCGTGCACGGCATCAGGTTCACCCGGCCGTCGGGCATGGGGTGGTATTCCTGGAACAGCAGCCGCATCTGCCTGCTCTCGAGCATGATCGGGTTGTCGCGCTCCCAGGAACCCGGCGCGAAGATGTCACCGAGCGCCGCGAGCCGTTGGTCGGCCCGGGCCCGGATGGCGGCGGCCTCCTCGGGAGTCATCTCGTGCTCGGTCGCCGAATCACGAACCCGCGGCTCGACGATGGGAACGACCGTCAGCCGGTAGAAGCCCGCGGCGGCGAGCGCCACCAGGAACACCCGCAGCGTGCGTCCGAGCCGATGTTCCATCGCCGTGTCACCGCCCGGATGAGGTCAGGTCCGCTGCGCCGCATGGCGGGCCACTTCGGTCTCCCACGCCCCGCGGGCCGAGAGCATCCGCTCGACGAGTTCCCGCACCGCGCCCCGGCCGCCCGGCAGGCTGGTCACCACCGCGGCCGCCCGGCGGAGTTCCGGGCAGGCGTCGGCCACGGCGGCCCCCACGCCGCACCGCATCACGACGGGCAGGTCGGGCAGGTCGTCCCCCAGAAACGCCGTCTGCTCCCAGGAGAGCCCGCAGCCGGCGATCACCTCGGCCGCGACGGCCACCTTGTCGTCGACCCCCTGCCGGAGGATCTCGATCCCGAGCTCCGCGGCCCGCCGCTCGACGACCCGGCTGGTGCGGCCCGTCACGATGCCGGCTCGCAACCCGGCCCGCCGCCACGCCCGCAGGCCCAGCCCATCGCGGATGTGGAACGTCTTCGACTCGCTCCCCGTGTCGTCGAACGTGATCCCGCCGTCGGTGAGCACGCCGTCGCAGTCCAGCAGCAGGAGCTGCACGCGGGCGAAGCGAAGGTCGAGATCGGTGACGTCGGCCATGACGGTGGTCGGAGGTGATCGGCCGCGTCAGGCCGCCGCGGCCTGGCGGGGCCCGGCGAGCAGTTCTGAGGGCACGAGGCCGACGAGGTCGACGACGTCGACGAGCCCGACCGGCCTGCCGGCGGTGTCGAGCACGGGCAGTTCGCTCAAGCGGCGGGACTCCAGGATCGCGACGGCGTCGCGGAGCCGCGTGCCGGCGGGAAGCGTCGTGGGACGGCAGGTCATCACGCGGCTGATCGGCTCGTCGAGGACCGTGTCGTGACGCCGCTCGAAGAGCCGGGCGAGGTCGCTGTCGGTGAAGATGCCGGCCAGGGTGCCTGCCTCGTCGAGGATCATCACCGCCCCCGTGCGCCGCGCCGGCAGGGGCCGCACGAACACCTCGCGCACCGTCTCCGCGGGGCCCGCGATGCGACACTCGGCCAGCGGACGCATCACGTCTTCGACCATCATCAGCTGGCGGCCGAGGCTGCCTCCGGGGTGGCGGGCGGCGAAGTCCTCGGGGGTGAACCGCCGCTGGCTGCTGGTGACGAGGGCCAGGGCGTCGCCGAGGGCGAGCATCAGCGACGTGCTCGTGCTCGGGGCGAGCCCGAGCTCGCACGCCTCGCGGAGCCCGCCGGTCGCCACGACCACGGTCGCGGCGCGGCCAAGCGCGCTGTCGGCCCGCCCGGTGAGCGCGATGATCGCCACCCGTCGGGCGGCAAGGTGCGGCAGGAGCCGCGTGATCTCCTCGGTCTCTCCCGACTGCGAGAGGGCCAGCACCACGTCGTCTCCGCGGATCGCCCCGAGATCCCCGTGCATCGCCTCGGCGGGATGGAGGAAGTGGCTCGGCGTGCCGGTGGACGCGAGCGTGGCGGAGATCTTCCGGGCCACGAGCCCCGCCTTGCCGATGCCGGTCACGACCACGCTGCCGGTGCACTCCAGGAGCGTCCGCACTCCCCGGCAGAACGAGGCGTCGAGCGCGTCGGCGGCCCGGAGCACGGCCTCTCCCTCGGCGCGGAGGATCTCGCGACCATGCGCGAGGATGCGGTCGTCGGGAGCGTCGTCCATGGGCACACCGCAGGCGGGGACTCCGCGCGGGCTCCCGCGCGGGGCGGGATGATAGGAGGGCCGCGCGGGGGCCGCAACGCGGGTTTTGCCCGCGGCGCACTACCGTAGACCCCGCATCGGAAGCCCCAATCGCGTCAGCGATGGGGACTGAACCTCGCGTAACGCGAACTCGGGGTCGCCCGTGCCTGAGAGGAGCGCGGGTTTCCAACCCGCGGCGCACTACCGTAGACCCCGCATCGGAAGCCCCAATCGCGTCAGCGATGGGGACTGAGCCTCGCGTGGCGCGAACTCGGGGTCGCCCGTGCCTGAGAGGAGCGCGGGTTTCCAACCCGCGGCGCACTACCGTAGACCCCGCACCGGAAGCCCCAATCGCGTCAGCGATGGGGACTGAACCTCGCGTGGCGCGAACTCGGGGTCGCCCGTGGCCCCGAGCTGAGTTCCTGCCCGGTATCAGCCGCCGGCGTACCGCTTCGCCATGTCGGCCAGCGTGATGCACTTCACCTTGCCGGCGTTGCCGGCCTGGCCGAACTGCACCATGCGCTCCGCACAGACCTTCTTCATCGCGTCGCGGGAAGGCTTCAGGTAGTCGCGGGGATCGAACTTCTCGGGGGTCTCGGCGAGCACCTTCCGGATCGCGCCGGTGATCGCCATCCGGCAGTCGGTGTCGACGTTGATCTTGCGCACGCCGTGCTTGATCCCCTTCTGGATCTCCTCCACGGGCACGCCCCAGGTCTGCGGCATCTTGCCGCCGAACCTGTTGATCACGTCCTGGAGGTCCTGCGGCACGCTCGAGGAGCCGTGCATCACGAGGTGGCAGTTGGGCAGCCTGGAGTGGATCTCCTCGATCCGCTTCATGGCGAGCACGTCGCCGTCGGGCTTGCGGGTGAACTTGTAGGCCCCGTGGCTCGTCCCGATCGCCACCGCGAGGGCGTCGACGCCGGTGGCCGCCACGAACCGGGCCGCCTCGTCGGGATCGGTGAGCAACTGGTCGTGGGAGAGCTTGCCGCTGGCGCCGTGGCCGTCCTCGGCCTCGCCCTCGCCGCTCTCCAGCGAGCCCAGGCAGCCGAGTTCGCCCTCCACCGACACGCCCTGACGGTGGGCCAGCCCGACCACCTCCTTGGTGACCTTCACGTTGTAGTCGAAGTCGGCCGGGCTCTTGCCGTCTTCCTTCAGGGAGCCGTCCATCATCACGCTGGTGAACCCGTTGTCGATCGCGCTCTGGCAGGTGGCCGGCGAGTTGCCGTGATCCTGATGCATCGCGATGGGGATCTGCGGGTAGAGTTCGGCGGCGGCGAGCATCAGGTGCCTGAGGTAGTTGTCCTGCGAATAGCTGCGGGCGCCCCGCGAGGCCTGCACGATCGCCGGCGAGTCGGTCTCCTTGGCCGCCTCCATGATCGCCTGGATCTGCTCCATGTTGTTGACGTTGAAGGCCGCCAGGCCGTAGCCATGTTCGGCGGCGTGGTCGAGCAGGATCCGCATGGGAACGAGGGGCATCGCAGGGTCTCCGGAACGTTGAGGCGGGGGCCGTCCGGCTGACGGCGGCCGCGAGCATACGGCAAACGCCGCCGTGATAGAATCCCCGCACCCGCCTGACAGAACCACGGACCCCGCCGCGCCATGGACCTGCGCCCCGTGACCGACCCGCTCCGCGGGTTTCTGTTCGTCGCGGGCGGCTGGGCCTGCCTCGGGCTCGCCGTGCTCGGGGTCCTGCTGCCGTTCGTGCCGACCACGCCGTTCGTGCTGCTCGCGAGCTATTGCTTCTACCGCGGCTCGCCGCGGATCCATGCCTGGCTGCACCGCTCCAAGACCTTCGGCCCGACACTCGACGACTGGCAGCACTACCACGGCATCCGTCGGTCGCTCAAGCACCGGGCGATCATGATGGTGCTCGTGGTCGTGGCGGTGAGCCTGTTCCTCAACAGCCTCGCCTGGTGGCTGCGGTGGATCTTCCTGGCCGCAGTCGCCGTCGGGCTGTACGTCATCTGGTCGGTGCCCACCCTTCCCGACGACGCCCCGCGGTCTCCGCGGACGATCAGCGGATGAGGGGATCGCCCCTAGCCGCCGTCCGCTCCGCGGCCGACTCGGCGCGGAGATCGGCGACGAGCTCCTCGAGGCCGGCGGGACGCACCGCGAACTGACCGAGGTAGGGCCGCGTGTAGGCGAACAGCACGACGAAGCAACAGCTGATGCCGATCGACACCATGCCCAGCGCCATCCGCCTGGCCCGCCGCGACTCCGCGTGGATCAGCCCCACGCCCAGGAGCGTGAGGATCGCCAGCACGCCCACGATGCCCCAGCGGGCCGGTGGAGGTCGGGTGGCGGCGATCCGCAACCGGGTCTCCCGGGCCGTGGCCGCCTGCTTGTAGAGCTCGTGGATCTCGGTCTTCAGCGACTCGTCGGGCAGGGCGTGGATCGCGTTTCGCAGATCGCGGATGGGCCCGGCCGGCACCCGCGGCGCGAGCAGGTGGGCGAGTTGCGGCCACTCGTCGCCCACGAGAAACGCGACGGTGGCCTCGAGCGCCGTGCGCACCGGCACCGCGGTGGCATCTCCGGGGTCCTCGATCGCCTCCGCGATCTCGCGGTAGGCCGCGGCCTCGGTCCGCGCCGCCTCCTCGGCGAGGCTGTGCTGTTCCCAGACCGGAATCGCGATGAACGAGATCAGGAGGCCGAAGGCCAGGCCGATCTGGGCCGGCACCTCCGCCTCGAGGCGACCGAGCTTCTGTCCGTGGCGGCCCGCGATCCACGGCACGAGCCAGCGGTGCACGACGAACGCCAGCAGGCCCCAGTAGGCGAGCAGGCACAGGGCCATCGCCGGCATGGGCAGGGCCAGGAATCCGTCGAAGCACACGGGCAGGCGGGTGATCATCGCGCTCCTCCGATTGGCGGTGGGGCCGCGGAGGGTAGCGGCAAATCCACGACACGAAAAGACCGGCTCCCGGCAGGGTCGCTGCGAGCACGGGTATCGATAGGTCCTGAGACGGACTCCGCGTGAGCCGAGGGCGGGAAGCCCGAGGCGAGCGTCCAGCGAGGGGGCACGGGCAACCCCGAGCCCGCGCCACGCGAGGCTCAGTCCCCATCGCTGACGCGATTGGGGCTTCCGGTGCGAGGTCCGGGGAAGCGCGCCGCGGGTTGAAAACCCGCGCTACGAAGGGCAGGAACTGGGGCACGGCTTGAAAACCCGCGCTCCTCTCAAGCACGGGCAGCCCCGTGCCTCGCGAACGCGCGAGGCTTACGCGTGATCCGTATGAGCCACCTATGCCTCGACCGATGCGGCCGGCTCGGGCAGCCAGTGGGTGAGGACAGCGCCCACCAGTGCATAGGCCCCCGCCACGGCGGCGCCGGCCAGCGCGATCCGCACCGGATCGGGGGGCGTGGCCGCGGAGAGCGTAAGCGTGATCCAGGCGGCGGCGGTACCCAGCACGCGGCCGCCGATGTTGGCGGCAAAGCTCTCGCCCGTGCCGCGGAGGTGCGTCGGAAACACGAGCGGGATGTAGTTGCCCCAGAACGAGAACTGCGACACCGTGACCAGTCCGGCCACGAAGATGCCCGCCTTCACCAGCGGCAGCGAGGCGGCGTTGCCAAGCTGCGTGGAGATCCACCAGAACAGCGCCGGCACGATCAGCAGCGCCGGCCACTGGAAGAGCCGCAGGAGCGACCGCCGGCTTGCGATCCGCACCGCCGCGAACGCCAGCAGCACCCGCCCCACGAGCCCGCCGATCTCCTGCCAGATCGTGACGGTGGCCACGGCCTCGTCGGTGGCGTTGCCGGCGATCGCCTTGAGGCGGCCGGCGGGGGGCACCGGCTTGCCCGCCTGCTCGGCGGCGGCCACGGCCCCGTCCTGCGCCGCCTTGGCTTTGGCGAGGATCGCGGCGTGGCCCTTCGGCCCGCCGAGGATCTGCGGCAGCTGCTGGATCGCGCCGAAGGCGATGCCATAACTCGCCGCGAACACGAGCGTGGTCACGACGGTCGTGCGGACGAGCGCCGGGCTGAAGAGTTCACGGATGCTCGGCCGCCGGAGCGTGCCGGCCTGCCGCTTCGCCGCCCACACCGGGCTCTCCGGGAGAAACGGCCGGATCAGGATCAAGGGGAGCGCGGGAATCACCCCCGAGACCAGCGTGTACCGCCAGGCTTCATGGCCCCCCTGGATGGCCGGCAGGCCGTCGGCGAACCGGGCCGCGAGCACGTTGGCCGCGCCCACCAGCAGGCCACCGAGCGACGAGAACGCCTGCGTCCAGCCGAGCACCCGCTCCCGCTGGTGCGGGTCGGGGAAGAGCTCCGCGAGCCACGCCACGGCGGCCACGAACTCCACGCACACGCCGATGAACACCAGGCAACGGAAAAACAGCAACTGCGGCAGCGACGTGGCGAACCCGGCGGCCAGCGCCGCGAAGGCATAGAGCAGGATGCTGAACGTGAGCACGCGGCGGCGGCCGAGTAGGTCGGTGAGGTAGCCGCCGAGCAGCCCGAACACGCCGCCGGCGATCGCCGGCAGGAAGAACAGGGCCCGCGCCCACCTCGTGTATTCCGGCGACCCCGGCACGAGCAGCGGCGCACCCTCCGGCGACAGTCCACCGAGCGACGCCAGTGCCGGCTTGATCACCAGCGGCAGCATGAGCAGTTCGTAGATGTCGAACGCGAAGCCGATCGCGGCGATGGCGCACACGAGCCACGCGGTGGGCGTGAGCCGACCCGAAGCCGTCATGCCCGACGCGGAGTCACCCCGGGTGGCTGCCATGCATGGATCCTCGAACGGGGCCCCGGAAAAACGACCGTGCCGGTGAGGCCCGTCAGCCTACCGGCGAACATCGTCGCAGCCCACCGCGGCAGGGGCTCATGCGTGGCGACCGCGATCACTGCGGGCCGATCGACGGCGGGCACTTGGCGAGGAAGTCCCGCGGACCGCGGGTCGTGTAGTAGGGATAGGCCACGGCCCCGGTCGGCGGCCCAGCGGGCTGCGTGGCGCCGTAGTCGCTGCCGGCGAGGGCAGCCTTCTCTTCGGGCGTGAGGTGGTGCTTGGCGAGGCCGCCGTACCGACCCACATGCCGGGGGTGGCAGACACCCCCCGCGCAGTCCTGGCATCCCTCTTGCTGGCAACCCTGCTGGCATCCACCACCGGGGGGACATCCCTCGGGACCGCACACGCCCTCCTGGCACATGCCGTCCTGGCACGCGCCACCGCCGGCGTGCGCCGCGTGGTGACCGTGGGGACCGTCAGTGTTCAGGAGAAAGAGCCGATCGATGATCGAGCAGCCGCTCGACGTGGCGACCACCGCGGCCACGACGGCAAGCCCGAGGGCACGCGAGAGCGTATTCATGGGTGAGGTTCCCGCTGGGTGGACGCTCCCCGCGGGCACTCCGCCCACGGCGACCATCCACGTGTCTCGGGTGGTATCGGTCGTGCCGGCGGCACCGGTTGAGGAAACCCTGCGGGCGCGAAGCTGGGCAACCTGACCTACCCGCGGAACCGGCCGGCGATCAGGGAGATGTTCTGGCCTCCGAACCCGAACGAGTTCGAGAGCGCCTGATCGACCTTTCCCTCCCGCACCTTGTTGGGCACGTAGTCGAGGTCGCAGTTCGGGTCGGGTGTCTCGTAGTTGATGGTCGGCGGCAGCAGGCCGTCGCGGATCGCCAGCAGGCAGACGATCAGTTCGGTCGCCCCCGCCGCCGCGATCAGGTGTCCCATCATGCTCTTCGTGCTCGACACCGGGATCTGGTAAGCCCGGTCACCGAACACCTTCTTGATCGCCAACGTCTCGACCTTGTCGTTGACGTCGGTGCTCGTGCCGTGGGCGTTGATGTAGTGGACGTCGGTCAGCCCCAGGCCCGCATCCTGGAGGGCCATCGTGATGCAGGCCGCCGCCCCGCGTCCCTCGGGATGCGTGTCCGTGATCCGGTAGGCATCGGCCGTCGAGCCGTAGCCGAGGATCTCACCGTGGATCCTCGCGCCCCGCTTCTTCGCGTGCTCGAGTTCCTCGAGCACCACCATCGCCGCCCCCTCACCGAGCACGAAGCCGTCGCGGTCGTTGTCGAACGGCCGGCTGGCCCGCTGCGGCTCGTCGTTCCGCGTGGACAAGGCCGTGAGCAGGTTGAAGCCCGTCACGCCGAAGGGATGGATCATGCTGTGGGTGCCCCCCGAGAGCATCACGTCGGCCTCGCCGCGACGGACGATCTCGCAGGCCTCACCGATCGCTTGGCTGGAGGCCGCGCAGGCCGTGAGGCAGTTGAGGTTGGGCCCCTGGGCGTCGAACAAGCCGGCCAGATGCCCGGCCGGCATGTTCGGCTCCTGCTCGACCTCCGAGAGCGGGTGGAGTGTCTCGAGGCCGAGCTTGGTGAACTTGGCCACGTCGAGCGTGTCGCCGTCGATCGCGGCCATCATCATCCTGGTGAAGGCGTCGAAGTCCTGCTGTCCCTCGCCGCTGCCCAGGTAGATGCCCAGCCGCGTGGGATCCGCCGGCAGCCCGGCCGACAGGCCGGCGTCGCGCATCGCCTGCAGCGCCGCGCCGGCCGCGAATCTCGTGTGTCGCCCGCAGAACTCCCAGGCCTTCGGATCCTGCCCTTCGGCGGAGATGTCCCAGCCCTTGACCTCGGCGGCGATCTTGGTCGGAAACTTCGCCGCGTCGAAGATGGTCGTCAGGCCCACGCCGGACGCGCCGGCGACGAGATTCTTCCAGAGCGATTCCACGCCCACGCCCAGCGGCGTGATGCAGCCGATGCCGGTGATCACCACCCTCCGCCTGCCGCCCGCCATGGGACTCCTCCCCGTCGCCTCACCAATCGGGCCGCGCGAGCGGCTGGCCCGCTTCGTCGCGGCCGATTTCGTAGATGTGCATCTGGTCGAGCCACCGCAGCAACTCGTCGGTCTCGAAGAGCTTCGGCACGCCTTCGCCGGGCTCGAGGTGGGCGAAGAACAACTCCGCCTGCCCCTGCACCCGCTCGCCCACCGAGCTGGTCACCTTCGTCAGCGAGCCGGCGGCCTTGAGGTCGAGCACCTCGGCCTTGAAGCGGATCGTGTCGCCCGGCACGGCGTCGAAGAAGAACTCCGCAGCCGCCACCTTGGCCAGCACCACCCGGCGGTTGAAGTCGATCGCGTCCGCCACGAGCAGGCCGGCCGCCTGGGCCATGCCCTCGACGATCAGCGAGTTGGGCATGATCGCCACGCCGGGGAAGTGATCGTGAAGGTGCTCCTCGGCGAGCGACACGTTCTTCACGGCGGTGGCATGCCTGCCGCGAACGAACTCCTCGTAGCGGTCGATCCAAAACCAGCGCATGAATCAGATCGCGGCGATCCGCCGCACCTCCCGGTGAGCCGCTGGGGCCTCGCCACGCCCGGCGCCGAAAACCTCAGGCGGCCAACTTGCTCTGCACGTACCGCACCATGTCTTCCACAGTGAGGGTGTTCGCGAAGTTCTGGACACTCGGGTTCGACTCGAAGCGGGACAGGTCGGCGAAGGGCATCCGGGCCTTCAGGGCGGCGATCCCCGCAGGTGTCACCTTGCCGTCGGTCACGAACTCGGAACTTGAAAGAACGTCCTCGGGAAACAACTCGCCCCGTGAAATCTTGATGTTGAAGGCCTTCTCCAGCCGGAACACGATGTCGAGAAAGTCGATCGACTCCGCCCCGAGATCTCCCACCATGGTCGCGGTCGGAGTGACGTCGTCCTCGTCGACACCGAGGGCATCCACGAGCGCGGACCTCACCTTATCGAAAATTTCTTCGCGGGACGGCATCGACGCTTCACCTTGGCAAAAGGGGGGACGGGAAGGAGTTTCGCTCGGCCTGTGTTGTAATGTCGGCCAGCCCCGAAGAAAACCCGAACACGCCCATTTTCCACCCGCGGGGCGGGATCGACCGGAACAATCAGCCGGTATTTCCCCGGGAAAGCGGCACGGAGGCCTCAGCCCCCCGTGCCGGCGAGCGTCGCAGCCGGAGCAGCCCCCTGCGGCGCGTAGGCGACGGGCCGCTGCTGGAGGCCGCGGGCCGGATGGAGCAGTGCCCAGAGTCGCCGCATCTCGGCGCGGACGCGGGCGTCGAGTGCCGCGCCATGGGCGAGCCGGTCGGCCATGTTGTAGCGCTCGAGAACCAGGCGGGCGGTGAGGCTCGTCCGGTCGCCGACGGAACCGCTCGCCTTGACGGTGGTCGTGGTGTCGTCGTGGGCCGTCACCTGCGCGGTGACGGTCAGCACGCGGCCGGGCTCGACGAAGTCGCCGTATTTCACGTTTTTCGCCACGCGCAGCACGACCATGCTGTGGGCGAAATCCTCGCCCAGCCGGATCGTCCAGGCGGCCGCCTGGGTCATCGCCTCGAGCATCAACACTCCCGGCAGGACCGGAAACCGGGGGAAGTGGTCGCCGAGATACTCCTCGGCGAGCGAAACCGTCTTGATGGCCGTGATCGACTTGCCGGGCTCGACCTCGAGCACCCGATCGAGCAGCGTGAATCGCATGGGAACAGTTCCTTCGGCCGCCGGACGAGCCGAGAGTATAGAAGGATGCGGTGCGGCCACAACGCCGCCGCGGTCGCTGACGGCCAGGGCTGCCACGCTGACAGCCGGCACGACCGGCGCGACTGCCAAGGTTTCCCACCCGGCGGCCAAGGCCGCGGCGAATCGGCCTCGAGACGCGGGTTCGCGGACGTGTTCGGGCGTTCACAACGACTGGCACGCTGTTTGCGTTTCCTCTCCGGCAGCGAAGGCGAGTTGCCTTCGACACCGTCTCGGCGAATCATTTTCCGCGCACGAACAGCCGGAGAGGGGATTCCGCGGACGGTGCCCACGCATCACCGCCCCGAGGAGTCCGACCATGCCGACGTTCCGCCCGGGATTCGCGCTCCCGTTCGAAGAGCTGCGCGACGAACTCGATCGATTCTGGACCACGCTGACTGCCGCGCCGCCGCTGCACGGCTGGGGCGTGCGGCCCGCCGACGGCGTCTTCCCCGCGGTCAACGTCCGCGAGAGCGCCGAGGCGGTGACCGTCGAGGCCGAACTGCCGGGACTCGATGCCGGCGACGTGGACATCACCGTCGCGGGCGACGAGCTGGTGCTGAAGGGATCGCGTCCCGCTGCCGCCGCCACCGGCGGCGACGGCGAGCCCGCACCCCACGAGCGCGTCACGTGGCACCGCCGGGAACGCGGCACCGGAGCCTTCGAGCGGCGGATTCCGCTGCCGGTCGCAGTCGATGCCGGAGGCGTCGCGGCCCGGCTCGTCGACGGTGTGCTCACCATCACCTGCCCCAAGGCGGCCGAATGCCAGCCGAGAAAGGTCGAGGTCCGCACCGGCTGAGGGGGGCCCGTTCCGCCCGCGTTTCACCACCACCCGTCGCCCCGCGCGACTCCCCATCCCAGGAGAATCTCGTCATGGTCACCCACACCGGTTCTTCCCGCCCCGCCCCCGCGGAGCAGGCCCAGCCCTCCCCAGGGCCGGCGCGCACTCTGGGTAATCTGGGCTGGCGCGGCAAGCCCGTGTTTGCGATGATCGGCTTTGTCAGGATTTTTTGTCAAAGCCTTCGTTGGAGATACAGCTGTGCCAAAGGATACCGAAGCCGTTCTGGACATGGATGTCAAAGGCATTCTCGAGGAGTTTGCCCTCCTGCCGGACCCACGATCACACGTCAACCGCCTGCACCTTTTGAGCGACCTGGTGGTCATCTGCATCATGGCGGTC
>Ga0194129_10006182_pt1 | contig 14814 bp, 15 predicted proteins | sample TA2KigCa35mmetaG_FD_150862 | JGI IMG/M metagenome (GOLD analysis project Ga0194129, IMG submission 150862) | Freshwater microbial communities from Lake Tanganyika, Tanzania - TA2015038 Kigoma Deep Cast 35m | ecosystem: Environmental > Aquatic > Freshwater > Lake | place: Tanzania: Lake... | reverse complement strand
TTGTGATCGTGGCTGCGTCTGTAATTCATCGTGGGCCGGCGGAGTCGGCCGAGGTCAGCCAGACCAAGCGGTCCGGCTCCAGCGCTGGTGATCGTCATCGCACGGGGGGACGTGACACGGAGGCCTGGATCATCGGCTTCGAGGGCACCAAGGGATTCGTGATGGGCAAGCCGACCATCGGCATGCTCGAGCCCGCCTACTCACGAGAGCCCGGCGCCGAGGACGAGGCGGAGGATCGCATCGTGGCGGGGGAAGGCTATGTGGTCGGCGAAGTGGAACTCGTCGTCGACACGTTCCTGAGTTCTGTGCAAGTCAAGTTCAACGCCTCAAGGACGGCGCGATCGATCCCTCGGACAGCTACCACAGCGGGTGGATCGGCAAACGCAAGAACAAGCGGACCACCACGCTACCCGGTGCGGGGCAGAAGATCGTGGGCATCGACGGCACGGCCGACGAGGCCGTCTGTTCCATCGGGCCTCTGGTGGTGCCGCATGAGCCAGCCGCCGTCTTGCCGTGACGCGCTCGAGCGTGTGGCCACGCCGCCGGCGAGGTCGAGGTCAAGCTCTCGGTGCGGGCCGCCCTCGTCGTCGAGATAGGTCCGCGAGAACCGCTTCGTGGCGTCCCAGGTGTTGGCCTTCTTGAGGGTGGCGTTGCCGTCCCGGAAGGAGACGTGGAACTGCAGTGCGGAAGCATCGTCGCTGACGAACATCTGGCAGCGAAATCCGTCCAGCTTCCAGGGCACGAAACCCGCCTCGTGCATCTCGACGGCGTAGCCCTCGCCCCGCATCAGCTACACGATCTCGTCCGCCGAGATCGACTCGACCAGGCCTTCGGCCCCGCGGACGGCCGCGGCCGGCGCCGTCAGGCCGGCGGCCACGAGGAGCAGGGCCGCGGCGCAGGGGATCGGTCGTCTGGTCCGGTCAATCATCGGGAACCTCGTCGTGGCCGGTGGAGTCGATCGAGCCGGGATAGTACGCCCGCTGCCGGTGCCGGTTCCACCGACCGTTCGGTCCCGTGCTGCGGCACCGCCCGCCGCCGTGGAGCAGCTCCAGGTCAGCCGTCCCGCCGACCGCACCATGAAGCGACTGGTCGTCCCCGAGCACGTCAACCGCAACACGCGTCGCGTTCACGCGATCGGGCCGGAGAAGACCGGAGCGGCGTTGTTACGGGTGGCGTGCGATCTGCGGGGGCTGGCCGATCTGTCGGGCTGCGACGTCCTCGACGTCGGCTGCGGCGTCCGATTCGCACAGACGATCCTCAACTGCGACGTGCCGATCCGCTCCTACGCGGGTGTCGACGTCGACGAGCTGCTGATCCGGTTCTTGCAGTCGGAAGTCGATGACCCACGGTTCACGTTCGCCTACTGGGACGTCCACAATCCGCTCTACAACCCGCGCGGACCCCGCATGACGCGGGAATCGATGCTCCCCGTCGCGGGTGAGTTCGACGTGAGCTGGCTGTTCTCGGTGTTCACGCACCTGCCACCCGACGACGCCGAGGTGTTGTGCTTGTTCCTCCGCCGCCATGCCTGCCGAGGCGGCCGGCGGCTGTTCTTGGCCTTCCTCGATCCGACGGTCGCGACCTTCGTGGAGAAGTCGTCCGAGAACCCAGGTCTGCACTCGACCTATCACGAAGGCTTCCTGCGGTCGCTCGTCGAGCGGAACGGCTGGCGGGTGCTCGCGGTGCATGACAAGGATCCGGCGACGAAGTTCATCCAGCACCACTTCGTGTGTGGGACGGCCTAGCCGGACGGCCTGGGCGAACGGCCCGCCACGCCTGCCGGCCCGGGGCAGGGCCGGGACGTCTGCGGTCGCTGGATTTGGGCTGGTCGCGGCCGTGAAGAAAGGCCGAAGATGCGGGTTCCTTCCCGAAGCCGACCCGACGCCATGCCCCCCGGACAGCCCCGGACCCGCCTCGAAGCCGCCCACCTCTGGGCCGACCTCGCCAGCAAGGTGCTCGGCGGGCTGGCGGTCGTCGTGGCCGCCTGGTGGACCTACGCCAACTTCACCGTCGAACGGACCCACGACCCGGCCATGGAGGTGAGCGTAGCGCCGACCGTGCATCCCCTCGGCGACGACCAGATGCTACTCAACGTCGACGTCTTCATGCGGAACGTCGGCAAGGTGGCGATCGTGCCGCGGTTCGCGGCTGCCGAGGAGGACCGCGACGTGGGGCTCGAGATCTCGATCGTGGAGATCGAGCCCATGCAGCGGGAGCGCGAGCGGGGCGGCCCCGACATGGCCTGGTTCGACTGGACGGCCGGCGACGGCGGCCCCCGATCGCTGCTCCAGAAGCGGAACCTGCTCGCCTCCAACGAGGACTTCCGCAACGGCCGCTACCAGCTCAATCCAGGCGTCAAGGTCCGCGAGCCGTTCGCCTGCATCGTGGCCCGCGACCGACTCTATGCGATCCGCGCCCGCTTCTGGACCGACGAAGGCTCGGTCGCCGACCTGGCCTACGTCGATACCTTCGTGGGCCGGGAGTGACCGCGAGAACAGGGGCTCGTGCACGGGAAATCCGCCCCGGCCGGGTGGCTGGGCCACCACACCGTGGGAAAATGCCGTTGACGGCGGTATGCTCCGCGTCCATTTTTCGGCCCCTCCGCCTTCCGGTGCCGCGAGGAGACCGCTTCATGAGGATCGTGACGCTCGTCTTCCTGCTGGCCAGCCTGGTGGGCCGCTGCGCGCTGGCCGACGCCAAGTACCCGCTGCCGTGGGTGGCCGGCGTCACGAGAGACAGCGTGCACGTCGGCCTCGCGGTGACGACCACGACGAATGCGACCGTCGAGTTCGGCACGTCCCCCACCTTCGGCATGACGGCGATGACCGAGAACCACCAGGCCACCGACGTGGTCGACTCCTCCGTCCACAACGTCAAGCTCACCGGCCTGCAGCTCAACACGCAGTACCACGACCGCGTCACGCAGAACGTGCGCGTAACGAGCAGTTACTCGTTCTGGACCGCGCTGCAACCCGGCACGCGGGTCCGCTGGGGCTTCGGTGCCGACTCCCGGGCCGGCGGCAACACTGTGCACAACACATGGCCGGTCTGATGGCCTTGCATGCACCGCGCATGATGGTCTGCGGCGGCGAGATCGCCCACTACGGGTGGTCGCGTGACAACTGGATCGCCGAATGGTTCCAGCCCAAACAGGCCGCCCTCAACGCCACCACGCCATGGGTCACTCGCTCGGCAATCACGAGACCTGGCGGGCCGTCACCCAGGCCTTCACGCAGTCGCCCACGGGCGACCCCGACTACGTTTCCTTCGACTACGGTGACGCCCACATCCTCGTGCTCAACAGCGTCACGACCCACGGCCGGGGCAGTGCCCACGAGAACTTCGCGGTCGCCGATCTCGCCGCCCCACCCAGGCCTGGAAAATCGTGGTCACCCACTATCCACCCTCCGTGTATCGGGGTGGTTGGGGGCTCTTGGGCGATCTCGACAATCGGGCCATGGCCGAGGAACTGTTCGAACCCGCTGGCGTCGACATCGTGCTCTCGGGTGACGCCCACTTCTACTGGCACCTGCAGAAGAACGGCGTTCGTCACATGGTGCTGGGTTCGTTCGGCTCGAGTCTGTATGACGTCACGACCGGTCCGAAGGTGGTCTACTCCGAGAAGACCTACAACTTCGGCATGATCGACATGACGCCGACGAGTCTCATGCTCAAGGCCTACCGTTCCGGCAACTCGCCCATCGAGACCGTGGCCCTGACGAACCCGGTGCCCGAGCCCTCGATCCCGCCGCGCCGGCTGCACTGGCACGGTGGTTGTGGGTCCGGCGACGCCGCGGGTAGCCGCCGGCCGCCACGGTGACCGCGACCGCGATCCTAGTCATGACCGCCCGTCAGCTCTCGATGTTCGGCGACGACGGCGACACGCCGCGGCGCGGCCGGTCCGCGACCCGGACGGTCGAGCCTGCCGCGTGTGACGGGGCGACGCGGTCACTCGCCGCGCGGCTGCCGGCGTCGATTCGCCTCGGCACGTCCAGCTGGTCGTTTCCCGGCTGGACGGGCCTCGTCTACGCGGCTTGCGACGGTCGGCCCGAGAGCGAGCAGCGACTCGCCCGCCTCGGGCTCGCGGCCTACGCGGCCCACCCGCTGCTGCGGACGGTGAGCCTCGATCGCACGTTCTACACGCCGCTTCCCGCCGCCGAGTTCGCCCACTATGCGGCCCAGGTGTCCGACGACTTCCGGTTCGTTGTCAAGGCGCCGGCCGCCTTCACCGACCCGGTCGTCCGCCGGCCGGGCTCGGGCCTGGCCGACCACGACAACGCCTCCTTCCTCGACGCGATGGCGGCGCGGCGGCTGTTCGTCGAGCCGGCCTGCGCGGGCCTGGGCGGGAAGGCCGGGCCGCTGGTGTTCCAGTTTCCGCCGCTGGGCCGCCGCCTGACCGCCGACGTGCGGCGCACGGCCGGCCGGATCGCGGACTTTCTCGCGGCGTTGCCGCCGGCTGGCGGTGCCGGGCCGACCTACGCGGTGGAGGTGCGGGATCCAGAGTTGGCCTGCGCTGAGTTTGCCGCCGCGATCCACGCCGCGGGCGGCGTGCCCTGCCTGGCGGTCCACGCCCGCATGCCGCCGGTGGCGGAGCAGGCGTCCGCCTGGGCCGCGGCCCAGGAGGGAAGCGGGCGGCCGCTGGTGGTCCGCTGGAACCTCCACGCGGGTCGGCGCTACGAGCAGGCGCGGGCCAACTACTTCCCGTTCGATCGCCTCGTGGAGGAAGACATGCCGAGCCGCGTGGCGCTGGCCACGCTGGCCCGGCGGGTGGCGGCCGCCGGTGGCGAGGTGTTCGTCACAATCAACAACAAAGCGGAGGGTTCGGCCCCGCTGTCGGTGCTCATGCTGGCGCGGGAGATCGCGGCCCGCGGACCATGAGACTGCAGACGAAGCCCGCCGCCAGCAGGCCCGCCAGCACCATCATCGTCTGGTCGTAGGCCTCCGCCGCCGGCACGCCCGCCTTGACCTGCGACTCGTTGAGGTAGTTGACGAGCACCGGGCCGAGCACGCCGGCCACGCTCCAGGCGGTGAGCAACCGGCCGTGGATCGCCCCCACGTTGCCGACCCCGAACAGGTCGGCAAGGTAGGCCGGGATCGCCGCGAAGCCGCCGCCGTACATGGTCATGATCCCGCACGAGGCCGCGCAGAAAAGCGGCACATTTCCCGCCCGGCCGATGGCTGGCAGGCTGGCGTAGAGCACGAGCCCCGCCAGGAAGAAGATCCCATAAGTGACGCGGCGGCCGATGACGTCGGAGAGGGCCGACCAGAAGAAGCGTCCCAGCACGTTGAACAGGCTGAGCAGTCCTGTGAACCAGGCGCCCACTGCGGCCACCCGCTGCCGCTGATCGGCGTCGAGCGCGTCCAGCGTGGCCGGCACGCCGATCAGACGGCCGCCGAAGATCTCCTGCAGGATCGGCGACGCCATCCCGATCACGCCGATCCCCGCCGACACGTTGAACAGCAGCACCAGCCAGAGCAGCCAGAAGGGTCGCGTGCGGCAGGCCTCCGCCGCGGTCAGCGACGGCGGGAGCACGGGCGGAGCGACGGTCGCGGTGCGGCCCGTGGTCGGCGGCGTCCAGCCGGCGGGCGGCACGCGGTAGACGAAGGCGCCGACCATCATCACCACGAAGGAGATGGCGGCCAGGACGAGGAAGGTCTGCCAGACGCCCACCGACGTCGATGTGGCGAAGTGCCGCATCAGGCGGTCGGCCAGCGGCGACCCCACGAGAGCGCCGCCACCGAAGCCCATGATCGCCATACCCGTGGCCAGTCCGCGGCGGTCGGGAAACCACCGCACGAGCGTCGACACCGGCGAGATGTAGCCGAGCCCCAGGCCGATGCCGCCGATCACGCCGGCGCCCAGCCAGAACAGCCAGAGCTGATGCCAGTACACGCCACCGGCCGCGATCACGAGCCCGCCGCACCACAGGCAGGCGGCGGCGACGGCGGCCTTCCGCGGGCCGGCCCGCTCGAGCCAGGTGCCGAAGACCGCGGCACTCGACCCGAGGAACACGAAGAACAGCGTATAGACCCAGCCCAGCAGCGGCTTGTCCCAGTCGCAGGTCGTGGTGGTGAGCTTCACGAGGAGGCTCGTCTCGGCGGGGCAGGTGACCGGGGTGGTGATGCCGATCGCCCGGGCGAGGGGCAGCCAGAACACGGAAAACCCGTAGGCCATCCCGATGCAGAGATGGACGCAGAGGGCGGCCGGGGGCACGAGCCAGCGGTTGTAGCCCGGGCGGGCCACGGTCCGGCGTTTGTCCAGCCAGCCCGGTCGCGGTCCGGTCGGGCTGTTGCGACCGGCCAGTTCCTGCGGTTTTTCCCCGGAGACGACGGGCATATCCTCTCCTCGGCAGGTGCAATCGTGAGCGATCGTTCCCCGCGTGATGGGTCGGCCTGGATGGCGAGATGGCTCGTGGCCGCCGGCCTGTACAACCTCGTCTGGGGGGCCGTCACTGTACTGCATCCCCGTTGGCTCTTCGACCTGACGGGCATGGAGCAACCCAACTACCCGTTCATCTGGCAGTGCGTCGGCATGATCGTCGGCGTCTACGGGATCGGCTACCTGATCGCGGCGGGCGATCCGCTGCGGCATTGGCCGATCGTGCTGGTGGGCTTCCTGGGCAAGGTGTTCGGGCCGCTGGGCTACCTGATCGGTGTGCTCCAGGGAGACGTGCCGCCCGCGTTCGGTGTGACGTTGCCCACCAACGACCTCGTCTGGTGGATGCCGTTCGCCTTGATGCTGGTGCAGGCGGCCCGCGTCCACGGCGGTGCGAGGCGGTGGCTGGCCCGCGGCAAAGGCGCGTGCCGGCGTTCCTCCGCCCACCGCTGACCGCTCGTCGCGCGTGCCTCACGGTGGCGTTCAGGCGGTCTCGCTGTTCGGCGTCCGGATGAAGCCGACGGCGAAGCAGATCGCCATCACCGCCCAAAACGAGATGGATTCCGGTCGGCGCGGGTCGTGGAAGTCGAGCAGGTGCGGCACGTGCGGGATGCCGCTGGCATGCCCCGCGTGATCGACGCCCTGGTGCCCATCCGGCGGCCGCTGCATCGCCCCGGCAGTCAGCGGCCAGTGGTGGTCGAGCCAGCCCTCGTAGCGATCGACGCCCTTGCGGCGGCTCACTTCCAGGTCATCAAACGTCTGCGACCAGCCGCCGAGGCGCTCGGCGAACCAGGCGTTTCGCTCGGCGGACCAGTCGCCGTTCAGGCCCCAGTCGGCCAGCAGCTTAAGGCCGATCACGATCACCAGCAGGTAGGCCGAGACCTCGAACCGCGGGAACCGCTCCAGGAGGCGGACGAAGATCGCCGCCGCGAATCGCATCAGCACCACGCCCAGGATTCCGCCGGTGATCACCACCCAGAGCTTCTCCTCGCGGCTCCCCGCCAGGGCCATCGCCGCCAGGATCGAGTCGACGGCGAAGGCCACGTCGGTCAGCTCGATCACGGCCACGGTGCCCCAGAACGACGGGCTGCGTCGCCTGGCCGCCACCAGGCCAAGCCGCCGCGCCGGCTCGGGGGCCGCACCGCCCGTGTCGACGTCGACGAGCACGGGCTGACCCGATGCGTCGAGCACCAGCTTGCCGTCCTCCTCCGGCGACTCGAAGAACAGGTGCTTGACGGCGATGAAGATCAGGTAGGCGCCGCCCAGGAACTTCACGATCGTCCAGCGGAGCAGGAAGCTTGCGGTGGCGATCGCGAGCACGCGGAACACGAAGGCCCCGATCAGCCCGTAGGAGAGCGCGCGCGGCCGCTGCTCCGGCGGCAGCCGCTTGGCCAGCAGCCCGAGCACGAGTGCGTTGTCGATCGAGAGCACGCCCTCGAGAAGCACCAGCAGGCCGATGATCGCGAGGTCACCCCACTCGAACTGCTGGCCGAGGAATGCGAGTGGCAGCAGGGCGAAGGGCAGGCAGATCATCCGTGACTCGCGGCGAGGGAGGCGGGGAGACAGCGGCCGCCTGGATGTCCTCGACGTGGTGGCCGTCGGCAATATGGTAGCCGCGAGGCCGGCGGCTGCAGCCGTCGCCCCGTCGGCTGACCGCAAAACGCCACCGAGGCCCCGGCCGACGGCGGACTCGGCCCCGTCGCTGCCCGCTTCGCATGCTCTTCCGCCCACCCCGCTGCCGGTGAGTTGGGGTGGGACGGCGGGCGCGGAAAACACCGCATCGGCCCGCCATCGCCGCGGCGACGGCCGGCTATTGAGGTCGGCGGCCCGCAGCCGGGCGACGACAACATCGTCTATCGCCTCGTGCATCGCCTCCTGTCCGGCGACGACGGCCGTCCCATCCCGCCGGCCGACATCGCCTCGCCCGGGCCCGACTCGGCCAACTTCCCCAACAGCCCCTTCACGCTGCCCAAGGGGCGTTCCTACGTCGAGACGATTCCGTGTGCCTGCTCTTCGAGTGGAACGTCGGCTACGACGGCACCGGGGGCGACTACATTCCCGACGACCTGAGCAGCCCCTACCTGGGGGTCTCCTGGGCGCAGCAGAAGCAGCTCACCGACACGATCGCGGTCTTCTCTCAGGGCTTCTTCAACAACGCCAACACGCCCTACTTCCCGGCCGATCTCGTCAGCGGCTTCGGCGGCCAGTGGAATCTCTCGCAGCGGCTGGCGGTGTTCGGCAGCTACAACTGGCCGCTCGACGACATCGGCAGCCCCTCCGGCGGCTTCGCCGGTTTTGCGTTCGCCTACTGACCGGCCGCCGCGCGGCGACTGGCGGCGGTATCCTGGCGACTGTCGAGTTCGTTCCTTCGGAGCCTTGTTATGCGTCGTGCCATCCTCGTCGCCTCGTGTCTCGTGATCCTGCCGCTCGTCGCGGTCGCCGACCAGACCGCGGTGACCACCTCCGAGTGGAACGGTCACCGGCAGCAGTCCTTCAAGGTGGGCGGGCGGTCGGCGCTGGTCGTGGTGCCAGGTGAGCCTGCGCCTGGCAAACCCTGGATCTGGCGGACCGAGTTCTTCGGCGTCGACCCGCAAGCCGACGTGGCGCTCTTGGCCAAGGGGTTCCACGTGGCCTACGTCGACGTGGGCGGCCTGTTCGGCGCGCCCGTCGCGCTCGACGCGATGGATGCCTTCTACGAGCAGGTGCGAACCACCTACGGTCTCGCCGAGCGGGTCGTGCTCGAAGGCTTCAGCCGCGGCGGCCTGTACGCGATGAACTGGGCCGCGCGTCATCCCGACCGGGTGGCCTGCATCTACCTCGACGCTCCGGTCTGCGACTTCAAGAGCTGGCCGGGCGGGGGCGGCCGGTCGCGGTTCGCCGGCCGCGAGTGGAGGCAGCTGCTGCAGGCCTACGGCTTCAGCGATGAACAGGCCCGTGCCCATCCCTACAATCCGGTCGACAACCTCGAGCCGCTCGCCAAGGCCACGATCCCGATCCTGGCGGTGGTCGGCGATCGCCACGACTGGATCGTGCCGATCGAGGAGAACGCGCTCAAGGTGGAGGAGCGCTACACGGCGCTCGGTGGCACGATCGAGGTGATCGCGAAGCCGGGAGCCGGCCACCGTCCGCACAGCCTGCCCGATCCAACGCCGATCGTCGACTTCGTGCTGCGGCACACCGGCCAGGCACCGCCGCCGGCCGCGGCCCCGTAGGACCCGGCGCGGCGGCGGAGGGCCCTGACTCCGCCGCTATTTGTCGCCCTGCTTGATCACCGGCCAGTCGTCGGTGCGGAACGTGGAGGCGGGGATGCCGTCCTTGTTCCAGAGGTTGACGACCGGATAGTTGGCCCAGCCAAAGCGGACCGCCTTCGGGGCGGCCACCTGGTCGCTCGTCACCACCACCGTAGTCCCCTCGATCACGGCCTTGCCGGGGTGGAACTTCTTGTCGTCGCCGGCGACGGTGAAGCCCTTCAGGTCGCCGCCCCGGACCTCGAGCCCGCCGCCCACGTTTTTGAAGGAGACCACGGCCCGGCCGCCGTCGAAGGCCGCCTTCTCGTATTCGGGGCCGGCCGGCACCACCTTCTCGCCGTAGGCCCAGGCCCGCGCCGCCCGCGCCAGCCGCTCGCCCACCGGCTGCTTCTGCTGCGGGTGGATGTCGCGCTCGTCGCCCACGTCGGTGATCGAGACGGTGTCGACGCCGGGCAGGTTGCCCGCCACCCACTGCATCGACTCCCGCACCACGGCCCACTCCTGGTCGACCGGGGCGTTGACGATCGGCGTGAAGGGGGCGAGCTCGACGATGAAGAAGGGCAGGTCGGGCTGGCCAAAGGTCTCCCGCCAGCTCTTCACCACGTTGGCCAGCACGTGACGGTAGTGGTAGGGACGATCGGCGTTCGACTCGCCCTGGTACCAGATCGCCCCCTTGACGCCGAATCCGGTCAGCGGGGCGATCATCTTGTTGTAGAGGTCGTGGCGGCCCTGGGGCGTCCGCATCCCCTCCAGCTCGGGCGCGGCGGCGAACCGCTCGGCACTCATCCAGCGCTCGGCCGTTGTGCCGCCGACGTTGCTGCTGATCAGGCCGACGGGCACGCCGATCGCCTTCTGCAGGTCGCGGCCGAAGTAGTAGCCCACCGCCGAAAAGCGGCGGACCGACTCGGCCTCGGCCAAGGCCCAGGTGCCTCCCACATCGGCCTGCCGCTCGGGGGCGCCGCCGCGGGCGACGGTGAACAGGCGGATGGCGGGGTTGTTGGCCGTCTCGGTCGCCTCCTTGGCACCGGCGCACTGGTGCACCTCCCACTGCATGTTCGACTGCCCGCCGCAGACCCAGACGTCGCCCACCACCACGTTCTTGCGGGCCAGCGTCTGGTCCCCCTGCGAGACGACGAGCTCGCGGCCCTCGACGCTGGCGGCCAGCGGCGCGAGTTCCGCCTTCCAGACATTGCCGGCCGGCGTGGCCGTCACCGTCTGGCCCGCGAACTTCACCGTCACTGCATCGGGCCTGTCGGTGGTGCCGAAGACGGCCACCTTGCGGTCGCGTTGGAGGATGCCGTTGTCGCCGAAGATCGCGTTGAGCTTGACCTCGGCGCGGCAGGTCGAGGCCAAGAGAAGGGCGGCGGCCACGGTCGCGGCCGGACGGAAGCGACGGATCATCGGGCGGGTCTCCGGAAGGGGGAGGTGATGCGAGCGGCCACTGGCCGCTGGTCTGACGGCAGTCTACACGAAGCCACGGCCGACTTCCGCCGCGGCCGGCGGACGGCGACGGGTGTGTCGGCACCCCCCCGTCGAGCGCGGCCGACACCTGACGTGAACGTCCTGGTATCCTCCGGTGATCATGCTTGGCACGGGGATGCGATGACCACGTCTGCCGCTGTCCTCATCCGCTGCGGTCTGGTCGCGAGGTGGGCGGTCGTGGCAACGCTCGTCGTCGCGGTCGCTTCGGCCGCCGAGCCGTTCGCCGCCTGGAAACGGTCGGGCTCGATCCATCTGATCACGACGCCGTCGGGTGCCGACCTGCCGGCCGGCGCGGTCGCGGAGGGCTTTCCGGTTCTCGTGCGGCTGCATGGCGACACGTTCGATTTCGCATCGGCCGCCGCCGACGGCCGCGACCTCCGCTTCGCCACGGCGGCCGGCGAGCCGTTGCCCCACGAGATCGAGTCGTGGGATGCCGCGGCCGGCGAGGCCGTCGTGTGGGTGCGGGTGCCGCGGATCGAGGGCAACGCCGACCAGGAACTCCGCGTCTTCTGGGGCCACGCCGCCGCCCCCGACGCCTCCGACGGCCGGCGGGTGTTCGATGCGGCGGCCGGCCACCTCGGTGTCTGGCACATGGCCGCCACCGTCGCCGACTCGACCGGCGCGCTCGAGTCGCGCGACACGGGCACGGCGGCCGTGCCGGGCGTGATCGGCGGGGCGCGGCGGCTTGCGGGCCGGGGCGTGGCCTGCGGCACCGAGATCACGACGCTGCCGACGGGGGCCGGCCCGCACACGACGCAGGCCTGGCTGCGGCCGGAGCGGACCAACGTGGTCGTGCTCGGCTGGGGCAACGAGGCCGCCCAGGGCAAGGTCGTGATGAACGTCCGCAGCCCGCCGCATGTCTCGATGGACTGCTACTTCTCCGCCGGCAACGTCGAGGGCACACGACCGTTGACGATGGGCGAGTGGGTGCACGTGGTCCACACCTACCGCGAGGGTGATTCGCGGGTCTACGTCGATGGTGTCCTCGACGGGGTCTCGCCCCACGCCGGGCCGCCGCTGAAGATCGCCCGGCCGGCGCGGCTCTGGCTGGGCGGCTGGTACGACCACTACTCCTTCGCGGGCGACCTCGACGAGGTGCGATTGGCGGGCGTCGTCCGCTCGCCCGAATGGATCCGGCTCGAATATGAGAACCAGAAGCCCGCCCAGTCGCTCGTCGGCCACGTCGTCGTCGCCGGGAACGAGCTGGAGGTGTCGCCGGCACGGCTCGACCTCACCGAAGGGGGCCGCGGCACCGTCAAGGCCCGCGCGGGGGGAGCCCGCAAGCTCACCTGGGTGCTGCACCGGGCTGGCCGCACGGAAGTGGTGGCGGTGGATCGGCTCGCGTGCACCGTGCCCGCGGGCCGCGTGACGGGTGAGGAGGCGGCGACGCTCGAACTGCGGGCGGTCTATCCCGACGGCGTCCGCACTCGGCGCGTCGCGGTCGCGGTGGCCGACACGATCCCCGATCCGGAGGTGACGCTCGACGCGGCGGCTGCCTGGGACGGCCGCACGACGATCGTGGTCGTGCCGCGGATCGCCAACCGTCAGGCTCTCGAGGCCGCGGGGGCGGGGGCGGTCGAACTCGACTGGCGGTTTTCGGGGCCGGTCGTGCGCCGGTCGGCTGCCGACGGTGGCGTGGAACTGCGTCGGTCGCTGATGAGCGGGCCGCTGACGGTGTCGCTGACGGCGTCCAACGGCGGCCGGCCCGCCACGGCGCGGGCCACGATCCAGGTGCGCGAGCCGCCCGCCGATCCCTGGCTGCCGCGGCCGCCGCAGGCCGAGGACCATCCCGTCGACGGTCGTTTCTACCCGCGTGACGGCGACGGCCTCGCGACCGTGCCGTGGAGCGGACGGCTCGACCCGCCGGCCGCCGCCGTCGTCCTCCGCGCCTTCGCGTGTGACCGGCAGGTGGCGGCGGCCGAGACGCGGCCCGGCGGCGACGGCCGCTTCGCCCTCTCGGTGCGTCTGCCCGCCGACCTCGTGGCCTATCGGCTCGAGTGCCTCGTCGACGGGCGGGTCGTACACCAGGCAGCCGACGTGCTCTGCGGCGACGTGTGGTTGATCGTGGGGCAGTCCAACGCGGTCGCCACCGACTTCGGGAAGGACGAGCCGCCGCCGCCGTGCGAGTGGGTACGGACCTTCGGCTCCACGGCGGGCGGTCCCACGGCGCGGCTGGAGCGGTGGTGCACGGCCGTGCAGCGGGCGCCCGAAGGAGCGGGCGAGATCGGCTACTGGGGCGTGGAACTCGGCCGGCTGTTGGCGGAGCGTCGTGGCCGGCCGATCTGTATCGTCAACGGGGCGGTGGGGGGCACGCGGATCGACCAGCACCAGCGGAACGACGCCGACCCGACCGACGCCGCCACCATCTATGGTCGGCTGCTCTGGCGGGTGCGGGCGGCGGGCCTCACGCACGGCGTCCGCGGAGTGATCTGGCACCAGGGCGAGAGCGATCAGGGGGCCGACGGGCCGACGGGCGGCTACGGCTGGGAGACCTATCGCACGCTGTTTCACGAGTTGGCGGCCGACTGGCAGGACGATTTTCCCAACCTGCGGCATATGCACATGTTCCAGATCTGGCCGCGGGCCTGCAGCATGGGTCGCGATGGCTCCGACGATCGGTTGCGCGAGGTGCAGCGGACGTTGCCGCGGGATTTTTCGCGGCTCTCGATCATGTCGACGCTCGGCATCCAGCCGCCGGGCGGCTGCCACTATCCGGCAGCGGGGTATGGCGAGTTCGCGCGGCTGCTCGCCCCGCTCATGGAGCGGGACCACGATGGCTGCAGGCAGCCGCAGAGCGTGACGCCGCCCGACCTGGTGCGGGCGAGGTTCGCCTCGCCGGCCCGCGAGGTGATCGAGCTGGAGTTCGACCAGCCGGTGACCTGGCGGCCCGAAGCCGTGGCGGAGTTTTCCGTGGGCGGCCGGCGGGGGCTCGTGCGTTCGGGCAGCGGCGACGGACGATTGGTTTCGCTGCGACTGGCGGAGCCGGCCCCGGCCGCGACGCTCTCCTATATAGATGGAGGCTTCTGGAGCCAGGAGCGGATCCTGCGGGGCACCAACGGGATCGCGGTGCTGAGTTTTTGCGATGTGCCGGTGGCAGCGGCGGCGGACTGACCGGCCTTTTCGCCCGGTGCTCGCCAGCCGTGCAATCAACCGGCTACACGAGCCTCTCCTCCCTCACGCTCAACAACCAGTCGGGCACCGCCGCCTACACGGGTGCGATCGCCAACGGGGCGTGGAACATGTCGCTCGTGAAGGCCGGCGCCGGCACGCAGGCACTCGCCGGCGCGAACACCTACACCGGTCCCACGCTGATCAGCGCAGGCACGCTGCAGCTCGGGGCGGGCGGTGCCGGTGAGTCGCTCTCGCCGTCGAGCGCGATCACCGACAATGCCCGGCTTGCCTTCAATCGCACCAATACCCTCACCCAGGGGATCGATTTTGCATCCGTCATCGCCGGTTCCGGCGACGTGGCGCAGGTCGGGTCGGGCACCACGATCCCCAACGGCGTCAACGCCTATTTCGGCCAGACGGTCGTCGGTGCCGGCACGCTGACGGTCGGCCCGACCGGCTTGATCCTGTTCTCGAGTGGGGTCGGCATCGGGGCGGGCACGTTCGCCTACAACTCCGCGACCCCGACGCGACCGCCTCGGCCGGCACCGGCTACGACACGATGGTGATCAACGGGGCGCTCACGATCGGCAGCGGCTT
>Ga0194129_10006180_pt1 | contig 14816 bp, 9 predicted proteins | sample TA2KigCa35mmetaG_FD_150862 | JGI IMG/M metagenome (GOLD analysis project Ga0194129, IMG submission 150862) | Freshwater microbial communities from Lake Tanganyika, Tanzania - TA2015038 Kigoma Deep Cast 35m | ecosystem: Environmental > Aquatic > Freshwater > Lake | place: Tanzania: Lake... | reverse complement strand
CTCGCCCTCGCCTTCACCTTCGCCCTCGCCCTCGCCTTCGGCGATGTCCTCGGCGCGCAGGCAGCCGCGCAGCTCGCCCTCGTCGACGCAGGTGCGCCCGTCGGGGCAGGTGCCGCCGTCGCCGCAGGGCAGCACGCACACGCCCTGCACGCACACGTCGGTGGCGACGACGCAGTCGTGGTCGGCGTCGCAGCGGGCGTCGTCGAGGGGCGCCGGCGTGACGAAGCACGCTGGTCCGAGCAGCGACCCAAGCAGCGCTGCCAGCAGCAGCCGACCGCGGCGTGGGACGACGGCAACGACGGCGACGGGCGAAGGAGCGACGCAGGTCATTGGCCACCTCCGGCCAGGCCCACGCCGAGCGTGGCGAGGCCCCCGACGGCGACGGCGGCGCCGACGCCGTAGAGCACGTTGGCGATCAGCGCCTGCGACCCCGCGTCGTTGTTCAGCTGCGCGCGCTCGTCCTGGAAGACCGCGGCGGCCGCCGACGTCGCCGTCTGCGACGCGGTCAGGCCGAAGTAGACGGCGCCCCCGACGACGACCGCGCCGACGCCGAGCAAAATGCCACCAGTCACCAAGATGGCCGGGTCCCTTGTGTCGTCTCCAGTATCGGTAGTCGTCGTGGTGGCCTCTCCGTCGACGCATTGGTCGCCTTCACGCAATCCGTGCTTACAGGCAGCGCTCGGATCAATAGTCCTTGTCGTCGTGATCTGAGGCGTCGTCACTGGTCTTTCCAGCGCAGATGAGTCGCGCAGGCGGCGGCGCGCGCCCTCGAGGGCCTCGAGGATCTTGGGCGGCGTCGACGGCGGTAGGGCCACCAGCGGGTCGAGCCGCACGGCCTGCAGGAACGCCTCGTCGGCGGCGCCCTGCTCGCCGATCTTCGCGTAGGTCAGCCCGAGCCACACGAGCGCCGTGGCCCGCTCGACGCCCAGCGACTCGTCGCGGGCGGCCTCGCGAAAGCGGAAGACCGCTTTCTCGTACTCGAACTGCTCCGACAGCCGCTTGCCCTCCTGGAACGCGAGGTTGTCGTCGAGGGGCGTGGCCTGCAGCAGCAGGGTCAGGGTCAGGTACGAAAGCATCGGCGCTCCGACGGGGCAGGGCGGGGGCGGGGGCGGTCCAGGCTCAGAAGCGGTGGGTCACGCGGGTGTCGCGGTTGGCGGCGACGTCGACGGTCTTCTCGACGCGCTGGCCCTCGTGCACCAGCACGACGGTGTAGCTGCCGGCCACCACCGTCACCGGCGACAGCGGCGTGGTGCCGAGCTTCTCGCTGCCGAGCACGACGTCGGCGTACGGCTCGACCCGCACGTCGAGCCGCCCGCGCGGCAGCGCACTCCAGTCGACGCTGCCGCCTTGCTGTACGTCGACGATCACGCGGCCGCCGCGCTGCGTGTCGACGGCGATCACGCGCGCGGCGCCCGGCGGCAGCACGAGCCCCGTCGTCCCCGTGCCGAGCTTGCCGCCCTTGTCGGTCTCCCAGCGTACGTGGGCCGGCGCCTGAACCTGCAGGGTCGGCCGCGGCGCCGTTGTCGTGGCGGGCGCTGTCGTTGTCTTGGCGGGCGCCGTCGTCGTCTTGACGGGCGCCGTTGTCGTCGTGGCGGGCGCCGTCGTCGTCGTCGTGGCGGGAGTCGTCGTCGTCGTCGTCGTGGCGGGCGTCGTCGTCGTGGCGGGCATCGTCGTCGTCGTCTTCGTGGCCGCTGCGTCCGTGGTCGGCGGCGGCGGCGCCGTGACCACCGCGGCGGGCGGCTCCGCGGGGTGCACGCTCGAGCGCAGGGCGAAGGCGAGCCCGCCGACGACGGCGGCGAGGGCGACGCCGGCCACGGCGCCGACGATGGCGCGGCTCGTGCGCCGGGGCGCGGCCAGCGCCTCGGCGCCGCCGTCCGTCGTCGTCGACGGCGGCGGCGCGGGCGATGCCACGGCGGCCACGCCGGGCATGACCGAGACGACGGGCGGGGCCGCCGCCGACGCCGGGCGCTGCAGCCAGTCGGTCTGGGGGCGCGAGGCGGCGAGGGTCTCGGTGCGCGGCGGGTTGGCGGCGTCGTCGGGCAGCGACAGCGTCAGGCGCGCGAACTCGACGGACTCGGGGCCGGCGGCGGCGGGGCCGAGCAGCGCGAGCAGGCGCTGCGACAGCTCGGCGCCGGTGGCGATGCGACGGGCGGGGTCCTTCTGCAGCAGGTCGAGCACGAGGGCCTGCAGCGGCTGGGGCACCAGCGGGTTCAGGTCGCGCGGCGGCAGCGGGTCGTCGCGCACGATGACCTGCAGCGTGGCGAGGTCGTTGGGGCCCGAGAACGGCCGCTTGCCGGTCAGCAGCCAGTACAGCGTGACGCCCAGGGCCCACAGGTCGCTGCGTCCGTCGAGCGGCGTGCCCGCGATCTGCTCGGGCGACATGAACGGGATCTTGCCCTTCAGCTCGCCGTCGGTGGTCATCGCGTCGCCGTCGTGGCTCTTGGCGATGCCGAAGTCGAGCACCTTGGTGATGCCGTCGCGGGTCAGCATCAGGTTGTCGGGGCTGATGTCGCGGTGGACCAGCGAGATGTCGTTGCCGTCGTCGTCGCGCAGCGTGTGCGCGTAGTGCAGGCCGCGGGCGGCGTCGGCGACGGCGCGCAGCGCGACCTCCATCGGCACGCTGTGCCCCGACGCCCACGCGCGCCGCGCCGCCTTCTGCAGCGTCAGCCCGTCGATGTGCTCCATCGCGAGGTAGTACTCGTCCGAGGCCTCGCCGAGCTCGAACACCTGCACGAGGTTCGTGTGGTTCAGCCGCGCGGCGATGCGCGCCTCGCGCAGGAACATCTGCACGTAGCGCTCGTCGCCGAGCAGCGAGCGGTGGATGCGCTTGAGCACCACGCGCTTGCTGAAGCTGCTCGGGCCCTCCTGCCGGGCGAGGAACACCTCGGCCATGCCGCCGCGGCCGAGCGGCCGCTCGAGCACGTACCGCCCGAGGCGACCCAGCGTCGGCAGCGCCTTGCCCGACACCGACGAGGGAGCGGACGCCGTCGCCGTCGCCGTCGACGTCGACGTCTTCGCCGAGGGCGCGAGGATCGTCGACGGGTCGTCCACCGTGATGTCGATGCCTTCGCCGTCGGGCTGGTCGGACATGCGCGGCAATCTATCCCCGCGCGTCCCGCGACGTCGACCCGGGAGCTCTCGACGGAGAAGGCGGCGGGCCCGCTGACCCGCTCGACGATCCGGGCGACGACCGGCTCAACGACCCGCGACGGGGTTGCCGTCGGCGTCGACGATCTTGACCTCGCCGAGGTTCAGGGCGCGCACGCCCGCCTCGATGGTCTTGCGGTCGCCGACGACGACCCAGGTCAGCGCCTCGGGGCGGATGGTCCGCGCCGCCGCGGTGACCTGCGGCAGCGTCATGCCCTCGAGCTCGGCCTGTCGCTTCGCGACGTAGTCGTCGGGGCGGGCGTAGCGGTGGTTCGACACGAGGGTGCGCAGCACGGCGCCGGCGGTCTCGAAGGAGCCGGGCAGGCCGCGGATCTCGGTGGCCTGGATCTTCGCCAGCTCGTCCGGCTTCGCCGGGGCCTTGCCTGTCGTGTACTCGCCGATCTCGCGGCTCAGCTCCTTCAGCGCCTCGGCGGTCTTGTCGATCTGCACCGGCGCGAACGCCGCCCACGGCCGCTGCCCCACCGCCTGCATCGCGAAGCTGTAGGCGCCATACGCCCAGTGCTTGTCTTCGCGCAGGTTCATGTTCAGGCGCGACGAGAACTCGCCGCCGAGCACCGCGTTGGCGACGAACAGCTGGTTCTGCGCCGGGTCCTTCGACGACGGCACCAGCTGGCCGACGAAGATCGTGGCCTGCAGCGCGCCGGGCTGGTCCACCAGGTAGACGCGCGGCTTCTTCGGCAGCGCCACTGTCGTCAGCTTCGGCAGCGCCGGCACGGCCCCGACGCCCGCCCAGTCGCCGAGGTGCTTGTCCAGCAGCGGCACCAGCTCGGCGAGCGTTGTGTCGCCGACGACGACCAGCGTCGCCGCCTCGGGGCGCAGCCAGGCGCGGGCGAAGGCCACGAGGTCATCGCGGGTCAACGACGCGATGGAGGCCTCGGTGCCCGAGCCGGTGAACGGCACCGCGTAGGCGTGGCCGGCGCCGTACAGGAGCGGCGGCAGCACGCGCAGCGCCGACGTCTGCGGCTGCACTTTTTCCTGCTTGATGTTCGCGATCCACGTCGCCCGCACGCGCTCCAGCTCGGCGGCGTCGAAGCGCGGCGACCGCAGCGTCGTCGAGAACAGCTCCAGCGACGGCTCCAGCTGCGCCTTCAGCGCCGACATCGCCACCGTGACGTCGTCGAGCTCGGCGTCCGCCGAGATCCGCGCGCCCAATGCCTCGGCCCGGCTCGCCCAGTCGAGCGCGCCGTAGACGCCCGCGCCCTCGGTCAGCATCGCCATCGCGAACGACGCCGTGCCGAGCTTCTTGCCCTGGTCCGCCGTGTAGCCGCCGGCGAACACGTAGCTGAGCTGCACCACCGGCACGTCGTGACGCTCGGCGAGGATGAGCTTCGTGCCGTTCTTCAGCGTCGCCCGCTGCACCGTCGGGAAGGCGAGCTTCGGGAACTCGGCGGGCATCGGCACGCCCTTCGTGCGGTCCACCGTCGACGCCACCGCCTTCAGCTTCGGGTTCACCGCCTTCAGCGCGAGGGCCTCGGGCTTGACCGCCATGGGCTCGACGGCCGGCACGCGCTCGCCCGGGGTGACGACGAAGGTGTGGCCGCCGGGCTTGAGCCAGCGGTTCGCCGACGCCTTCAGGTCGGCGGCCTTCGCCGACGACAACGTCTGCAGGCTCTGGCGGAAGCACCCCGGGTCGCCGGTGTAGACGGCGCACTCGGCCAGCGTGTCCGCCTTGCCGCCGAAGCCGCCGATGCGCTCGACGCCGCGCACGAAGCCGGCGAGGAACACCGTGCGCGCCTGCTCCACCTCGGCGGCCGTGGGGCCGTCCTTCATCAGCCGCGCCAGCTCTTCGTCGACGGCCTTCTCGGCGACCGCGACGTCGACGCCCTCCTTGACGTCGACCTGCACCATGAACGTCGACGACAGCTCGAAGGCGTCGACGCGCGCCTGCACCATGTCGGCGATCTTGTCCTTGTGCACCAGCCGCTGGTCGAGGCGCGACGACGCGCTGCCGCCGAGGATCTGGGCCAGCAGCTGCAGCCGATCGAGCTCGACGTCGCCGTAGCGCGCCACGCTGTAGGCCCGGTACAGCCGCGCCTGCGGCACCTGGTCGGTCATGCCGCCGCGCGTGCCCTTCACCGCCGCCGCCACCTTCGCCGGACGCACGAGCCCGGGCCCCGGCGGGATGTCGCCGAAGTAGCGCGTCACCAGCTCCTTCGCCGTCGCCACGTCGACGTCGCCGGCCAGCACCAGCACCGCGTTGTTCGGGCCGTAGGCCGCCTTGAACCAGCCCTTGACGTCGTCGAGGGACGCCGCGTTCAGGTCGTTCATCGAGCCGATGGTGCTGTGGTGGTACGGGTGCCCCGCCGGGTACAGCGCCTCGTAGATGCGGTCGTCGGCGGCGCCGTAGGGCTGGTTCTCGCCCTGGCGCTTCTCGTTCTGCACGACGCCCCGCTGCTCGTCGAGCCGCGCCTGGTCGACGGCGCCGAGCAGGTGGCCCATGCGATCCGACTCCATCCACAGCGCAGTCTCGAGCGCGGTCTTCGGCACGTTCTGGAAGTAGTTCGTGCGGTCGAACCAGGTCGTGCCGTTCATGTCGGTGGCGCCCACCAGCTCGAACGGCGCGAAGTACTCGCCGGGGTGGTTCTCGCTGCCGTTGAACATCAGGTGCTCGAACAGGTGCGCAAACCCGCTGCGCCCGGCGGGCTCGTCCTTGCTGCCGACGTGGTACCAGACGTTGACGGCGACGATGGGCGCCTTCTTGTCGGTGTGCACGACGACGCGCAGGCCGTTGTCGAGGGTGAACTGCTCGAAGGGGATGTCGACCAGCGCCGCCGACGCCGGCGCAGGCACCGGCGCAGGCTTGGGGGCAGGGGCGGCCGCGGCGGCGAGCAGGGCCAGACCGAGGGGAGCGAGCATGGAGACTCCGGGCAGGGGTAGCGGCGTCGCTACTGCGTCGTCGGCGCCGGTTGAAGCCCCCTCGCCGTCGCTCGGCGCGCGGTCCGGGATACGCAAGGCGGCGACGTTCGGCCCGACGGCGCGCCTGTGGAAGACTCGCGCACCCGCCGCGGACGGACCGGGGGTCGCGTGAGCGAATTCGTCATCGAGACCGAGCCGCTGACCCGCCGCTGCGGCGACCGCGCCGCCGTCGACCGCCTCGACCTGGCCGTGCGCCGCGGCGTCGTCACCGGCTTCCTTGGCCCCAATGGCGCCGGCAAGACCGCCACCATCCGCATGCTGCTCGGGCTCATCCGCCCGACCGATCACTGGCTTCGGCTGCGCCTACGTGGTGCAGCTCGCGAGCGCGCTGGCTTTCTCCGACGTCAACGACGCCGAGGCCGCGGTGATGTTCACCCACCGCGCGGTCCACCTCGGGCTGTGGTGGTCGGGCGCGCCGATCCCCGAGCCCTTGCAGGCCCTCGCCGCCTACACCGTCGTCGGCGATCTGCTCGTCGTCGGCCTCTGGTGCGCCGCGCCGCTCGCCTTCGCCGCCGTCGTCTTCTGCCGCCGCGAGCTCGTCTCTGGCGTCGGCTGACCGCGGCACCCTGCGGTCGCCCACGACGGCGACGACGTCGGTCGCGACGCTCCGCGGCTCACGCCCCGTCGGGGGCGGCGGCCGCCGAGGGGCGCGCCGCGGGCGAGAGCCCGAGGGTCTCGCCGAGGGCCGCGGGGCCGATGACGCACAGGCGCACGCGGGCGCGCGACACGCCGACGCCGAAGCGGCGCGGGTCGGGCGCGGCGTCGCGGCAGACGAAGACGACGGCGCTGGCCTCGAGCCCCTTGGCGCGACGCACGCTCTCGCAGACGACGCTGTCCTCGTCGCGCTCGTCCCACGACACCAGACGCACGGGGTCGAAGCCGCTGTCGCGCTCGACCGGCAGGCCGCGCAGCTCGGCGGCGGTCTCGTGGTCGACGCCGACGACGAGGATCTTGGCCGGCGGCACGCCGGCGGCGAGCGCCTCCTGCACCGCGCCGCGCACGCGCTTGAGCCGCTCGTTGCGGCCGTTGGCGACGACGAAGGCCGGCGGCTCGCCGATCACGTTGTGCAGGTACGGCTCGCCGCCGCCGAAGCGCCGCGCGAACGCCGCGATGCTGCGCGAGTTGCGCAGGTTCACCGGCAGGTGCAGCCGCATCATGTCCGGCGGCGGCTGCCAGCGCTCGACGTTGATGGCCTGCCCGGGGTCGGCAGCCACGAGCAGCCGGCGCGGCCCGCGCTCGTCGAGCGAGCTCTGCAGCAGCGCGAGCCAGTGGGGCAGGAAGTCCTGCCCTTCGTCGACGATCACGGTGTCGAAGCGCTGCTCGATGGCGTGCAGGTGCGCGGCCACGAAGGCCGGCAGCTCGTCGGCGAACCACGCCGGCGTTGGCGACGACGGCACCGCCTGCCCAAGCGGCGCTGCCAGCTTCGTCAACAGCTCGTGGAAGGTGCCGACGTAGGCGGCGCCGTCGGCGGCCTTCGACGCCAGCCACGTCGACACCGGCTTGTTGAAGCACATGACGGCGACGCGCTCGCCGCGCGCGATGGCCTGCTCGACCCAGGCGCGCACCACGGCGGTCTTGCCCGAGCCCGGACCGCCGGTGAGCAGCAGCCGCTGGTTGACGTCGGCGCCCTTCGCCACCAGCAGCATGTCGCGGGTCGCGCGGTGCATCTGCTCCTCGGTGGACGCGAAGTACGACGACGCGACCGCGCCCGCCGGTACGTCGGGGCACAGCGCCCGCAGGAAGCGCTGCAGCTCGTCATCGCTGACGGGCGCGTGGGGCCGGTCGGCCAGCGCCCACACCGCCTGCTTCGGCCACTGCAGCGCGCGCGCGGTGAACACGATCCGCGCCGGACACCCGGGCCCGAGCCCCTCGTCCGGCACGTCTTCGACGTCGGGGAAGCACACCGCGTGCAGCAGGAAGAAACCCTGCAGCGGCACGCCCATCGCCCGCATGCGCCGCACGAGGGCGTGCTTGGCGGCCACCACCTGGTCGACGGGGCTCTTGTCGAGGGCGCGGCCGTTCTGCAGCCAGCGGCCCTGCTGCAGCGAGACGGCGCCGCCCTTGACCTCGAACAGGATCGCGCCGCGCGTGCGCGACACGGCGACCAGGTCGATCTCGCCGTCCTTGCCGGGGGCGGCGACGACGACGCGCGGCACCAGCGTCCACTCCTCGTCAAGCTCGGCCCGCAGCGCCTCGACGAGCGCGCGCTCGCTGTCGGGCAGCGTCGAGACGTCGAAGTCGGCGGGCAGCAGCCGGGCAGGCATCGGGGCACCTCGCGACGCAGCCTAGGACGACCGGCGCGCGCGACGCTGCCCGCACGCGTCCTATCCTGCGGCCGATGAACCCCGTCATCCACGGCGGCGTCGGCTGGCTGGTCGCGCAGCCGCTCGAAAGGCGCCGCGACCGCGCGCTGGTGACGCAGGCCGCCGTCGCCCCCGACGTCGACGGCGTCGGCCTGCGCGTCAGCGAGGACCCCTACCTCGCGTGGCACCATCGGCTGGCCCACGGCGCGCTGTGGGCCGTCGCCACCGCCGTCGTCGTGGGCGTCGCCAGCCGCTCGCCGAAGGCGGCGCTGGCCGGGCTCGTCGCCTTCCACATCCACGTCGTCATGGACCTGGTCGGCAGCGGTCCGGGCTGGCCCAACCTGTGCTGGTACCCGTGGGCCGACACCGAGTGGCGGCCGTCGTGGCAGTGGAACCTCGTCAGCTGACAGTCCTTCGTCTTCGCGCTCTTCTCGCTCGGCGCCTCGGCGTCACCAAGGGGCGGACGCTGGTCGAGCTCTTGTCCGCGCGCGTCGACGGGCTGGTCGTCGAGGCGCTGCGCAGACGCCTGCGGCCACGCCCCGAAGGGTGAGGGCGCCGGGCGAATCGGTCCTTCCGTCGTCGCAGCGCGGACGCCGGCTCCCTTGTGACGACCCACGCCGTGCTTGCAGCGCGCGACGTCGTGAATCCTGCGTGCCGGGCCCGAATGCGTCGGCGCGGGTCGCCGTTGCTGCTGCAGCTACGGCGGCTTTCTGTGAATCAAAGAAAAGCGACCGCAGGTGATGGATTGGTATTGATCTGCAGCGCCGCCCAGTAACTCCAAGGGTGTAGCTGGTGGTGCGGTCAGCAGCCCATCGAAGCGCGACCCGAGCTCCTGTCGATAGCGCTTCGGCAAGGCGTGCAGGATCATCTCGTCGAAGTCGGGGACGGTGTCCCTCTGCGTGGCGGTGATCGCGTGGTACCCGGTATGCGCGAGCTCGAAATTGAGCGTGCCGCCGTTGCTCGCGACGAGCTCGTTCCCCAGATGGTCGTTCACCGGCAGCAGGAAGCCGTCGGGCGCGCGCTCCGACATCAGCGAGAGCACGCGGAGGCCCCGGGGTGCCTGCGCGGCGATCGAATCAAGACAAGCGGTCGCCCGCGAGAAGGCAAGACCGTCTCGATACGCATCGACGCACAGCACGAGGCCGCCGAGATACGCGGCGACCAGCGTCACCCGAGGGAGGATGCGGCGGGGAAGGCCAAGGGCGATCGGGGAAAGACCGAGGAACAAGAACAAGAACCGTTGGTGGATGAAGTGAAGCTTCGAGCTGAAAACAAAGCCAATGAAGAGCGCAAAGACAAAGACGAAGTGACGGCGTCGGTCGACGAAGGCGAGGAGCCGTCCAAGCGCCGAGGGGCGGGCCGCGACGACGCCTGCCGCGGCTTCGTCGTCGTCGCGCAGGGCGGCGCCGAGCACCAGCTGCAGCAACGCCAATCCACAAAGCACCGTCAGCAGGGGCAGCTTCACGTCGGCCGCGCCGTACCGCGCGCTGAGCCTCGGAATGTCGAGGATCCGCCCGAGCGAGACGTCGAGCAGACCGCTCTGCTGGGATTCCATGAGCGTTTTGTAGGGTGTTTCTGGCGTCGTTCCGTAAAAAAAGAGAGCCATCGCGGTCGTAAGAAAGACCCCAATGGCGACCGCCCTGAACGTCGACGCACGCGGCGGACGCAGCGCGACCGTGAGGCCAACCAGCAGCACTCCCATCGCCCAATTGAACAGGTGAGAGTAGTAGAGCAAGACAAGCACGACGAGGATCGGGGGAGCGCGTCCCTCGCGCGCGCGCGTCCGTTCCCGCTCGAGCAGGCCGCCGAGCCACGCGAGCACCGGCAGACCGGCGATCACGCCGACGAGACCGAAGCCCACGACGTGGCCGTACAGCGCCGGCACGGAGAACACGGCGAGCGCGGGGCTCTTACCTGCCTGTCGCAGCCACCACCCGACGGCGATCGGCGTCGCGGCGACCGCCAGCGCCAGCGCCCACTTCACCGCCACGGCAGGCGTCGTGAAGACGCAGAAGGGCAGGGCCAGCAGATAGAAGAGCCAATAGGGGGCGAGCAGGTTCGCTTCGAAGCCTCGCGCCGCGAGGGTGTCGGGATGGCCAGTCAGCAGCGCCACGGCGCGCGCGTGGAGCGGAAGGTCGACCACCGGAACGCGCGCCGGCAGCGCGATGCTCAACAACAGGGCGCCGGCGACCAAGAAGACCGCGGCCCAATCCCCCGGTGACCCTGCAATTGGCTGGGGAGATGAATCGGTCGCGGCGGCCATGCTGTCTCTCAGACCGGCCGACGCTACCACGCGGGCACCGGGCGAGCGCGACCGCGCGCGTCGTCGTCGTCGTCGTCGGCCCGCGCGCCGTGGCCCGGCTCGCGGCGGCGCCGGTCTGCCGCAACGCGAAGACGCCGCTGCGTCCTCCGCGCGCGCCGTCAGCCGCCCAGGTCGGCCTCGAGCGACACGAGCAGCGACCGCGGCTTGCCCGGCCGCGCGCCGAACGGGCGCCGCGACACGATCGCCCGCTGGTCGAAGGCATTGTCGAGCCGCAGCGCCACGCGCCAGCCCGGCGCGACGTCGACGGCGGTGACGACGTCGACCACGGCCTGCGGGTCAGTCCACCGCGCGGCCGTCGCCTGCGACCACGCGTCCTGCCCGGGCACGTCGCGCATCGCCGCGACGAGGCCCACCGACAGGCCGGCGTCGACGACGCCCAGGCGCGCCCCCGCCGACAGCGCCCCTTGCAGAGTCGGCACGTAGGCCATCTCGTCGCCAGCGCGGACGCGGCCCATCAACGGGTGGCGGCTGACGAAGTCGGTCAGGTACCGCGCCTGCGTCCACGTGAACGACGCATCGACGCGCAGGGCGTCGGTGTCGCCAAAGGCATGCAGCGGCAGGGTGTGGCGCGCGGCCAGCTCGACCCCGCCGGTCAGCGCCGCGCCGCCGTTGGTCTGGGCGCCGACGTCGTCGACGCAGCCCGCCGAGAAGGTGCACTCGCCGACGATGTTGTCGTAGCGCGTGACGAACCCGATGGCCTCGCCCGACAGCCCCGCCGCCTTCGTGACGTCGACGCGCACGCCGAGCTCGCCGTTGGTGCTCTCTTCGGCGCGCACCGTGCCGGTCTGGCCCGGCGCCACCGGCGAGAAGCCGCGGTGCACGCCGCCGAGCAGCGTCAGGCCGGGCGCCACGTCGACGCCGGCGCCTACGCCGGGCAGCAGCACGGTCTGCAGGCTCGGCGCCGGCGCCGGCGCAGCGGCCGTCGCCGGGGCGAAGTCGTCGATGAAGGTGCCGGCGATCACCTCGGCGCGCACGCCGGGCACGAGCACGACGGCGCCCACGCGCAGCTCGTCGGCGACGTAGGCCGACAGCGCCGTGGCCGTCGCCCGGTTGAGCGCGGTCCGCGCCTCGCCGCGCCCGTCAGCGACGAGCTGGTCGCCGACGATGAAGAAGCCCTCTTCGCGGTGGTCGCGGCGGATCTGGTCCTGGTGCAGGCGCACGCCGGCCTCGAGTCGCTGCTGCAGCCGTGGCGCGCCCGCGTCGGCGAAGGGCAGCGGCGTGCCGAGGGCGAGGCGGCCGAGGGCGGCGATGCCGTGCGACCAGTAGGTGCGGTGGTTCGGCCCGATCAACACGGCGCGGTCGTCGTCGGGCCGCTCGTCCAGCGCGTCGAGCCGCGCGCGGAACAGCGCGTTGGCGCCAGCGCTGGGCAGGCCGAGCACGTCGTGCAGGTTCGGCCCGCCGCGCACGCCGTTGACCTTCGTCCACGTGCGGTCGAGGTCGTGGCGGTAGGCGACGACGTCGACGTCGACGGCGTCGGTGGTCATGCCCCAGCGCAGCTGCGCCTGCGTGCGCGTCCAGCGCATCGCGTCGGTCGCGCTGGCGGCGTAGCGACGGAACGCGTCGGCGCGGAAGTCGTCGTCAGTGAGGCCGAGGTAGGTCTCGTGCGACTCCTCGCGCTGCACGCCGAGCTTCAGCTCGACAGTGTGGCGCACCGCCTCGAGCAGGTCGTTGCCGACGCGGGCCTTCAGCATCACGTCCTCGCGCACGAACCCGGTGGTGGCGTCGGCGCGGCCATCGATGCGCTTGAAGCCATCGGCAGCGACGCGAGCGCCCTCGACGACGACGCCGCCGGTGAAGCGGCGGCCCGCCGGACCGAGCACCTCCTGCAGCGTCGTGCTCGCGCCGACCCAGCCGTGCAGGCGCGACTGCGGCCGGCCGACGCCGGCGAGCGCGCCGGGGCCGTCGCTGCCGACGTCGAGCACGCCGGCGCCCACGTCGAGGCCACCGTCGGCGGTCAGCGGCACCGGGCGCGTGCGCAGGTTCAGCGCCCCGCCGATGGTGTGCGGGCCCTGGCGGAGGGCGGCGGGGCCCTTCCATACCTCGAGGCCGGTGAGGCGGGCCGACAGCGGGAAGTAGTAGGCGGCGGGGGCGGCGTAGGGCGCCGGCGCGAACAGCACGCCGTCTTCGAGCAGCGTGACCTTCGCCGAGCGGTCGGAGCTCGCGCCGCGCAGGCCGATGTTGGGGCGCAGGCCGAGGCCGTCTTCGTCGCGCACGTAGACGCCGGGCGCGTTGCGCAGCACGCGGTGCACGTCGTCGGCTTCGAAGCGCTCGAGGGTCTCTTTGTCGACGACGTGGGCCGAGCCGGTGACGCGGCGGGCGTCCCGGCGGCGTCCGATCACGGTCTCGCCGACGGTCGGGGGCGCGCCGTCGGGTACATCGCCGGGCGCGTCGCCTCCTTCGACGTCGTCGCCGGGGGGCGCGTCGCCGGCGTCGTCGCCGGGGCCGGCGGCGCCGGCCGCATCACCGTCGCCGGCGGCGGCGGGGCCGGCGACGAACGCGCCCACGAGCAGGACAGCGGTGACGAGGCGGGTCACGGCGGGGCCTCGCGCGCGGTGGCGACCGTCGGGGCGTCGGGCGTCGTCGTCGACGCGGGGGGCTGTGATCGGGCGCGCCACGGCGGCGGCGGCGTCGACGCCGGTGGTGGCAGCACGAACGACGGGCGGCACAGCAGGCAGTCAGCGACGGCGGCGAGGTCGACGGTCGGGTCGATGAACGGCGCCGGCGGTCGGCCGTTCAGCGTGAGCTTCGCGTCGGCGAACACCTGCACGTCGCGGTGGCCGCGGGCGGCGAAGTCGTCGCGCAGCGCGTGGGCGAGCTGCAGGATCAGGTCGGGCTGGCCGACCATCTCGTTCTCCTGCCGCCAAGTCAGCCACTCGCGCGGGCTGACGAAGGCGGTGCGGCGGGGCGCGCTTGCCGGCAGCCGCGCGTCGGTGAACAGCACGCGGTAGGCGAGGGAGCCGGACTTTTCGCGGACCATCACGCGCCACGACCAGCGCATCCCGGTCTCGTCCCACAGCACGTCGTCGCCGACGAAGAACGTGCGCAGCGGCAGCGCCACCTGCACGGCGCACCAGCCGCACAGCAGCGCGAAGGCGAGGCGCGTACGGACCTGAGAGCGCGGCGTGGACGTCGATGCGCCGTCGGCGCCGCCCGGCGCGCGCGGGGCGACGAGGCGCCCGAGGCCGAGGCGCGCGCCGGCTGCGCGCGGCCAGGCGGGGGCGAAGAACGCCGTCGTCGCCGCGATCATGATGAGCGGGAACATGCCGATCTCGAAGAACGCCCGCGTCAGCCCGTGAAAGACGACGACGAGCGCGTAGGCGAACGCCCGCGTGCGGGCCCACGACAGCAAGGGCACCAGCGCGAGGTCGTAGAGAAAGCCGCCCCACGACAGCGTGAGGGCCAACCACGGCGACGTCAACCACGCGCCGATCACCGGCAGCGACGAGCGTGGCGGCAGCCACACGCCCAGCGGCTGGCCGAACACCAGCCAGTCGGGCCCGAGCTTGGCGACGGCGGCAAAGACGTAGACGCAGGCCACCTGAAAGCGCAGCACGAACACCGCGGCGAACGGCACCGTCGCCTGTCCGCAGCCGCGCCAGCGCGCGTCGACGGACCACGCGGCGTGGCTCGGCACCACGCACAGCAACACCCCGAGCAGCAGCACGAGCCAGTAGTGATTCAGGTAGTTCGTGACATCGCCGAGCTGCACCCACGCGAACAGCACGACGAACGACAGGGTGGCGAGGCGCGTCAGCGTGCCGGTGGCGATCAGCGCGCCGAGCACGACGAACGCCGCGTAGCAGGCGCGCACGTCGCCAGCGTCGGGAACCGGCACCCACGAGAAGCCAGCGTAGCGGAAGAAGAAGCGCGGCTCGCCGAAGAGCTTCTCGGGCCACCCCGACGACAAGAAGCGCGCGCTGCCCGCGGCCACGAGCAGGCCGTAGAAGATGCGGAACGCCGCAAGCCCCGCCGGGTCGGTGGGCGCGGCGAGCCGTCGTTGCAGGCGGGCGACGACGTCGGTCAATCGTTGTCTCCGGCGCCCTCGTCGGGCACCCGCAGGCCGAGCAGCGACGGCAGCGTGGTCTTCAGCTCGTCGGTGGCGAACT
>Ga0194129_10006178_pt1 | contig 14819 bp, 24 predicted proteins | sample TA2KigCa35mmetaG_FD_150862 | JGI IMG/M metagenome (GOLD analysis project Ga0194129, IMG submission 150862) | Freshwater microbial communities from Lake Tanganyika, Tanzania - TA2015038 Kigoma Deep Cast 35m | ecosystem: Environmental > Aquatic > Freshwater > Lake | place: Tanzania: Lake... | reverse complement strand
CAAAACTGGAGTTACTGCCCCAGCTATTGCACCAAATGCGTTAATGATTGCAGCTGCTGCTTTAGCACCCACATCAATCATAAAGGTAAAGATTTTGCCCAAAATAGGCAAAATGGTATCTCTTAACAATTTGCCTAATTCGTCAAAACTTTCTCGGTTGTTATCAATGGCTCTTTGAATTACTTTCCAAGCCTCTCGGAATTTATTGACTATTGGCTCACCATATTGGAATATGTAGCCAATCAATCTTTCAATAATTGGCAAAAGTGCAGCACCAACGGATTCTTTGGCTTCGTCAAATGCTTGCTTCAATCTGTCAATTCTGCCTTGAAAAGTTTCGGCATTTTTAGCTGCTGCGCCACCATAAAGATTGCTTAATGCTTTTTGAGTTTCAGTAAAATTCATTGCCTTGAGATCGGCAGCTGATAGACCAATGCCCAATCGTGCCAATCTTGTATCTTGTCCTTCATAGGCTTTTGCCAATGCTTCGGTGACAGTTGCTAAATCTTTACCTGATCCCTTAGATACATCTAAAGCCAAATTCAATAATTTTTGTGAAGCATTAACATCTTTTGTGGTAACGGATAATCTCTGGAAGGCATTTCTTAAATCATTGTCAGCAACACCAGTTGCCAATTGTGTCTTTGAGATATATTCCTCAGTTGCCTTTATTTGGGCGTCAGTAGCACCTGTGGCGGTCTTTAATGCGCTGGCTAACCTCAGCTGTGCCTGTTCATCCTCAATCGCTGATTTGACTCCATCAATGGCTAATTTGCCAGCATAGGCAACGGCAGCAGCAGTTGCAACGGCAAATGCAGCAGCAGCCTTTTTGCCAAACTCTGAAATCTTGCTTGCGTTGCTTTCAACCGCTTTGTCAGCATCACCCAACTTCTTTTTTAAGTCATCGACATCAGCAAGAATCGATAACTTTAATGTGCGAAATAAACCAGTAGCCATTAGACCCATTCCTTAATAATGCGATTAAAACTTTGTTCCCATTTGTTGATCAATTCAGGCTGAATTCTGCGAAGGGTTGGATAGATAAACCAACCTCTTGAACCTCTGCCTTGCCGTCCCGAATAACTAGGAAACTGCTTGAACTTATTAGATCCAAACTCAAGACCAGCCCATAGGGTTTGCGTAGTAGCACCACCTGAAAACTTTTGTCGTGCGAAACCATAACTGAACTCACCGATTTTGCTTGATTTTGAGATGCTAACGCCATCTGCAACTCTCTGGACTGCTTTAGCCGATTTTTCTCGACCTCTAGCTGCTTGCTTAATTTCCTCTGATGCAAAATACGCCAAAGCAGCAGATTGAGTTCTTGCTTCCTCTGTTGCTTGCTCATCCATGAGTTTGAACGCTTTGTAAATATCACGCAGATCTTTTTTATTGTATGCAATGGTTTCATTTGCCATTCCTTGCCTCCAATATCTCGATCGCTGTTAATATGTCGTCCGCATCAACCCATTCACTCATTGGAATATGTGTGGCAATTGCCAACTCAACCAATAATCTGTTTAGGCTTCCTGCTTTGTGGCTTTTGGGTCTGCATCACCAACAATGACATCGGCTACTGTTTCCATCCAAATATCCATTGGTTTGATGGGCTTTCCTCCTGCAAGTTCACGCTTATGTGCATGATAAGCAAGAAACATAAGATCCCAAATACCCAATTTCTCAGCTGCCTGACCAATGGTATTTCCTGTCTGCTTTTCCCATTTTGCCCACTCAGGCGGTTGGGCAATGTAGGTTGCTTGCTCGCCTGAGTTATATTCAATTGTGATTGGTAATTTCATTATTTGCTCCCGTTGTTAGATCTTAGCTAAAGGTGTCGGTTACTTCACCCTTAGATACGGTGAATGTAAATGATACTGTTTGAGCATCAGTTCCTGATCCACCAGCAGTTGGAAACTCAGGCTTTACTGGAAACACAAATTGCGCTCCTGATGCAGCCGTAAGTGTCATGCTGATATCTGTATCTGGTGCTGATTCAGCAGCTGCCCACAGAGCCTCACAAACTGAGTTTGCTTTGCCCCAGTCAGCCAACATGTCCAATTGGAATGTTCCTGAAATGTTTGTGGTCTTGTAAGCCTCGCCATCCATTGTCTGATAAGTCTGACGCTCATTGACCTTCGTTAAAACTGCGTTAGTCGCTTGTGCTTCGATGTCTGTTCCACCTGAAAAAGACAGCGAAACATCACGACCTGTAATTACTTGTGTTGCCATGATTGCTCCTTATATTGTTTGCGTGTAATAGGTAGAAACTCGAACATCTGCTATAAGCAGCGTTGATGCTCCAACTGTTGTTACTGTCGGTCTTTCAACCGAGCTGACGATGTATCCTACTGGGATAACCGCCAGAACACTTATGATTAACTGCTCTATATTATCGAGAGATGCAGGATTGCTGTTATATGCAACTGCGACTGTGATTGTCATATTGACTTTGGCACGAATGTTTGAACTGTTAATTGTTTGAAATTCTAAATATGGCGAATCAGGCACTACAACGACAGCCGGGGGGATGACTGTTTCAGGCACAAATGAATAAACATTTCCTGCGACAGTTGATAAAGCGGTTGCTAAAGGTGTCCTGACTTGCTCAAGTATTGTTTCGTTTGGCATTACTGAGCCATGCTTTCAACATCAAGATAAGCACCAAGCAAACCTACGCAGCGATTGAAAAGCGATCTCCCCATCCTAAACGGAGTTGCTGAAAAATCAACGCCCTCTATTTGTCCTCCGCTGGCAATTCTTGATTGAAATACTTCGACTGAAACTGCAAAGACTGCTGATCGAACAGGCTGGACTCCAACATAAGTTGATGCGCCAGAAAGGGTAGCAGTTCCGGATGGGATGACATTAGCTTCGAGTATATCGGCATTAGTGATCGATGCTGAAAAGGTATATTGTCCAAGATTGTCTGCCAACACAACTCTTGTTCCGTTGTAAGGTGAACCGCATCCTGTAATGACAACTGATTGTCCTTCCGTAAATTCATGAACTCCCAATGTGGTAAATGTAGCAACATTATCTGACAATGATGTCTTTTGAACAGGTGCTTTGAATGCAACAAGCATTGGCAAAATCACCGATTCTGCCGAATCTATTATGCCATCAAGATATGTGTTGTCATACAAGGCAGACGACACACCAAGCACAGATCGCAACTCGGTGGCTGTAATTATGCTTGGCATGTCATCTCCTTACTCCCTTAATGGATGCCTACGATCGGGAGCAACCGCAGGCACTCAGTTAAATTAGGCTACTGCTAGCTTGCGGAATGCAGTTGGGTAGCGATTAACTACGCAAACATATCCGTAGATACCTATTTCAATGCGTCCGTTTGCAACGATATTGGCACGGAGTTCCACTGTGCCACTCTCATGGAATCGCATTGCTTGTGATGGGTAAACCAAAGCATGTTTGGCGTTAGCATCATCACCTGTGTAGTTAGGGCTCACAACCAAATCTAATCCAGCCACAGTTCCATTTGTAGAACCCTGTGTGATCACACCCGCAGCATTTTGTGGTGCTGCTGCTGAAAATAGTGGACGGGAATCAGCTACCGCTCCAAGCAATCCACTAAAATCAATTCCGTTTGTTCCACCTGAGGGAGCAACTAATAGGCGATTTGGTGTAAAGCGCATTACGCCATAGGAATCAGAAATTCCATCAACGATTGATGCGTAAATTGATGCGCCAGTTGATGCGCTTGCATTCTGTGATGCAATTTGTGAAGCATATTGATCGGTCTTTTGTGCATAAGATGCAGCTAACTCACGAACCAATAATTCTGCGAATGCTGGGTCTGAACGATCAAACAACTCAACATTTACAACATTTGCTCCAGCAAACTTAACGATAGTGTCCTCTTGGAATGTGACAGTTGTATCAGTTGATGAAAATTCTGAACCTTCTCCAGTTACTGCAACTGTTGCTTGTGTGCCCAACGCAGGTGTGTAAATTTTCATTCCTGTTGCTGGTAGTGGTGCTCTCTCGATTGAATCAATAAATGGACGGCTTGTATCAATTACACCGATTAGATCACGCAAATAATTTGGTGGCACAGTTCCGGTATTTTCTGAAACTGTTGCGATTTGCAATGCTGCAATTAGGTCACGAGCATCGTTGTCGCCCTGAATAGCACGAACTTGTGCGTTTAGATATTGTCCAGCGGTAACATTGGTATCAACACGAGGCTTTGTATATGCCACATATTGAGCAGTTACAACTGGAGCTTGTGATGCTTCTACCGCTTCGGTTGCGATAGGAGCTTCTGATGTTGTATCAGACACTTTGTCCTCCTGTGTTGTAGTTTCCTCAGCGGTTGCTTCGGAATTCTCTGTTGTTTCACTAGCTGCAACCTCAGCCACTCTTGCGCTGTCGATTGCTGGATCTGTTACAAGTGAAACTTCTTGAAGCGTGCTTGATTGAATCTTTAGCACGCCATCCTCATTTTTCCATTCGTTGATTTTGACACCAACGCTAAATCCATCTCTTAAACCTGTGGCTGCTTCCTCAAGCGCATCATCAGCTCTGAAAGTTTTAGCCAACTTAAATGTTGCTTCCAAGCCTGAATCTGTGGCAGTAATATCAATTAACTTGCCAAGTGGCTTTGTTGTTTGGTGCTCAAGCAATAATTTGACAGGCTTTGAAAAGTCAATGCTGTCTTTTTCAAAAACAGTTAATCCTGCGCTGGTTGAACCTTGCTCATTCCAAGTGACGATCTTGCCTGAGATGGTTCGTTTGTTTGTGTCGGCTGCGGTTATTTCAATTGGGAAACTAATTTTCATCGAATTAGATCCTCCTCCTCTTGGATTTGCTCAACGCTCATTGCGCCAATGCGATTTAGGATTTCATAAACTTGCGCACGCTCTAATGCTGAGCCACGCAAAAAGTCATCAATATCAAAACGGGTTTCGATTCCGTTAGGGCAAAAATCTACCTGAGATAATCTTTGTTCAATTGCCGTTAAAATCGGACGAAGCGAAAAGTCAATAAGTGCTTTTCTTTCAGCTGTCATGTTTGAATAAGTCATTGATGTAGTTTCAGCAGAAACAAAACTTGCCGGAATTCCAGCTGCTCTTGCAACTTCTAATGCAAGATATTGTCTTGCTTCATTTAACTGTAATTTGGCTGGATCAAAGCCTAAAGCCTGTAATTCAACATCAGCATTTAAGAATGCAGTTGATCTAGTTGCTCGGCTTGCTTTCCAGCTTTCAAGTAATCTTGTAATTCTCTCTGGAGTTAAATTTGTGCCATTTGATTTTAATACCATTTGTGGCATTGGCTCTTTTGCATACATTTCGGCTGCTTTTTCTAATTCAGCAGCAGCTTTAATTGTGCGACCTGCTCGATTAAGAATTCCTTCATCAAGTCCGTTAAATACAATTAAAGATCCAAGTCCAAATGGCGGCACTCGCTTACCATCAACTGTGTAATACTCAATCTCGGTTGAATTTGAATTTAATGATGCAAATACTCTGTTTGGTGCAATTCTTGTCCATGCACGAATTCTTGATGCATCGGTTGCAGCATAGGCGTCCATCACCATACCATATGCGACCCCAAACAGGAGCAAATCTTCGGCTATCCATGCATATATGGCTGATCCTGCAACTCTTGGATCTGGTTGCATAATTACACGATTTGGTCTTACATGTTCATTTGTAAAATGATTGTATTGCTCTAGCGGTAAAGATCCGACTGTTGAGCAAATTATATTTCTTGCACGAGCACCTGCTGGAATCGCCATGTATTGTTCACGAGTTGCAGTTGTAGTTCCAAATAAAATTCCGCCAACTAATTGTTGTGCGTTGTAAGGTGATAAAGCAGCTGCGACATCTATTGTCGGATTTGCCTGATTTGTGCGGAAACGATCAAATAATCCCATTAGCACATAATATACCATATGTCCTAATTATCCGACTTGTATATCAATCTCCGTTTCAGGTTGTGTCGCAAAATAGGTTGCCAATGCAGAGGCGACAGCTGCACAAACTGCCACTCTGCTTGCACGCCTTCCAATAACCCAACTGCCATCCCCGTAAGGCAATTTGGCTGCTGAAAGTGTTTGTTGGGTCAGTTCATCCTGACCTCCATGTTGTAATCGATGGGAATTTATTGCGCCCAGCCACCGATCACAACTTTCCGCATAGATTGCGCCATCCATGTCGGTTATGGGTATCCCAGCAGGAACGAGCCGACTTGCGACAGCTTGTGCAGTCCGTTTGGAATACGCCACAGTTTGTGTGTTGTATTTTCTAACATAAGGCGCAATATCGTTTGCAATTGCTAAATCATTTAATGAATAATCATTTGACCAAGTATGCAGTAAAACTAAATTAAATCTTTCTCCTGGTAATCGTTGGGTTGCACATAATGCTGCAAATTTTCTGTCAGGCGATAAATCCAACGCCAACCAAGTAGGTTGCTCAGGATCTAATGGTATTGGGTCAGTCTGACATAAAGCCCACTTTTGTGCATCAATTGCGCTGTTAATTGTATCGACCCATTGAGCCAAAACTTCTGTGCGCACAATATCCGGTGGATCATTGATGACCGCTTTTAGATTATCTGGGTGAATAGTAATTCCTAATGATGGGTTGGCTTGAGCAAATGCGCTCCAGTTAATCTCACCTGACGGAAGCAAGATCGGAGCATCAGGTTCGGCACTCCACTCAAACCAACCAATCGGGTCATCGGTCGTAGCTGATGCCAATGCCCGCTCACGCAATTTGTTTAAGATTACAGAATGTTGATCTCCAGCTGATGAATAAATCCAAACCTGCGGATTCTTAGCAGAAATCATGGAATAACGCATTGATGACCAAGCATCCTCATCCTTGTATTCTCTCAATTCATCAAGATGGATAGTTTCAGGTTTGCTTAAACCTCTAGCTGCATTGTTTGCAGCCTTTACAACAAATCGTCTATTGCCAAACAATTCAATTTCCTCAGCACCATGTTGCCACCGGATTTTCTTTACTTCTTTTTCAAGTCTTGAATTGGTTTCAATCAAAGCCACAATCTGTCTAAAGGTTTCTAGCGAGGTTGTAAGTCTGTGAGCTGATGCAAGCTGCAATCCCTCACCCCATACAAACATGCCAGTCAAGATCCGAAGCATCATCAAGGTGGATTTGCCTTGCTGCCTAGCGCAGACCAAACCAGCCTCAGAATGTTGAAACCGACCATCTGGTCTAACTTTGTGACCATGTATGCACACAAACCGCTGCCATTCCATAAGGTTGATGCCAAGTTCGGTCGCTAGGTCGATCATATCTTGACCTTTTGATGGTAAATCATTGAGCTTGGAATGAATTCGTGGAGTTTGCACACCTCTTAAATCCGAATAGGCAGGATCAATCAAGATCTCGCCCGTTTGAAGGTTAATCAAAACGATTCAGTCTGATCGTGGCTGATCGAGGTATTTTGTGGGTTAGAAAAGGAACGGGGGGTCGATGGTGTCGGTGCGCTCACAAAAAAACGCCCACCCTTGCTTAAATTGCATCTACGACAGCTTGCAACCAGATTGTCATCGCTATCGAGCCCACCTAACCTTCTTGGAATGATGTGATCCACAGTTGTAGCTTCTTGATTGCAGTATTGGCAGATAAATTGATCCCGTCTTAATATCCTCCTACGAATAGCACGCCATCTATGTGTTGATCCAGTAGATCGTAAAGCTGACTTACTCATTTAATACCAACCCTTTTTCTTATGATGTGCGAGTGCATTGCAAGGATTATCATACCTGTGCTTAATGTAAGCCAATCCTTTGTCAATCTGTTTAATCGGATTTTTTTCTGTAAGACCTAAGATCTGAGGAATGCCAAATGCACTTGACTTAGGATTTTTTGCTTTGTAATTCCATCTTGATTCTTTATACCAAAGTTCATCTACACAATAGAAATCATCAAATGAATAATCAAGCTGATGAAATGTATATTGCTTTAACTTAGGTATTGACCAAGAAGCGGAATGTGCTTTTTCAAAGCCTGAAATGTTGGCTAAACATAGAGCGATCCCAATTAGCGAGCACCTTGCGAGCCATCCCCTTCGGGGCTCGCCTTTTGGCTTTGAGAGCCAATGCTCATTAAAGCGTATCATACTCAACCAAATTAAACGGCGTGTCTGCGTAAATTTCATATACTCATCCAACCTTCGTATTCAGCATCAGGATTATCAATTAACCATTGTGCACGCAATTGATTCTGGTAAGCCCAATCTATTTGATGCGTTAGTTCATCATGAGAATCGCACATGTGTGACACTCCTTGTCAGCAAACATCCATGAGCCGCACTTATTGCAGCGCATTACAGGTTCTTGGGTATCGATCTGCTCAGCCATGTTTTTTGTGCCAATTGCACAACATTTAAGGCATTGAAATACCCGAAAACCTTCAGTTTCAGGATAACCATCAAGCCATATGAAATCGGTGTTGGCTGAACAGAAGTTGCATCTAAAACTAACCATCTTTGCCAGCCCATCCAGTTCCCTTAAATATGCTTGGCACAGCTGTAAAGACACGCCTCAAAGGTGCGTAACATACTTGACAATGAGGGATTTTATGATCCATTGGTAAATCCAATACAATCAGCAACCCCTCACCATCGCACATGTAATCGTAATTAGGCATGATAAGGAATTCGGTTTATGGAATGGCAGGAATAGCACCGAAGCAGATCGCCCTCACGAAGTAATCTGTCATCGTTGCACATGTCGCAAAACTGAGTTGATGGCTCGACTTTAACTCCGTCATCCGTAAAAGTCGCAGTTAGACCCGAGCCGTCAATAATAAATAATTCACCCATTTATTCACCTCCCTCAAAATACCATTTTCCATTAGCTGTAAGTTTTGCCCATTGCGCAGGACATTGTTCATTTTTCGGTTTTCCGCAATTGCACACATATCCATAATATGGCTTTCCACCTTTGCTTATACCTTGCAATAGTTTCATTTTGCCATTTTCGCAAGGCATTGGTTGAGGTTCAGACTTTGGCAAATTATCTACAACCTCACCGACTGACCAGACCTGTGGTGTTGCATCGACTTTCTCAGCTGCAAAACTATCTCTTAAAATGTTTTCAATTTGTGCAGATTTAGATCCGGGTTTTCCATACATTGTTTGGCGAGCCTCCAACTTGTCCTTAAATGATGGTTTTGTATCAACCTTTTTCATATCATCTTTGGTTGCAGTTTTGTCAGAGCCTTTTAGTAAGATTATTGCCCTACCCAATGCGCTGGTGGCAGTATCCTCAACATAAAACTTTTTCATGTTAGGAATGTAAGTTTCCCTCGATCCAAAAGCAATGTTGCTAACAGCTGGTGCTGTATCTTTAGCATCTCGCCATAAAGTTGCCTGAACCAAGATATAACCCTTTTCAGGATCTGCACTTATGACTGAAATGTCAGATCTACCCATTGGATAATTGGCAATGAACCATTTGTTCAAAGTTGCCACATCCTCATAATCCTCAAGATTAAATGCCATCTACCCACACTCCATCCTCATCCTGCATTGCCTCAGTTACCATTTTTGCAATTGCAATATATCCAAGTGCATCTTTGTAATTGTCATCGACTCTTGGATCTTCAGCTTGTCGGCTTATTTTGACCAAACACATAAGAATTGCAACCTCATTTGGTTGTATTGGATAACCAAGATAAGCCGACCACAGTTCGGCAATGCGTTTATGGTTTCCAATTGGATGCCCATATTGTGAGCCTCTTGAGTGCAGTATTTGTATAACTTCATTGAAAACTTGCTCAGTTTTTGTCATAGTCAAATACCTCATCTGACTTGACTTTGTTGTCAATCATTCTGCGATGAAAATTCCATCCATCACGCCTACCGATCCAGTAGTAGCGTGCTTTGGCTTGTTCGTGTATGCCCAAATAAACCCACACTAATACCAGACAAGCTAGTCCAGCATAAATGGCTGCGTATCCTAAGTCGATCGTTATCATGTCGCTCCCTTACATATCCACAGGCGGTCTGTGAATACATAAAGTATGACCTAAATCAAGGACGCTTGGTTAATTTCTTTCGGAGTGTTTGATAACGATTAGATAACGCCAATATCCTCAAGATCATCGATATGGTCATCAATCGTGCGGTCGATATAGTCTGTTTCAAGCCCCATAACTCTTTCCACATGCAGTAAAACTGCCATCTTTATTGATTGGAATCATTTGCACGCTCATATTCTTGCCATCCCACTCCATCAAAACTATGCCCATTTGCCAGTTCGCAAGTCCTTTTATGTAACTTGCTTTTGCCCTGTTCATGAGATTACCAGATTCTATGCCATATAGGGGTCTGTAAGCCCCATACAGCCCCTCAGAGTAGGCTGACATACCTAACCTATGGGTATGCCCACAAACCACGCTCTTTCCTGCCTTTTTGGCAAGATTCAGGGCAGTCTGTCCAGCATTGGGATTCATGTTACTTTCATCCCCATGAGCTAAGATCCAGCCCTTTTCAAATTCGTAAAAGGTTTTATGAAAAGTAATGCCTAAAGATTCAAAATCCATAAACTTTGGATATTGCAATTCAGGTAGGGCTATCAAGCCCGGGACTTTTAATAAAGTGTTATATAGGCGATCAGTATGATTGCTGCGGATACTGTGAGCTTCTCGGCTGTGCTCTGTGAGATTCCAAAGAATCTCTTGAGTAATTGTGCGGTCATCATCCAAAGTTTGCTGATAAGCCAAAGGTGTTTTTTCACTCCAACGGCTAATAGTCTGAAAATCAATTTCATCTCCAACTACCAATACACAATCAAATTTTTCTTTCCTTGCTAATTTAATGACATTCTTTACAGCTGTTTCATGATGGTATGGAATTTGCAGATCACTAATCACCAAGTAACGCTTAATCGTCATCCTCATCGTCAGTTGGATCTATGGATGGGATTATCCCACCATCGCCCACAATCCAATCAGGGAATGTCCGTGATTCAGTCATCAGCCAAAAAGAATGCTCAGGTGTGAATCCTGCTTTTCTAGCTGCTTTGTAGCATTCTCTCAAAGCAATGTAATGCTGATCGAGTTTTGTTAATGGTTCAACAGTTTGGCGAACTCTCCGCCTATTGACCTTAGTGTGTTGTTTCCGTTTGCGTGTGTTCGCCATGACAAAAATTATCGCTGACTAATTAAGACAAACAGATCATCAACACGCTCTTGCAGTTGCAAAGTTTGAGTTTCTAATCTTGAAACTTGGTCTTTTAGGCTGCTGCCTGCGTTCGGTTTAAGCTCTTGTAAGTAAGATTTAATAACCCAGCGTAGAGCCAGCAAGCCAGTTGCGCCTAGTGTGCTTAAACCAACGGCTAAGCCCACCCATTCGTTTGCGGTCATTTCGCATTGATTCCGTAATCAGCCTCTTTGCCGGATTTTGGATCAAGTGCTTTGGCAAGTGGCGCAACGATCGCTCCTAGCAAGGTGGCATAAGCAGGATGGATGTCTGCAACAATGGCAAGAGCAACAGTAATTCCTGATGCAGCCACAGCTCTTAAATATGACTTAATTGCAGCTTTGTGTTTATTAGATAGTTTCATGCTTTGCCTCCTAGTAGTGGGATGTGAAAAAAGTCTGAGTTTTTATCTTGATCTTTCTTGAAACTGACATGGATGTGATGATTGTGCGGATTTCCTTTATATGTCCGGTAACGCCATCCAAAAATCGGTGAGGCAATTTTGCCTTGATGGATTACATAACTGATGCGACCATTGGTTTTCCCATATGATCGAATTTGATCTGCCAAATATGCTGAAAGCCCTTTGTCGTCAGAAAGCCGAGCGTCAATATCGATTGCTCTAACGACAAAATTGGCGTTTGGGTCTGGGTTGTGATCGCTTTTTCTTGCGCTATGTCTAGCATCACCAATCCACCCATCAGATTTACGCAAACGCTTTGGGAAGGAATCATCGATCTGTTCACGCATTTGCACAGCTGCTTTAGATAACCAAGGCTTCATGAAACAATTTTGAGGGATTGTGCTAAGACAACAGCAACTTTGCTTCGTCAGCAGTAATGCCCAAACGCTCCAATAATGCAGCCTTAGCCTGTGCCTTTGCTTCGGCTTCGGCTTCTATTGCTTTTACTTCGGCCTGCATTTTTGCTCTGTCAGTTAAAAAGTCCTCTAATTCTTGACCTTCTAATTCACGCTGTCCATTCTTATTACTTACTATTATTTTTTCAGTTTGCATATCCATACACCTTCACATTTCCTGTCATATTTCCTGCGGTTGGTATTAAAGTAAAGCCTGTGTAAGAAGTATTAACGGACAACATTCCCCCGCCGTGATTTTGATAAGAATTTGTGCTTTGATTTGAAGCAACCCTAGAATTGTAAGCTGTTCTAGCAGACAAATATGGACTTCTTATAATCATTTCAATATAACCATTAACGAAGTTAGCACCATCGCCATTCATCAAATACCAAGAACTGATTAAACCATTACTGTAATTGCCAGCAGGGGCAGAGCTGCTTGAACTATTTTCTACTACTGACCAACCATAATTATTAGAACTGTTGTCAGAACTACTTACCCGCATACGCATTGAAACATAAAGATTTGTGGACATAGCAGTTGGTGTAATTAAAATTAAATAATTATCATAGGTTGCAGAAAATACATCATCAACATTGTGTGCAGATGATGCTGAAAATGATGTGGCTGATATTAAAGTCAAAGCACCGCTAGAAGGTGCAGCCCACTTGACGCCAAGACTTTGTGTCGAGTCTGCCACTAAAACATGTCCATTTGTGCCAACTGGGATTCTTGCATCAGCTGTATCAAATCCAAATAAATCACCTTTTGTTGTTAATGGTGTTTGATCTGCGGTTGTTGCCCACTCTGGAGCAGTCGCACCAGAATTTACTCGCAATACTTGACCAGCAGTTCCTAAAGGCAATCTAGTTTTAACATTTGCAGAACTTGATCGATAAGCAATGTCACCTAGTGTTGTTTCTGGATTTAGGTTTTTTGTTGTTGTGTCAATAGATGAGCCGAGCGTGCGAATTGCAGCTGCGCCATCTTTAACCAAATCGGTATCGTCTGGAGTTGTCCAGCCGTAGTTAGTAGTGGTTGCCATTATTCTCCTATTATCAGGATACGATTGTAGCGTATTCCCATGTTAAAGTCGGGCTTAAAGTGTTCCACGCCTCGACCACAGGCACAGAATTCCAGCGCATCGCCACTTGGCTAAATGCGACTGGTGAAACATTGAGAGTCAAAAACAATTCATTGAAGCGAGTGCTCCAACGCCAACCTTCGACATATCCTTCAAATTCTCCATCAGATATTTGGTCGGGCAGGTTTTGGATGTTGACTGGCATTCCCATAAACACGCCCAGCAAATCATCTCGATCTGCGTCATCAATTTCGGGGTTTGTAATCGGAAAGGTAATGCTGTCAAATCTAGGTAATGGGTAAGCTCTTTGGTCAATGTAGCGATCAGCAACCTCTTGAGCATCAGCTGATGAATGGATGACTGAATTTATGGTTTCAGCTTTGTAGCCATACAAGGCAATCGAGGCTGCATCTGTGGCGGTTTCCTGTGAGCCAAAATTGTTGCCGTAATTGATGTAAATATCGTTGCGGATGTCAGCTGACCTAATAGTGGTTTGCAAGCCTTGACCTAGCGCATGATTGGCATCAAGATCAACATAACCATTGGCTATAAGGTAATTCTGCCTGTGGTCAGCATCAGCATAACCAATTTGACCTTGATTATCCTCATACATATAACCAAAAGCCGAATCAGCAATTAATGATGCAATGTTGTAAACAGTATCAGGTTCGGCTGCTCGGTTTTCCATTGTGTAAAGTCCGGGTTGATCTATTTCACCAAGTCCGATATTTTGGGCATTTGTCCAAATCTCAGTCGCATCATAATTTGACCATGTTAAAGCTGCTGGAACTTCATTCCAAGAATTTTGCAATACAAATGAAAGCAGTTCATAGATTTGATCACCATCTTGATCTTGAGCCAAACTATCGTTGTAAATCTCTTTTGCTAATTTTACCAAAGATCCCATTGCGAGCAATGTGTAACCAATTACACTAGCCACATTTCCTGTCCGTTGAACCTGAATAGTTACATCGGTAATATCGCCACCAAATAAATTGACATAAGATCCTGAACTATCTTTAACCTGCAAACTCAAACTATCGTTAATATCGAATGGCAATGTTTGCCCAGATAGTGCCACAAGTGTTACTTGTAAATATGATGGTGCTGGTTGTCCGTAAATAAAGCTGCGACCTGCTTGATGTGCTATGTCAGAAATTGCTATGTCGGTGTAATCGACACCAGCAACAGTTAATTTCCAATCAGGTGTCCAGGCTGTCATTATTGAAACACAATTCCAAATCCGCCACCAAATGTCGGGGTTGATCTTGCTGAACTGTCAGTTAAGACTTTCTGCACAGCTCTAGCAGCACCCTCTGGATCAATTGATTGAACTGAAATGTTGTTATTGATTACAGTTGGTTGAGTTTGTGTTTGAGATGCAATAGCCAATGGATTGCCTTGATTATATGTGAAGCTTGATGTGGCTTGACCTGCTTGACCAATTCTGCTTAATGACCCAATATCTTGTCCCGGCTTAACCAAGTTAATTCCTCGAATAACAGTATTAATTGCATCAATAATAAAGTTCAAAACTGGAGTTACTGCCCCAGCTATTGCACCAAATGCGTTAATGATTGCAGCTGCTGCTTTAGCACCCACATCAATCATAAAGGTAAAGATTTTGCCCAAAATAGGCAAAATGGTATCTCTTAATAATTTGCCTAATTCGTC
>Ga0194129_10006172_pt1 | contig 14826 bp, 18 predicted proteins | sample TA2KigCa35mmetaG_FD_150862 | JGI IMG/M metagenome (GOLD analysis project Ga0194129, IMG submission 150862) | Freshwater microbial communities from Lake Tanganyika, Tanzania - TA2015038 Kigoma Deep Cast 35m | ecosystem: Environmental > Aquatic > Freshwater > Lake | place: Tanzania: Lake... | reverse complement strand
GATAAAACTGTTGAAACTGCAACTGCTTAGTAGAAGAGTTGATGAAGTTGCAGCCAAGGAAAACACCAGCAAAACCCGTAGAAGGGCCAGTAGAGGTTTCATTAGCAAGAACGATCGTTCCGTCAGTAGTCAGCTTTACCAGATCACCGAAGAAGATATTCGTATTGTAACCACTAGCAATACGACGCTTCCGGGTAGCTCCAGCAAACACCTGACCGCCGATCAGATTGATCGGAATAAGCCCGTAGGGCTTGTCTACAGTAGGGTAAGCCATGTTTAACTCCTAAAAAATTAACGTTTAGTGAAACTCACCTCAGAACGCTTCTCAGAGAAAAGAGGCATCCTCGGATCGCTTTCCCGCATGAAAGTGTTATCAACTGAACGAATTTGTTGGTCGTTAACACCTTCATAATAGGCTTGACGTGCTTTTACTCGCTCTGTCGGAGCTTTAGAAAGCATCAAACCGCCAATCTCGACATTTCCACTGGCCCCTGAATGATGGTCCATCGAAAGCATCAACTCGGGATGATCCTCCGCCTTTACAGGCTCGTATCCATCACGACGTTGCGTGGAGACATTCCGAGTGTCGGGCTGTCCCAAGATTGCTGTGCGAACCCACCTAAACGTGTAACCATCCTGTTCGTAAGGATCAGGTAGCTGACTGGCAGGTTTATAGGCTGGAGTAGACGAACGGGACTGACGCTCCCGCGACTCAAGTTCACGATCAGTACGATTTCCCATTATCTACTCTCCTGCATAGCAACATGTTTCGCATAAACTTCCAAGGGGACACCCAAGCGCCGAGCTATTGCCACCTGTGATTTGGTGAGAACAATCTTTTTACTTGAGGTCGTTCGTGTCGCCGGTGCTACCACCGTTGCCTGTTGGCGTTTTTCCGTCCGTCTCTGCTGAGGATCTTCTTCTTGTTCATCAGAGTCATCTGACGTTTCCGAAGAATATTTCTCGGGAAAAACTTGCCGAAGCCGAGCTTCAATACGCTCGTAGTATTTGTCAGTTCGGGGATCAATCCCTTCATTGACTAATTTCTGGTGCAGCCCATAAGCAAAAGCCGTTCTTTCCTCATCCACCCCAAACCAGGTATTTCTGTTATACCAAGCAAGGGCTTTCTCATCTGGAGGAACTGCCTGCTGCTGAGTAGCTTGCTGATAAGTTACAGCATTATTTTGGGGTTGTAAAGTGGCAGGGGGATCATCGGGTAATTGGGTAGGCTGGAACTTTTTCCAATTTTCCTGCTCCATAGTTACCCTAGTGATCTCGGACATAGCATCAGCAGCCTTCTCCGAATCCCCACTTTCCTGGGCTTCCTGCAAAGATCTTTTGGCGGATTTAAGAGCAAGTTCAGCTTTTGACTGAGCTTCTTTTGCCAGTACCTGCTCACCGGCACTAAGGCGTTTTTGCAGCTTTTTGTTCTCATCAACCAAAGCTTTGGCGTACGCCAGGGCCTCTGCCTGCTCCCTAGCTGCCTGCTCTTTAGCCCTGCGCTCTTCGTGATAAGCGCGTTTAAGCTCATCCATGCGCTTCTGGACTTTTTCGTTGACCTCATCAATCTCATCGCCCTCTTTTGGCGGAGTCTTCATAAGCTTTCGCCCACGATCCTCAGGCGGAGTATCGTCAACAACTTCTATTTCAATCTTTTCTTTGGCTGCTTTTTTCGGCGCCTCCTTTGGTTCTGGAGGAAAACCTATTTGTGCGCCTTCTGGTTCTACTTCAGGTAGATCTGGTTTTTTAGCGATCTGCTGGTTAATTTCTTCAAGGGTGGTAACTATTTCTTGATTTGCCATCATTTACTCCTTACGCACGTGTGTAACCACGAGGATCATCAACAACCGCTTCAACCTGATCGTCATTAATCAAGCGAAACTCTTGTCCATCAATTAAAAACCGAGTGCCAGAGTAGTTTCTCATAATGACGAAATCGCCCTCTTTACACCACGGACCGTTTGGGAATTTATCCCTGTCTGCATAGGCAGAATCGCCTAGTTTTAAAACAAACCCTAAACACGAAGCCACTTCCTCGGCCCGTTTGGTGGTATCCGCAAGAATAATTCCCGAGTCGCCAACTTTATCTTCGATCCTAGGTAGTGTAATTAGTACCTTAAAACCAACGGGCTGGGGCATTTTAATCTCCCCAATTTCTTCAGCCTTCTTAAGTGTCGCTTCTTTATCAATCGCTCCTATGCGGGATGTCATATATCTTCTGCCTTTCTCGCGGTTTCAACAAGATCAAGGATTTCGCGCTCAGCCATAGCTAATCCTTGAATAACCCCAACCTGAAACCTGTAGTCGGGGTAATCCTTTGCGCCGCCGGTAGCTAAGTCATCGGCGTAATTATTCATATGTTCTCTAATCTTTTTACGAATGATCTCTTCAAAAGACTGGGGTGTTGTCATTATTTAGTTTCCTTTTTCTTTGGCCTTTGCGCTTGTTGTTCCGATTGATCTAAAGAACGTGCCAAATCTATCCCCATGCGGGTACCTTCAATTTCTTGTTTTACAGCCTCTACACCGTCTCTAAACTCCAACTCTGTCTTGTCTTTGGCGATTTGCGCACCAAGTCTGGCACCATCAATCTCAGCCTGAGTCTCAATCCGCATTTGCTCGGTCGCAATCTGCGCGGCCCTAAGCTGGGCGTCCATCTCATCTTTCTGCGCTTTGCGTTGCACTTCAGCGGCTTTGAGTTGTAGTTCTTGCTGTTGCATCTGCACAACCGGATCCTGTTGGGCTTGCTGTGCCTGTATAGCCGCCATTTGCTGTTTGCTCATACCCGTAACCATCTGCGCTGCCTGGGCAGCAACACGAGACATCTCAATCTCCATGACCTCGGGCAGGTGGGCATCAGGCGGGGGCAGAGCTGCACCCATAACTTGTTCGATCTTCTGACGGTATTGGAACGCCAAGTGCTCCGCAATGTGCGCCTGAAGTGCTGCTGACATCACCTGAGCCTGAGGGTTCTGCCCCAAAGCCTGAGCGAGTACGGGATCTTGTGCCATCGCAACATGAACAGCCAAGTGTGCGTCGTGATCCTGATACAAAAAGGCTTTTACGGGCTTCATATTCATAATGTTCATGTTTTCCGACACAGGATCTACGGGTTTTTTGTCCTCATCCAGTGGCAATATCTTTTGAACATTACGCATACCCAGCGTCTCAAGCATCTGCCTATGCAACTGAGCCATATCGTAGAGTTGCGGTGCAGTATTAGCTAACTGAAGCGCTGCTTGGTACTGAATAACCCGTTGGCTAAAGGTTGAAGCGTTTGGATCAGAAACCGGCACTACCTCAACTAAGTCATAGTCTGCGCGAGAGGCCTCAATCAACCCATCAAAGGCCCCATCTGGTTCGTACTCGTACTCCTCAGGCGCAAATTCGGCAATGATCTCCTTCAAAAGACCAAACTCTAGCTTCATTGAGGCATGTATCCGTGCCTGAACAGCCGACATGACCTTCAAAGACCGCTCCAACAGCGCTAATGTCGTACCAACCGGAGTTTCTTTGTTGACATCTTGGATTTTCAGCTCTGCAACTGCCGCCAAAGCCCTGCCCTGCCCCACAATATTGTCCATAAGGGCCAAAAGCGTCTGACTTGGCTCTTTGTACGGCAAAAAAGTGATGTTTTCGCTGATTTTTCCGCTTGCTACGTCTACATCTCGGAACTCTCCAGGGGCAATCGGGGTGTCGTCACCCTTAATTCGCAGCCCACGGGTCTTTAAACCACCCGGCAGATTTGACAATGTGCCTGCATCTACCAACTGACGCAGCAAAGAAGTGGAAGATTTAGTATGACCACCAATTAAGTGGATTAAACCGTAGCCGTAGAAGCCAAAACCAGGGATGTAGATATAGTGAACGAAGTGCATCCGCTTAAGACGCAGCTTGTCATCCGGGTTCCAGTTGCGGCGGATTGATAAAATTGTGTTTGAGGACTTCTCAATCGTTATGACATAGGGAATCGCAATCCCATCCTCATCCCTTAGCGGGTCTCCCTCAATATCCAAGTCAACGTGCATCTCTAAGATGAGATATCTATCGTCCTGAATGATGGTTGAGGCGTCGTCCTCAGGATCCATTTCACTAAAATCAGTAGGCATCTGATCAGGATCGGGCAGTTCTACGTCTCTATAGAACCCAGCAACCTGTAATTTCTTAACGTCGTTCTGGGTTTTACGCATGATGTGCGTGTATCTACCGCACGTGCGAAGGTCAGAGGCTCCATAACTAATAACAAAGTCCTCAGCCGGGACAAAAACAGACACTTGCCTGTCTAGATTAGGGTCAAAGTAGACCTTTTTAAACGCGGAACCCGCCAGCGCAAGGCTCCACAACATCCTTTCATGCTCGGCACGGTACTCAGACATCCCTACCGTGAGCTTGTAGTTCATGTCATCTTTGACACGAATACTTGCTTGTTCCTTCTGACGTGTAAGTTTGCCAATAATCTGTGTCTTAACAGGGCCTGATGCCGGGAAAGTCTCCATAATGGCATCGGCTTGGAACCGAACAACCGCTTCCGACAATAACGGGTGAAACACACCACAAGCACCGGGCCACGGTTCTGTTCGATCTTCAATCTTTAACCCCAGTAGCTTCAGCCCATCTTTGTACGTCTTCTCCCAGTCTTTGCGGGAGTCTTTGTCTTGTGTGAAGTTATCAATAAGCTCTTCAGCTAAGGTAGTAAGTTCATGTGCATCTAAATGCTCGGCTAAGTTTGTCGTGAAGTCTTTAACACCTTCTCCACCACCCTTACCGATCTCAATCTCCAACCCACCAGCACGGATCTCTACACTCTCGGGATCCTCGATCTCAATCTCAATATCCGGCTCTTGCGTCAAATTCGCAAGCCCCATCGGCGCTCCAAACAAACTTTTCTCAATAGCCATAGCTCATCCTTCAATAATATCCTTTGCCCCGCCGCCTAAACTCCCTAGGCTCATCTGGCTCATCGCTCGTTAAGCGCACCAAGCCACCCTGTCTAAATCTAAGTAACGCCTGCGTCATGGCGTCTACTAGGTCATCATGCTCTCCAGCAGGGAAAGAAGCAAACTCTTCTATGACTTCTTCAGCCCACCGCATCTTTGGTGCCCATATCATTTTTGAAGCAAACAGGTCAGCTACCGCATTAACCCGAGTAATCTTATCGTTCCCGCGTACGGGTGTGTAGTCCTGAATGGGTATCCCTATCCTCCTTAACTCTTGCAACAGCGGCGCTCCTGCAGCCTTGGCCTCAATAATGCAACAATCAGGTTGAAACTCTTTGTACTTCTCAAGCGCTTTGGTTTTTAGTTCAGGAAACTCAAGCCGTTCTTTGTAAGCATCTAACAAAATTATCTGCGGGGCTGGTTCATCTTCTGGGTGGAATATGCCTAAGGTAACACATGCGGAATAGTCAGAACGTGTATTTTTTGTATGCGCTGTGTCCCAAGACTGGATAATGTAGTTACAAGAGGGTGGATCTTCGTGCTCCCACTCCTGCCACCACTCCTTCTTAATTAGTGCACCTTCGGCCCCAGTAGGCACCTGCATGTACTGCGCCATCCATTTATGAACCGGCAGCTCATCCTTTAAAGCGGTCAGCTCTTCCAAACTCCAGAACTCAGGCCATAAGGACGCCCCAGAAGGAAGTATCGCTGGTAACTCAATGACTTCCCACTCCTCCCCACCTCTTTGTATTGAGGCCTTTATTACCTGTGCCGTTAAGTCTCGTTTTGACCACCTGGTCATCACGATCACGATTGACCCCCCTGGCTGCAAACGCTGCCGTGGGCCTGAGGAATACCACTCGTAGACCTTATCGTAAATATCCGGATTAACCTCAGCCAAAATCGCTTCTTGCTCTGAGTGCGGGTCGTCAATAATTAGTAAGTCAGCACCCTTACCCGTAACAGCACCGCCCACACCAATAGCGAAGTACGTACCCCCATGACTAGTATTCCACCTCCCCGCTGCCTTTGAATCGCTTTGGAGAGACACGTTAGGGAATATCTCTTTGTACGTGGGGTTGTCTACAAGGTTTCTTACCTTCCTACCAAAGTCTGTAGCAAGCTCAGCAGTGTGTGAGGTTTGAATTACTTTCTTAGTGGGGAATTTGCCCAGAAACCAAGCTGGCAGCAAAAAAGAGGCAAACTCTGATTTTGTATGCCGTGGCGGCATATTGATAATGAGACGTTTAAGCTCACCTCGGACAACCCGCTCAAAGGCATCTGCCATTATTTCGTGATGTTTGCCATGAATAAATACAGGCCAAACATGTTTTACATAGGTAAGAAATTTTGATTGTGCAAGTTGTTTATATTTACGCTTATTTAACTCTTCCAAAAGAACTTTAGCTACGATCTGTCTGTCTGGCGGCAGTTTAGGAATTATTTTTCGTAGCACTTCCGGATTGAACGCCTTTAACTGTTGGATTTCGCTGGCTCCCATCATCCAGTACCTTCTTCTGGTTCTGCATCTCTTGGAGTTTCATCATCTCTTTCCTCCGAGCCAAAGCCCTCTCCTTCTTCCTCTTCTCGTGATGCCCCATCGTATTCAGACTCCTCAACCTTTTCGTTCACACTCACATCTACATAATCACTGACAAGTTTTACCAACTCCTGCTCTAGCTCGACAGTGGTTTTATGGTTGATGGTAATTTCGGTTCTCTCGGCAAACAGGCCAACGTCTGCCATCTTCCCGATCATCTCAATTGCACGCAGTTGATTCTTAGGATCTGGATCATCCAGCATGGCAATTAGTTTATTAGTGGCTACGGTACGTAGCTGAGCGGCAGATCTGGCAACCTGCACGTCGTACTCTTCAAGTATGGCACCCAGCTTAATGGCGGTACCTGCCGATAGAGAGTAAGAGACGGAGGGCTTTATCTCCCCCTTGATGATTTTCTCAGCAAAGAGTTCATCTTCTCTATCAATTTCAATAGGCATACCCCGCTGATTTAACTCCATAGCAGTAGCGCACGCGATACGAGCTTTCTCGTATACGTCTTTGAAATTATGGTCGGACTTAGGTAAGTCCACGCCTACTTCTGGTTCAAGTAGTTGCATGGAGGGGGAGTGTATGAGGAATCCGTATTTAAAACAAGGGGGTGGTTTTGTGTGGATGAGGGGGTACGGGTGCGGCTGGGAAAAATTGATGGGGGGAGGGGGGGTTAGTAAAGACTAACTAGAGAATTGAAAAATTTGGGATAGGTCGTGGACTTTAATATGTCATAGGACCCACGCCCCCCATCGCTGGCAGGGGGGTGCCCGTACGGGTACCCGTCACATTGTGACATCTTAAGGAACTAATCCCCCGATTTTATTGTCTAACCTGTACTAGGGCAGAAAACCCTGGTGCAGTTTCCCTTAACCTTAATTGGAGAATCAAAATGCAAGTACAGTCAACAGCAGAAAAGTTTGTGGTATTCGCTGCAGCAGTAGATCTAGCTCTAAACACTCAATCAGAGGCTGCAGCCTCTATCAAAGCCGCATGGCGGGCAATGGCAAAAGAGGCCAATGGCCTATTCGGCAATGAATGGATTCACGTTGCCATGCTTAGCAAGCGGGATCCTGCCATTGTTGAGACTGCCAAGAGGAAAACGGCAGACTTGAAGGCTGCCAATAGCGAGACCTTTAAGACCACTAAAGAGTACGCTGCCGGTATTAAGGCAATGGTAGTGGAGAAAGTAAAAGCAAGGGCAGACGATGGCGGAAACCCCCGCGAGCAGTACAGTCGGTTTCTGGTTTACGCTGTAGAGGAGGCAGGGTTGACTGCCCTTTACGTCCCGAAAGAGGTTAAAGGTCCAGGGACAGGATCAGGCACTACCTCATACGATAAGGTAGCAGAGGCCTTGCGGGTTTTAAGGAATCATCTGCCTCAGTGTGAACCTCAGGCAGTCTCCAATGTCCTAGAAATGTGGGCAGACATTGAAGAGGCTGCAGTATCAGACGGCCTCTTGAAAGAGTCAGTCTAAGGATTCACTCCCCCCGAAAGGGGGGATTTTCTAACCTAATCGGAGAAAAACAATGGTCAATCTCTTAACAGTTTCCCCGGCATATGGCAGGGATTATCGTAGTGCAAAGGACGCAATGGCTGACTGGAAGGCCGGAAAGGATTTTAAGGCCGAAAGCATGAAAGTACATGGATACCTCAGTGCCCGCGATACTGAGGCACTAAAGGCAGACGGGTTTACCGATATTATGATCCGATACAGTAACCTCAGACGGGGAACACTGTTTAAGATCTAACCCTTAGTCTCTCAACATAACCCGCCAATTGGCGGGTTTTTTTTTCGCCCAAAAATTCTTCAGGTGCCCGTCACAATGTGACACTGCCTGCACCCGCCGGCCCTGACGGGGGTCACTGGTATCGTACGCGTTCTCGCCATCAACCCAGGATTGACTCGCCAACAACACCTGAACTTGTCACACTGTGACGGAACTTTCCCCCAGGCTCCGTTGTCCAATAAGGGTAGGACGCAGTAATGATGTTAAACCAACCCCGTCACAATGTGACACTTACAAGGAGCAACAAAAATGCAAGTTCAAACCACAGCCGAGAAGTTCGTAGTGTTCGCCGCCGCCGTTGACCAGGCTCTTGACGTTGAATCCCAGGCTAGAGAGTCGATTAAAGCTGCTTGGTACGCTATGGCAGTGAAAGCTAACAGTGTTTTTGGTACTGACTGGATTCATGTCGCTATGCTTAGCAAACGTGACCCTGCCATTTCCGAGACGGCTAGCCGCAAAGTAGCGGAACTGAAAGCCGCAAACTCTGAAACCTTTAAGATCATCAAAGAATACGCATCGGGTATTCGGAATACGGTGAAAGAAAAGGTTTTGGCACGTGCTGAAGCGGGTTCTAATGATCGGGAAACGTGGAGCCGATTTTTGACGAACGCAGTAGAAGACGCAGGTCTGACCAACGTCTACGTGCCAAAAGACGCTAAAGCTCCAGGGACAGGATCAGGATCAACGTCCTATGACAAAGTAGCGGAAGCGTTGCGGGTTCTCCGCAACCACTTGTCCCAGTGTGAACCCCAAGCAGTTGAGAACTTACTGGGTATGTGGTCGGACATTGAGGAAGCAGCGATTAACGACGGTATCCTAAAAGAAGTTTAGACGCGTTTCATTCTTCCCAACCCCAGGCGAAAACCTGGGGTTTTTTTGCGTCTACACGTCACAATGTGACACCACACCAAAACAAGTTAATATTTAAAAACAGGGATTTTTTTTCAAAAAGTAGCGTTTTTCGAGCAAAAAGTACCGTTTTTGGGAGGGAAAAATTGGGTTTTAGGCTGATTTTTTTCGCATTGTGAAAAGCGGGTCACTGGTCTCGTACGCACTCTCGCCAACATATCCAGAAAAATCAACGACTTACGTTTTTCAGTACTGGCACGCCCTTTGCTTGTGCTCTGATATCTTACCAATATCTTACCTATATCTTACTATAATAATATAATATTATATTATATCTTACTTTTTTTCTATTTTTCCGAAGGTTATGAAGGGGTCGAAAAAAAGGGTCGTTTTTCCCCCCTCCAAAATTTTTGGGGAGTGCGTTTTTTTGCTTTTCGGGGGGCTCATAAAATTTCTTGGAAAATTAGAAAAAAAGTAAGATATAATCCCCTCCGTAACCCTCTTAGTAAGATATCGGTAAGATATCAGTAAGATATGTATTTTTGTTAGTCTTCACTAACTCGTCATTTTTCTAACCCATTGATTCCATTACACTTTATTTTTTACCTTTTTTCCCAACCCTCGGAACTTTTCACGATATGCAATATCTAACCCAAAACAGGAGAAAAACCCATGCGATTTTTGAACAAAACCACCCCATTTCCGCAGTTTTTTGATAAAAAAGGCCAACTTTTAAACATTAACGTGTTATTGTCTGATGCACAAAAAGAGGAACTCCTCACCTGGGTTCGTCACAATGTGACACCCGACCACGCCCCTCCCCCCAAACTTCCTGGCAAACCCGCCCTCAAAACCCCCTGCTGGAACTGGAACGGTGCCGTAGACCGCAACACCAACGCCGCCCGATACCTCAACCACGCCGCCCACGCCTTCATCTACCGTATGCTCAACGGGCTGAACAACACCCCTCCCCATCTCCTTGGGCGCATTGCCCACCTATGCCGCAACCCCCGATGCGTTAACCCCGACCACTGCCAAGTACAGACAGGCCGACGCACCCTGGCACGTAAACAGATACTGCAGACCCTGAACCCTGACGACCCGAACGGCGCCAGCACCGACACCATCACCCTCCTCAAACCCGTGCTGCAAAAGATCCTAGAGCAGCAAGAAGCCATACTGAAAAACCTAAAACTTCTCGCCCACACCGTCCAGCACAACCAAGCCAATCAAACCAACCAAGCCAGCCAATCCCAGAAACTCGCATCAGACCTTGCTGATGCCGTCGTAGCCGAACTGATACGGGTCAAGTTTGACCAGCTAGTAGCCAAGGCAGTGAGTACTGACAACGACAGGGGCGTAACCGTGAGGAGATGGGAATGAATAAAACAAAGACCGAACCCACCCACAAACACCCGAACAAACCCAGCTTGAGGGAACTAAACATCAGCTTTTATTGTCCAATAAGGGTAGGAAATGATTTTGTCTGTCGTAAGTGTATGTTTTCAGTGAGTTTTTTTCCTTCAGTCTATCCGTCACATTGTGACAAGTTAACAGGAGATTCAAATGCAAGCAAAAATCGAGGCGGTACAACAACCTCAACGAGATCTAAACGACCCCCAGTGCCGCATGTGTGGCGCATACATTGAGTTCGCAAGGTGGGAGATCGGCAAGCGTACATGTCTGGATTGTGGTGAGGAGCAGGCTCGGCAGGAGCGTGCCTATTGGTGCGTGGCTCCCATGCACAAGTCTAACTATATGCTGTTTACCGACACCGAGGATCTTCAGGGCATCAACAACAAGGGAGGGCTAGTGAGATGAGCGTGTTTAAGAAACGGGCAGTGACGATGACCACAAATAAAAAACCCAGAGGCATGACCATGACGCAAGAACAATATGACCAAGCACACAACGAGGCTATGACGGCAATCAGCCAATACTTATCGGGGATATTGTTGCTCTCCGAGTTTAAGGACCGCATTGCGGCTGTCCCTGCACCAAGCCTTGTGCCTCACGAACAGGTGGGTCTCACCGACCCCGCTACTGGTTTAACTTTTTGAGATGATGGAGCAGGACGATGACCACAAATAAAAAACCCAGAGGCGTGAACTTTCACGACGAGATACTGATCCTAGAGAAAGCCCAGCTTGAGAGTATCAGGAGCCTAGCCCTTGAACTGCCTGATCCGTACAAACAGGTTCTCATGGCGGTGGTGGTGGACATTGAAGAGATCAACCAAGACGATGTCACATTGTGACGCAAGGAGTATGAGATGCACGACTACAAAGGCGTAGAGACATGGGGGCAAGTTAGTACTAGGCAGACTGAACGCCCGTACATAGACCCCAAAGAGATACAGAGACAAGAGCGCATAGCGGTGGGGCGCATCTGCCGTTGCCGTGATTGTTTCTGTTGTAAAGAAGCAGGACTAACTAAGAAGGAGGTGTAACCATGGGCCAGCTATTTTTTATCTTTTATTTCATCGTGCTCACTATCTGCGGTGGGCTGATTCTTTTAAACGTGGGAGTGTGAGATGAAATCGTTTCTTGAAGGCGTGGGTATCGCAGTAGTTTTTGTTTCGTTGTATGTGCTTTTAATTTTAATCGCAGGCTGATATGTCACAACGTGACAGAAAGGAGTAAGGCATGGGATACAGAAGTGAAGTATTTATGATGATCTCCGCTGACTCAGATGCGGGAAATGGTGAGAGAACAATGGCGCCTTTGTATGCAATGATAGACGCAAGAGGGGTGGATCTCGACAGTCACTGGTCTCCGTCTGAATGCAAGCGCCATCACGGCTGTTTTGTTTTTCACACAGAAAATGTTAAGTGGTATCCGTCTTTCCTTGAAGTGAAGGAGATGGAGTGGATCTATGAAACGGGCAAAGTCTTAGCCGGACAAGATCACAAGATCTCAGGTGTGTTCATTCGTATTGGGGAGAATTGTACTGACATAGAGGAGAGGTGTTTTGGGGAGGAGAACATGGACGACATTGGCGTAGAGGTGCGATTAAATTTTCCTGCCCATCTATTGAATGACTAAAACCCTTGAACATCTTCAGGCGTAGGGAACTTTTCTACAGCTTTTATTGTCCAATAAGGGTAGGGAATGATTTTGTTTGTAAGTTTTGTGTTGTACGGCTGGGCCTGTCACATTGTGACTTTTTGTTTGTTTTTTACTTTTTTAACATCTTAAGGAGCATTACGTTATGAGCACTATTTCTTTCGGTAAATCTGTCAACCATGAGCAGGCTGTGAAAATGGTTGCTGAGTTGGGGTCTGAAGTTACTTTACTTTTCCGTGGCGAGCCAGGTGTGGGTAAATCATCTATGCTTAAAGATCTTTCTAAGTTATTCCCCGAGCATGAGATCGCGTATATCGACTGCGCAAACCTAGACCTTGGCGACATTGCCATGCCTTTCATTGACCGCGAGTTGAATTGCACACGATACTATCCAAACGCGCATTTCAAGTTGCACACGGGCAAGCCTGTCATTGTTATGCTGGACGAGCTGACCAAAGCTTCGCAGTCTGTGCAAAACATGTTACTGCCTCTTATCCTTGAGGATCGGATTGGGGATATTAAGTTACCGCATGGGTCGTTGAAGTTCGCTACCGGCAATCTCACACAAGATGGTGTTGGTGATCATCTTAAGGCCCATGCGCAGAATCGCATGGCGGTGGTGCCGTTCCGTAAGCCTAATTCTGAGGAGTGGATCAAATGGGCGATGCGTCACAACGTGACAGAACAAGTTATTGCGTTCGTTGATCAGTACCCCGAGACGATGGCATCTTATCTTGATCCGAGCCAAGCTAAGAATCAGTACATCTTCAACCCTAAAGAAGTTCAGTCAGCTTTCTGTTCTCCCCGTAGCTTCGAGAAGGCATCACACATCATCAAGAAGCGTTCGGCCATTGGTGATGAACCAACACTCGTTGGTCTCATGGGTGTGTTGGGTGAGTCTGGTGCGAGAGCGCTTCATGCGTTTATCAATCTTGATGACAAACTTCCTACCCTTGACGGGATCATTGCAGACCCACTGGGTACTAACATACCAACAGATCCTGTGGCTAACTGTATCCTGGTCTACAAGGCAGTCATGCACGTCAAGCGGGAGAACATTGAGCGTTGGATGATGTTCCTTGAGCGCTTACCCAAAGAAAATCAAGGCGTATTTGCACGTTCGTTGCTTGAGTCTGATAACGCACGCGCTGCTGGTCATCCATCATTTATCGACTGGGCGACACGTAATAACTACATCTTCGCCAAAGCACGCTAACCAATAAAGGACAACACTATGGATCTTTCCAAACTAACTGCTGAGCAAAGACTGCATAGGTCTCATGTGACGCTCATGGCGCATAAGAAGTTTATTCTTATGTCGGGTATCTTGGTCTCGGGCAAAACTGAAGTTGTTGACGGTAGTGAAAAATTTACCGCAATGACCGATGGCTTGAATACTAAGTACGGGCGTCACTTTGTGACAGATCTGTCCGACAAACAGCTTAACTTTCTGGTGCTGCACGAGAATTGGCACAAGGCATACAAACATATGCTGGTCTGGCAAAACCTCTACAAGCAGAACCCTAAAGTTGCAAACATGGCCTGCGATTATGTCATCAACCTGCAAATCGTAAAGTACGACCCCAATGGAGAGGTTACTGAGATGCCTCCTGGTGGTCTGATTGATACGCGGTTCGACAACATGGATGCTCGACAAGTCTTTGACATTTTAATGCAAGAAAAAGACGAAGAGAGTAACGGCGGAGGTGGTAATGAAGGAGGGTTTGATGAACACGATTGGGAAAATGCAAAGTCTTGGGATGAAGAGACGCGCAAGGATGTTGAGCGCAAGATTGATCAGGCGCTCAGGCAGGGCGAGATCTTACTTAAGAAGAAGGGAGAGGCTGGCTCGGGAGGGCAAAGAGACTTTGCAGACCTGCTGGAACCTCAGATAGATCCGTATGAACTTCTTAGGGAGTACATGGTCTCTACCTGCACGGCACGCAGTGACTCTACATGGCGGCGTCCTAGTAGGAGATTTTTATCTCAGGAAATCTACATGCCTAGCACTATTTCGGAGGCGATGGAATCTATCGTGTTGGCTATTGACACGTCAGGATCTATCGGTGGAAGCGAGTTGGTTGAATTTCTTTCCGAAACCGTGGGGATATGCAAGATTGTCCGTCCTGAGAAGGTTCACGTCATGTATTGGGATACAGCGGTCTGTAAGCACGAGACCTACACGCAAGAGCAGATTGACGACATACAACATTCAACCAAACCGGAAGGAGGTGGTGGCACAAACGTTCAATGCGTTAAGGAGTACATGGTTCGTCACAATGTGACAGCTCAGGTTTTAATTGTCTTGACCGATGGACACATCGGTGCTGTGGGGAACTGGGGTGGCATGCCGCCTACAGTCTGGGTTGTAAGTCGTAGTGGCAAGGTCGGGAGTTTCCCCGGCAAAATCATCAAACTTAAATAGGAGCAGGAAATGAATACTGAAAACGTAACCGCGATGTCTAATCAGTCAATGCTTGTCGAGGTAAACATCGGCTTGTGGACTGCCCGTAAGAACGACAAGGCTGTGTCTGAGGAAGTGGCGCAGAGCAAGAACGCCAAGTCTCAGTCTGGTAACTATCACAAGAACCTCTTACCTGGGGTCAAAGAGTTGGATGAATTGAAGAAAGCGGTGGG